>Ga0181520_10008315_pt1 | contig 14807 bp, 8 predicted proteins | sample PEATcosm2014_Bin_29_FD_132451 | JGI IMG/M metagenome (GOLD analysis project Ga0181520, IMG submission 132451) | Peatland microbial communities from MTU Mesocosm Facility, Houghton, MI, USA - PEATcosm2014_Bin02_30_metaG | ecosystem: Environmental > Terrestrial > Soil > Wetlands > Peat | place... | reverse complement strand
GCGAACGATCGCATCCGTTTGGCTCAACTGGGATGCGGAGCGCGTAGTCATGGTCATGTGCATATGGTCCAGCTGGCCTCGCGGAAACTCCCGGTTGAAACCGTGGCCGTTTGCGACATTTGGAGTTTGGCGCGGGAGCGTCGCGCGGCCCAGGTCAAGCAAGTCTTCAACCTGGATCCGCAATCTTATAAATACTCAGAGGATATGCTTGCCCGCAAGGATATTGATGGCGTCATGATCGCCACGGGTGACTTCCAGCATGCAACACTTTGTGTGGATGTAGTCAGGGCGGGCAAGGACTGTTACGTAGAGAAACCGTTCGCCAATGTTCTTTCTGAAGCCAAACAGGCTCGAGATGTGGTAAAGACTTCAAGGCAGATTGTCCAGGTGGGATCGCAGCACCGCAGCGAGCCATATCAGTTAGCGGTTCGCGACATCGTTCGGTCCGGCCGCATTGGCGCCATCGTTCATATCGAGCAGGAATGGAATGTGAATGAGGAGCGTTGGCGGTTTGTGGATATGGATACCGGCAACTCACCCGCGCGGGAACAGGATCGCAACCTGGAATGGAGTAAGTGGCTCTTCGAGCAAAAGTCGAAGCTTCGCGAGGAAGATACAGATTGGGATCGCTGGCTATTAGGCAAGCCTCGCCGTCCTTTCAATCCTCATGTATATCTTGAGTTCCGTCTATATAAGGATTATTCCTCGGGAATCTTCGATCAGTGGATGAGCCATGGTTGCGATCTGGTCCATCTCTGGACTGACGAAGCGTATCCCGAGAGCGTTGTGGCCAACGGTGGGATTTATGCCTGGAAAGACGGACGCGAGAATCCTGATACTTGTGTTGCCGCCGTCACTTATCCCAAAGGTTTTCTCTATACCTACAAGAGCGTATTCGGGAATAGCTTCCGTAGCTTCTCAAGGATCCAGGGTCGCGACGGCGCCATTGCAAACTATGGCGGCGAAGGCGCTTCGCTCTTCACTGTTAGTAAGGAGGGCGGCAGGGATGAGTGGTCAGGATCCGTCGAGACGAAGAGTGTGCCGCTGATAAGTCCGGCAATCGACCGGGAGGAAATCGTCAGAGTTCCAGGCGCCGCGCCGCCGGACTCGCTCGGCCCCGATGACGATAGCGAAGTGCATATCGTGAATTGGCTCAAAGCTATGCAGTCGCGAAACCAGCCAAACGCAACTGTGGATCACGGATTCTCGCACTCCATTGTTACCATCATGGCCGCGCAATCGTACTGGAGCGGCAAGAGACTCTATTGGAATCCGCAGACGGAAGAAATTGTGGATCAGCCCGTTGTCCGGACCAGTTAACGGCAGTTCTGGGCTCGTTTCGATTTAGCGAGAAAAAATGAATCCCATGAATCTCCCGCGCCAAAACGGAAGGCCGCCCCAGCTTCGCAGTCCAGGACGAGTGCGCTGGTGGATTGTTTGGACGCTCTTTTTTTCGACCGTTACCAATTACATCAGCCGTCAGACCTTCTCCGTCTTGGCGCCAATGATTTCGGCGCAATATCATCTCACGCACACTGACCTGGGCAGAATCCTTGGGGCGTTTCAGATCTCCTATGCCGTCACATGGCTTCTCGGCGGCATCTTGCTTGACGCCGTAGGCACACGCCTTGGGCTGGCTCTGGCTGTGGTCTTCTGGTCAGTCATCAACATCCTCACCGGATTCGCTTCTTCTGTATTCGGCTTTGCGTGCTTTCGATTTCTGCTTGGAATTGGGGAAGGATTGAACTGGCCGGGAGCCAGCAAGACGGTCGCGGAGTGGTTTCCCAGCCAGGAACGCAGCCTCGCGGTGGCCATCTTCGATAGCGGCTCCAGCGTGGGAGGAGCCGTGGCGGCGCTGGTCATTCCCCTGATCGCGTTGGCATTCGGCTGGCGGTCGGCATTCGTTTTTTCCGGGCTGCTGGGCTTTGTCTGGCTGCTGGTGTGGTTGCGGGTCTACCATCCGCTGGACCGTCATCCCAGCGTCACGCCGCAGGAGATTTCGTTCATCCGCGCAGGCCAGAATGCGCCCGTCACTTCCGCGGAACGCGGCGTGCGGCGCTGGCTCAATCTCGCCCGCAACCGAAATGTCTGGGGCATCGTTCTGGGCCGCGCGCTCACCGATCCGATCTGGTGGTTCTACGTCTTTTGGCTTCCTCAGTACCTCAGTGATGCGCGCGGATTCAGCCTGCAAAGAATCGCTCTCTTCGCATGGATGCCTTTTGTCGCCGCCGATCTTGGCAATTTTACTGGCGGCCTGGTTTCTGGTTATTGCATTCGCCGGGGCGTCTCCGTGGTTCGCGCCCGCACCTGGGTATGCGTCTTCAGTTCCCTGCCGATTCTTGCCGGCATTCCCGCTGCTGGCGTGCACAGCGTCTATGCCGCCATGGCGCTGATCTGTTTTGCACTTTGGGGTTACGCCTCTTGGTCCACCATGGGACTGACTCTTCCCTCTGACCTGTTTCCTCAGGATGTTGTGGCCACCGTTACAGGACTGAGCGGGTTTGCTGCCGGCCTGGTCGGCGCAGTCTTCACCATCGCCGTCGGCATTTTGGTCGATCGCTTTTCTTATGGGCCTGCATTTTTGGTGGCAGGATTAATGCCCCTCTTCGCAACCGCCAGCATCTTGCTATTGGTCCGTGCGCCCCGGATTGAGGAGTGATCAAGATGGCGGCACTTCTGTTTTTTTGATAGGAGTGCGTGTGAGGTTTTCGCTCTGTGGAGTGCCCGGCAAATCTTGTGCCAGAGGGAATGAGACAAACTGGTATGTGATGGGCCCTGGTTTTTCTGAGCCGAGTCAAATGTTAGCTTCCAGCAGAATTGAAGGGCCCGAAAATCCGTACTCGACAGAGCCTTCAAGAACCGCAAGGTTCCACAACTCAGCGAGCATAATCGCTGCTGATCGTAGACGATTTTGCAGCGGTTGCTGCATTCATCGTTCAGCGAAAACCCAGGAAAGACGCGGCTATCGATACTAGGGAACCTGGGGCTATAACCGGAGGGTCTACCCCATCAGCCTTTAAGTGATTGATGACCGACCTGAGACATAGGTGACACATCGTACCGGACACATAGGTAACACTTCCTCCTAGGGGAGGAAGTGATGCCTTGGAAGGAGTGTTCGGTGATGGACGAGAGGCTGCAGTTTGTGGCTCGCCGGCTAGCCGGCGAGCCCACGGCCGCGGGCGATGTCGCGCGAGGACCAAAACCTACTGCCGCAAAGCCAAGTTTTCCAAGAGAAGATGGTGGCGTGTGCGTAGGGACCGTGCAAGCAGAGTATAGAGAAGCCTCGACAATCGGGCCATGAATGGCTTATACCAAACAGAACACAGTGGAAGTCCGGCCGAATCAATCTCCGCCGAGTTCAGATTGAGCTGGGCTTCCCTCGATTGCCTTAACGGTTAAGAAGAGCTCGAGAGCCGTGCTGATTTGATTTTGTCGAGGCACAGCTCTCACGGCGACGTTGGATCCGCCGGCGTGACTTACTGAGTCTTGCTTGATTCGCCGTCCTTCCGAATCTCGATCACGCGCATCATGTCGCGGTCCAGCTGATCCCTCTTGTTCTTGATTTCGTCAAAGCGCGAAGACTGCTGATCACGGCGGGGATCGCCGGTGCGCGCGTAAAGCTCGAGCAATCCAAAGTTGGCCGCATAGTTATCGTGATCAAGCGCAAGGGCACGATTGAGGTAAGTTGCGGCTTGCGTGAAATCGCGCGTTACGACGTAGATTTGTCCAAGCTCTGCCAGGACATCAGGCTGATCGGGACTCGCCGCGAGCGAATGTTTCAGTGCGTCGACGGCCTGATCCGTGTGGCCTTCCTGGCGCTCAATGCGTCCCAGGTAGAAGTAGGCCTCTGGCGCACTTTGTGCGTCGTTGATAACTTCTTTGAGCCATGTGGCTGCGTTGTCGTAGTCCTTGGCGCGATAGTACATTTCGCCCATTGCGAGCTTGCCCGCAGGATCCTGTGGCCGCAGCGAATGATATTTTGTGAGATAAGGAAGCGCCTGCGACGGATCATTCGCGTAGGAAATGACGAGGCCCAGGCCCAGGTTGTACGTTGGATCGTCGGGCGCGAGCTTGACGGCTTCTTCAAACGCCTTGCGCGATTCCCCATATAAACCCAGTTGCAGGCAGATGGCGCCGAACTGATAAGGCAGGCTTGGATCTTTTGGTTGAAGATCGCGCGCATGCGCCAGATAGCCGAGAGCGCCGAGATCGTCCTTTGCCGCGCGCGCGATGCGCGCGAGATCCTCGAGAATGCTCACCGACGATGGGTCAGCGGAATATGCCTGCTCCAGTTGCGTGCGCGCATCGGCGAGCCTTCCTTCGGCCTCAAGCGCAAGGCCCAGAGTACGAAGCCCGGCGGAAGAGAGCGGATGACGGGATCCCGAAGCCGAGAATATCGCTTCGATCAGGTCGGCGCGGCGAGCGCTGAGCAACGCGGGCAGGCAGGTATCCGCATCCTGCTCGGTGAGGTCAGGGTTCGATGCCAGCGTGGCGGCGGCCTTTGTAGTCGCGTCCTTTGCGCCGAGCGACGCTTCGTCGGAGCAAGTCAGATCCTCGGCGCCGATCTGCATTCTGGCATCGGGACTCAGTCTGGCCAGGTAATCAAGCGAGCGCTGATAGCTCTTTTCCCAGGCCAGAATTGTTGCAATCTGATATCGGGCCTCGTCATTTGCGGGTTCCAGGCGTAAAACCTTTTCGCTGAGCGCAAGGGCTTCCGAACGTGCGGCGGAGTCTTTCTCCGCAGTCCGCATATCGATGCGGCTCAAGTTCATGCAGGCACTTGCGAGGGTCGGATCGTGACGCATGGCTGCGGCGAAGGATTGGCGGGCGCCGGTCGTATCGCCCTGCTCGATTTCAATGACTCCGAGCAAATTGTCGAGTCCGCCATCGTTGGGGTATTGTCGTTGCGCCGCTGCGAGCGCGGTGCGCGCGTCATTGAGCTTGTTGGCTTCAATCAGCGCCTGAATCGAAAGAACTGTTCTCTGGTAAGCTGCGGAATGATCTTGTGCGGGAGCCGTCGCCGGTATCAGTAACAGAACGATGGCCAGTGAGTAAAAGAGACACCTGCAACACCAACCGCAACAAGCCTGCAGCGCAGAGCGTTGACGGACATTTGCGCCTGGCTCAACGATGGTTTTCTCCACTATACTTTCTCTCATGATTCCACGGAGTTGGTTCCTGCGTTGTGCGGTTTTCGTGACCGTCATTCTCGGCTTATCTCCCGCGCTGTCGGCTCAGGAACAGAGCGCCCTTGAGGAATCTACGCCACCTGCTTCGCCCATTCAATCACTCGGGCTCACCGACTCACAAAGGAGTCAACTTCAAGACGCCGTTGGGACTCGTGATTATCTTACAGCTGAGAAGTTGTTGCTGTCAGAGATCAACAAAGACCCGCATTCGCAACGCGCGGCGAAACTGCTGGCCTACGTTGGCAGCGTGTACTTCCTGAATGCGGATTATCTGAATGCCGCCATCGCATGGAAGAAATCCGACGCCATCGCGCCGCTCGCGCCCACTCTTCAATTCTCCCTGGCCATGGCCTACATCCGGATCTCTCATTCTGACTGGGCACGCCCGGTGCTTGAGTCGCTCACGGCGCAGGATCCGAAGAAAGGGTTGTATCCCTATTGGCTCGGCCGGCTCGACTACGACGGTCACGATTATCCGGGTGCGATCCGGCATTTCCGGCATGCGATTGAATTGTCTCCGGGGATGGCCCGCGCGTATGACAATCTTGGGCTTTGCTACTTTTACCAAAACGAAAACGATCTGGCAATTGAGAATTACAAGAAAGCCATTGGGCTCGACCGGGGAGCGCCGCATCCCTCACCCTGGCCGTATCTGAATCTCGGCATCGCCCTCCAATTCCTGAACAAGTATGAGGAAGCGGAGAGAGAGCTCCGTGAATCTTTTCGCATCGATCCAGCGTTCAAGCAGGCGCACTTGCAACTGGGACTCGCCCTTGAGCAGGAGGGCCGGCTTCAAGATGCCCTTGCTGAACTGCGCGAAGCGGCGCGTATTGATGCCAATTATCCCGAACCGCACATGGCGATGGCGCGCATCTATCACAAGTTAGGGCAGGAAGATGCGGCGCGCGCCGAGGTGCGGGTCTATTTAAAGCTTCATCCGCCATCGACTCCAAACCAACAACCCGGCAAATAGAACTGCACCACCCGGTCGGACCGGCTGGGTGATGCAGTTGGACGAGTAGACCGAGAACGGTGTCCCGTAGTCGCACAGGGCGCCAGCGTTAAGCCGGCAGATCACTGACGGATGGGAGACTTTGACTGAAAAACCGCGAGCCTATCAAGCAGACTTTTTGCCAGCTCCGGCTTGCCCTGTTGCGTTGCCAGATCCGCGGCGCGACGTTCCAGCTCAATCGCCTTGTCGAACCGGCCAATTTCAGCATACGCGGCGGCTAACGTCCCCAAAAGCGCCGGCTCATCTCTTTGTGTTAGATCAACGCCATGCTCGGCAAGGCGAAGCGCTTCGGAACCATTCCTCAATGCATTGTCGCTTGAAGTGGAGAGCACCCATGCCATGTCATTCAGGAGTTGCAGGTGGTCCGGATCCTTTGCCAATGCTTGTTTCCATTGGTCAATCCCCTCGGCCCCACGTCCCGCCAGAATCAGTGCTTTGCCCAGGTAGTAGCGATCCTCCACCGAATCCGGCGCCAGTGTCACGGCACGCTCGAATTGCGGAACTGCCTCACCCGTCTGCCCGCTCCTGGCCAGCGCTAATCCAAGGCTCGCGTGGTTCTCGGCAGAGTCTGGGCTGAGTTCCACGGCCTTCTTCAGGTGTATAACTGCGTTGCTGAATTTCTTCTCGTCCAGCAGGACGTGGCCCAGGCTGGCTTCTATTTCCGCATTTCCTGGTGCAAGCTCTGCGGCGCGGCCGAACTCTTCAGCAGCTGCATCGAGCTCACCTTGCAAAGTCATTGCCATGCCCAGACCGTTGTGCGCAGCGGCATTTTTCGGATCAGCCTCGATAACCTTGCGGTACGCAGCGATGGCTTCTTCCGCCTTACCCTCCGCGATCAAGGCATGCCCAAGATTGATCGATGCATCTGTGTAATTCGGATCGCAGCGCAGAGCCGCGCGGAACTCGTTCTCTGCCTCTGGAGCGTGGTTGCTTTCAAGCATTGCCAGCCCCAGGTTATTGTGTGCCTCAGCATAGTCCGGATTTTTCCCCAGCGCCAGCCGCAACTCTCTGATCGATTCGTCTTCACGCCCGGCCCGGCCGAGCGCCACTCCCAGGTTGTTGTGCGCTTCGGCAAACTCCGGGTTCAGCCGTGTCGCGACCTGAAGCTCCGCAATTCCATCGTCGAGCCGGTTCGCTCGCAGCAAAGTTTCGCCATAGACAAAGTGGGAGCGCACATCGTCCGGCTCGAGCGCCAGAGCCTTTTGCCACTCCGGTATTGCTGCTGCGTACTCTCCCCGGTTTGACAAATCGGCTGCCAGGTCGAACTGCTTGTAGAAGTCGACCGCAGGCGTATCGATATGCTCGATTCCCTGACGGTCCATATTCACAAACTCCGGGATGTTGACAGCACGGTTCGCTGCTGTCGAGTTGTCTATCCGAATCGCCGGTGTGTCGTTTCCGTTCTCGTCGATATGCGTGAGGAACATCTGAGTATAGGGAGACCGGCTCTTCGATGAGAAAACCATCCACCGCCCGTCAGGAGAAAAGCTGTGCCACGAGTTCATCAACGGCGTGTTGCAATTCATCAGGCGCGCTTTGCCGCCCGGCGCCGGCACGATGTACAGCTTTCCATCCGGACGCATCAACTGTCCATTCCGCGCCTCGACAAACACAATCCACTTACCGTCCGGCGAGACTTTTGGAAAGCTGTTGCTCATTCCGTTTTGCGACGCGCCCTCAATCGGCTCCGGAGTCCCGCCTCGTCCACCGTTGAATGGAATGCGATAAAGGTCGTATTGAATCTGCACCTCCGCCGGATCGTTCGCATATTGGGCCATCTTCCCGCCGGGCGGGGATGGATCTTTCGCCTCGGCGCGCGCAAACACTAGATATTCTCCGTCCGGACTCCACACGGCGCTCGCCTGCACAAACCTTGGATCGTCTGCTCCCGGCAACGGTTTCAATTGTTTCGTCTCGCGGTCATACCACGCCAGAATTCCTCTAGTCGGGTAAAACACCTGCAGGAACCGGTAGTCAGTAAAGTTCGACACGTAGTAGAACTGCCAGTTCTTCGTTCCTGGCGGCTTGATGGTAGTCATCACGTATCGACCGTCCGGTGAAACCTGCGACATGAATCCAACGCGCAACTGCGGGTTTGCTTCACCGCTGAACTTTGCCCACGAGATCATGTCCTGTGTGCGCACTGTCATTCGCTGCGCGACGGGAACAAGCGCGTACAGGCCTTTGTCGTTCTGCGGTCCGTCCATATCGAGGCCCAAGGTCTTTCCGTCGCGGCTGAACGAGTGGCAGTTGGCGCAGGAGTGCAGCCCCGTCATCACAATGTGGCTCGACGGTTCTGCAAGATTTCGCATTCGCCAGGCGATCAGCGGAACCGCACTCTTGTCCAGTGGTTGAATCACACCCTTCGATCCGGCGGACGGCATCAGTGGAACATCGCGATAGAAGATCGGCGCGCCAACCCGATCGCGGGATATGGTCAGCTGCATGGTTCCGCGCGAGAGCTCCCGATTCTCGCTCGCGTTTGCAAATCCGCTGATCGTGATCGTCGCTGGCCCAGATATCGCATGCTTGCGGATCGCCGCCCACATCGAATCATCAGGCTTCCACGTATGCGCCGCTGCCTCCTGAGCTGTGAGCGTCGGCAGCTTGTTGTTATCGGAAACACACCGGGGATCAATTTCGCCCAGTTTCACTCCTTCGCCCCTGGAATCCATGCGCAGCGAAGCTGCACCGTCGCTGAAGTGGACCTCGATCCTCCACTCCGTTGCGTCATGAACAGGGTCACGCCACTCAAACCGCGGGGCTTCCATATCTGGTGGAAACACCGAGGCATTCAGGGGGTAGTCGATGAAAATCTTCGCGGTCGAATCACTTGCCACGCCCAAAGTTCCGCGTGCGCCGCCAATCAGTGCAACAAAAGCGCCCGCCGCAATTGCCGTTCCCAGCCAAGGCAACTGGCCGAACCACCGCTTCACACTGGTATGCGCAGCACTTTCGCCCACACCCTGAAAAAACGCATTTCCACTCTGCCATTTCTCGAACGGCAGGCATGTGGTCTCTTTTGGCTCCCCTGGAACACTTTCGAATCCGTCCATCAATGGAGGCTCCGTTCTGGGTCAATAGCTCGACATCATACGGGGTGAGCTCCATTGAGGGCAAGCTTCGCTCGGGATGCCCGGTCGCTACCTCCGGCGCGTGGTGGATGAATCATGGCATGGAAATGGACGAGGACTTTCGAGGAGACTCTATGGCCGCAGAATTCCGGCTGGACAAGAAATAGCGAGCTCGAAAACCGGTCGTTACAGGACCAATCCAACTGTTGAAGTGAAGTCCCTGTTCTCCGCAGGACGCTTTAGCAAATGCCATGCGTTCCACACGTGCGACTCGCTATATACTTGCCACACATGCCATGCGATTTTGCCCCCCCGGGGGACTTGCAAACTCTAACCCGGAAACTTTGCACCCGCCGGAGCGTTATGTCCAGGTTGTTGGGCTTAACGAGCGGACTTTTGTTCGCGGCCAAATTCGTTTCTTCGCAAACTTTAACGGCTCCTGCGCAAGCCGCGCCTTCGGCCCCAAAACCGGAGGGTCCATATCCGGCATATGCCGCGAAATCGCCCGGCTCGATCAGCCCGATCCAATTTGAAGACATCATCGATACCTCCGGAATTCGATTCCAACTGAAGAACAGCATCAGCCCGCAACGCTATTCCATTGAAACAATGCTCGGCGGAGTCGCGATTTTTGACTACAACAATGATGGCTTTCCCGACATTTTCTTTACCAATGGGGCCGCTATCCCTTCGCTCGAGAAATCCGATCCAGGTTTCTACAACCGTCTCTACCGCAATAACCGGGACGGAACATTCACTGACGTGACTGAGCAGGCGGGCGTGAAAGGGATTGGCTACTCCATGGGGGTCGCCGCCGGAGACTACGACAATGACGGGTGGGTCGATCTCTACATCGCCGGCGTCAATCGCAACCAGCTTCTGCACAATAACGGTGACGGTACATTCACTGATGTCACTGAGAAAGCGGGAGTCAGCGGCAACATCCCGGGAATGGGCAAGCCTTGGGCTGTTGCAGCCGGATGGTTCGACTACAACAACGACGGTCTTCTTGACTTGTTGGTGATCAACTACCTCGACTACAACATCGCGACTGCGAAACTCTGCTCGCTTGATGGCGTCCGCACCTATTGCGCTCCGGGCAACTTTGGTGGGACACGAAATATCCTCTATCGCAACAATGGCGACGGCACCTTCACCGATGTTTCCGCACAGTCACACATTGATCGATATGTTGGCAAAGGCATGGGCCTTGCCTTCGGTGACTACAACAACGACGGTTTCACCGACGTCTTTATCTCGAACGATACATTTCCCAATTTCCTGCTGCGCAATAACGGCGATGGCACATTCACGGACGTTGCGCTCGAAGCCGGCGTCGCCTACACCGGTGATGGCAGCCTCGTTGCCGGCATGGGAGCCGATTTTCGCGATCTGAACAATGACGGGCTCGACGATATATTTCATGCAGCCATGTTCGGCAATACCTTCCCGCTCTACAAAAACACTGGAGCACAGTTTGAAGATGTCACTGAAGTCTCGGGCATGACCGCGTTCAGCCGGCGCATGACAGCCTGGAGCGTCGGCGCATTCGACTTCGATAACGATGGATGGAAGGACCTTTTCACCACCGGCGGCGCAATCCTGGACAACGAACTCGAGGTTCTTCATCGCCCCGCGCGCATTCCGAATGGAGTGCTGCGCAACAACGGTCACTTCACCTTCACCGACATCAGCTCAACCGCGGGCCCGGGAATCACTCAGCCGCGTCAACATCGCGGCGCGGCCTTTGGCGACCTGAATAACGACGGAAAGATCGACATTGTCGTAAGCACGCTCAATGAAAAGCCGCAGTTGCTCATCAACCGCACAAACAACGCGAACCACTGGATCATTCTCAAGCTCGTCGGCACCAGGGACAATCGCGACGGCCTGGGCACCAGAATCAAAATCACGACATCGGAGAGCGTGCAGTATAACCAAGCCACAACTGCTGTCGGCTACAACTCGTCGAGTGACAAGCGCGTGCACTTTGGCCTGGGCGCAGCATCATCGATCGACAAGATCGAGCTCTCTTGGCCCACAGGCGTTAAGCAAGTCTTGACGAACGTCAAGGCAGACCAGGTTCTGACCATAGTGGAAGGGAAGTGAGCTGCTGTCGTCCATAGATGGACGCATCGGGCGGACGCATCCCCGCTGTGCGCTGCGTCAACACGAGCTTCACTTCGCAGGCGTAGCCGCAGTTTCCGATTCTTCCACTTGCATGATCTGATCGGCCTGTGGTTTGTCGATGCGTTGCACGATCCCGCTCGGCCAGCGAATCTCCACGTGATCCAGCGCCGACTCCGCTCCCAATCCAAAGTGCACTCTTCGATCGCTTGAAGACATGAACCCCACACTCGGATTCACATGGTTGTAAAGCTTCCGGCCCGATGCCGTCGTCACTGTGACCGCCGCGCCAATTGCGCTGCGATTACTCTTATGTCCGCGCAGGTCAAGCAATATCCAGTGATTCGGCTTAAGCGCGTTGTTCATCAGGATGCGCGGCTTTTCACCAAGCGAAGTCACCACAAGGTCCAGGAATCCGTCGTTGTTCAGGTCGACGAACGCCGATCCACGTTGGTATCCCATGTAGTTGAAGTCGGGGCCCATCGCCTCCGTGACATCCACCAGGCGATTGCCATCGAGATTTTCGAACATCGTGTCGTGTTGCTTGGCCGTAGCCGTCAGGTCGTCCACATCGCCATTGGCCGAGTAGATATCTTTCCACCCGTCGTTGTTGTAATCGATAAATCCGATGCTCCATCCCGAAAGGTTCCGCGTCAGCGCCCCAAACTTGCTTGGCCAAGTGATATCCGTGAACGACTTTCCACCATCGTTCCTCAACAACCCGAACACCTGCCCGTAGAGATCGTTGTAGACGATGTCGACCCATCCGTCATTGTTGAAGTCTTTGGCATCGCAACCCATGCCCGAAACCGAAGTCCCATCCGCGTTGTACGCGACACCGTATTCCAGACCGCTTTCCTTGAATGTGCCGTTGCCCTGGTTGATGAACAGGAAGTTTGGCTCTGTGTCGTTGGCGACAAAGATGTCCATCAGCCCGTCGCCGTTGAAATCTGCGATGGAGATCCCCATGCCCTTTCCCAGCATCGAGCCAATCCCCGACTCCTCCGTCACATCCTTGAATTTTCCGCCGCCAAGATTCCGATAAAGTCTCGAAGCCACGCTCTTGTAGACCGTGGGGCTGCAGTACTCATCCCGATCGGAGCCCATTAAGCATCGCTTGTCGGTTTGTGGCGTCCACGTGGTGTAGTTCGTCACAATCAGGTCAAGCAGGCCGTCGTTGTCGTAATCAAACCAGGCTGCTCCCACGCTCAGAACATTTTCCGGCTTGCGATCGAGGCCCGATCCGGCAGTCACATTCGTGAATGTGCCATTTCCATTGTTGCGGTAAAGCGCATTCTCGCGGGCATTGCAAATGAAAATGTCGTCCCAGCCGTCATTGTTGTAGTCGGCCACGGCCACGCCAAAGCTGAAGTCGAGATTCGCCCCATCGAGACCGGCCTTCTCCGTCACGTCCTCAAATGTCCCATCTCCTCTGTTGCGCAGCAGGCAGTTAAAATATTCCGGGCCTGTTTTCTTCAGCTCCGGCAGCTTGGCTCCATTCGTGAAAAACAGATCCATCCTGCCGTCGTTGTCGTAGTCGATTACGCCGACTCCGCCGCACATCGGTTGGGGAAAGTACTTGCGACCGGTGAAGTCATTATTTGAACGGTAGGCAAATGATGATCGTGATGCCACATCGGTGAACCAATAGCCTCGATATGCCTCCGTCGAAGCGGTGGGCAATAGCCCTTGATCCTTGTCCGCCACCGAAGCTTCGATGAACGCGCTCGTATCTGGCAGAACCGGCGAAAGCAGCCGGCCGAATCTGCGGATAAGCGGGACGTTTGCCAAAAGAGCAGTCAAAAGCAATCTGCGGCTCAAAAGCATAGGCATAAGGAAAGTGGCGAGACGATTCTAGCCTGGGCTCACAACAACATGCAAAGCCAAGGCGGCTTGGTTCGAGCCGTCCCCAGCCGCTGGCGCACTAATGCTGTCCCGCTACGACCCGGCAGCCTGAGTTGCCGTTGCCAGCATTTCCCACCGCATTGAATGGTGAAAGGGGCAGAGGTGTGTCCGGCGACCCATCGCCTCCCACTTGACCGCGCCTTCTCGGCGACCGTATCGCCTAAAATCGTTCTTCCAATTGAAGATTCTGCCCGAAAACTGTTCAGAAGTTGAGGAACATGTCCACTTCCCCACCGGATGGCATTTTTGCGAGGCGCACCCAAAAGCCAGTATGCGGTATGATTTCGTCGTATGGAAAATGAGGCCACACCTGCGGTTGTGATCGTGAGGCCTGCTTCTGTTGCGCAGCGGCAACGAATTACATTCGGAATTTTCGAGGCCGATCTCTCAACCGGAGAGTTGAAGAGGTCGGGCCACCGAATTCCCCTCCAGAGCCAACCCTTCAGGGTATTGGAGGCGCTACTGGAGAAGCCGGGACAATTGGTCTCCAGGCAGGAACTTCAATTGAAGGTATGGGGATCGGATGTTGTTGTCGATTTTGAGCATGGACTTGGAAATGCCATCAAAAAGATCCGCGATGCCATTGGAGATTCCGCGGAGAATCCGCGCTTCCTCGAGACCATAGCGGGGCGCGGATATCGATTCATTGCTCCGGTCGCAACACTTCCCGGATCGGCTGAGGCGCCTCTTGGGGAATTGATTGAGCCGTCGCTCAGTGTCCAGGCGATCTCGACCAATACAGATACTACTAGGACCGCCGCAGACCCGGATCAATTAGTCCACCGAAGAAGGGCCTTCCTTGGTCTTGGAGTTCAAAGCCTTTCTTGGTTTCTCGCGGGTCTTTTGTGCGCCACGGTTCTTGGCGTCTTTGGCCTGACGGAACTGCTGAATAGACGTCTGCCGATCCTGCCTCACATCTCGCAGGTGTCTCTCGATGGCGGAGTCTATCCGCAGGGCTTTCGGTCCGCGGAGACTCTTTCTCCTCTAGCTGTCGACTACGGACGAATCTTTTCGTCTTCGATCATTCAGAGCAGTATCGTTATCTCCGAAACGGACGTGGACACTGGTCGGTCCCGGGAAATGAGCCTCCCCGCGGAGGTCCAAGGGCCGGAAATCGATGACATTTCGCCAGACGGGACCAATTTACTGGTTCGTAGCCATTCCGGCGTTGAGTTGCAAGAGCCGGAGGAGCCTCTCTGGGTAATACCCACAAACGGAGGATCGGCTTTCCGCATCAGCGACATTCTGGCCCATGACGCGACCTGGTTTCCCGACGGAAAGAGAATTCTTTATGCGACCGAAAATCGTTTGGAATCGGTGCCGCTGGAAGGCGGACTCTCCAAACTTATAGCTGTCGTTCCGGGGAGGCCCTTTTGGCTTCGGTGGTCTCCCGACGGCAAATTGCTTCGCTTCACAATCGTGGATCTCCAACGAAACATATACTCCATTTGGGAGTTGCGCGCAGACGAACATGTTGCGCACCGTCTGTCCTTTGGT
>Ga0181520_10008314_pt1 | contig 14807 bp, 12 predicted proteins | sample PEATcosm2014_Bin_29_FD_132451 | JGI IMG/M metagenome (GOLD analysis project Ga0181520, IMG submission 132451) | Peatland microbial communities from MTU Mesocosm Facility, Houghton, MI, USA - PEATcosm2014_Bin02_30_metaG | ecosystem: Environmental > Terrestrial > Soil > Wetlands > Peat | place... | reverse complement strand
GATAGAAAGAACGAACGCTCACAATGTCCAGTCTCCTCTCAAACAATTTGGAACAACAATCATACAGCTTCAACTTGGTTACGACCGAGTCAGCGGCTAACCGGAATATGCATCATGCCCCAGCTCCTGCTCGATTGCCACGAGATCGTCCCGCAGCAGCTCGAAGACCTCTTTTGCCGTCGCTATCGCCAGTGTGCTCAAAGTGCTCCAGTCCTGTTTGCAGCCTGTGGTGAAAATTTAGTTTTGAAAGGGTACGACTTCAGTCGTGCCGTAAATGGTTCAAGATAAATGCAGGCTTTAGCCCCTGATGGAATGATACTTTGCCTCATGAACTATTTCTGATCCTTCTTAGATCGGTCTCGATGGATAATAGTGAAAGGTGGTATAGATACAAGCGTCCAAATTTCCTTTTGCTCGTTCAATCGCTTCAATAACTTCTTCGCCCAATTTCTCACGGACCGATACCATTCCACTCTCTTCTACACTAATCAATGACCAGCCGTATTCTTCAAGAACCGATGCCACTCTGTCTCTGAATTGCAGAGCATCGCTGGCCCACGTGACAATATTCGTAAAGGCTTTCGTATCACCAGAATCGGTGGGCGGGGTAAGCAATTCAACTCGGCCTGTCCACAACTCTTTCATAAGCGCGTCCTCTTGAAAAACTACGACCTATCCATGATTGCGATCAAAACCTTCCCTCAGTGGCTAAAGCCCAGATTTCTAGAGGCCATTTGGTGGCACGACTGAAGTCGTGCCCTGTTACAAAACCAAATCCGTTTTGATCTGGAACGATTACTTTCCAAAAAGAGTTACGAAAAGCAACCGCAGATCCTTCGACTCACCACCCCCAAATTGAAGTACGTTTGGGGCCCCGTTCGCTCAGGATGACAATCACGAGAAAATGGAATCTCCTACAGTTACGCACCTGCCAACCTGTCAACTTGTCAACCTGCCAACCTGTCAACTTGTTAACCTGTCAACTAATTCGTCCGGTAGTTCGTAAACGTCAGCTCCACGCCCAGATCCTTGCCGCGCAAGAGGGCGATGATGCCTTGCAGTTCGTCGCGGTCTTTGCTGGTGACGCGGACGGTGTCGCCCTGGATGCTGGCCTGGGCCTTGCGCTTCGAGTCCTTGACCAGCTTGACGATCTCTTTGGCTTTTTCGATGGGGATGCCTTGCTGGAGGGTGATCTTCTGGCGGACGCTTTTGCCCAAGGCCGGCTCCAGCTTGCCGTAGGTCAGGTTCTTCAGCGAGACGCCGCGCTTGACCAGCTTCTGGCCGAGAATTTCCTTGACGGCTTCGAGGTGGTACTCGCCGTCGGAGGCGAGTTGAATCTCCTTGTCGCCCTCGGCGAGCTTGACCTCGGAGTGCGAGTCCTTGAGGTCAAAGCGCTGGCGAATCTCTTTGAGCGCCTGGTCGATGGCGTTGCGGACCTCTTGAATCTCCACTTTGCTGACGATGTCGAATGAATTTTCCTGAGCCATTTCTCTTTCCTCAAAGCCTGCAACGCGGGATGCGTGTGTGCGGCGTCACTACCAGTTTCCCACGTCAGACCCAAAGGTGGCTCGCCGGGCAAGGATTTTTTCCGCAGCCAGAGGAGAAATAGTCTATCGATCAAGGGGTGAACCCCCGGCATTGCCGGGGTGACCGTAGAAATTTGACATTTACGGGAGTCGCTCCCGGTTTGTGTTTTTTTGCATTCTTTCCACAGAGTCGTTTGCGAGAGAGTGTGAGCGCCGTCCCTAACGGGACTCCGGCGGCCTTCTTGCTGTTCCTTTCCCACCGTTAAAACGGTGGGCTAATTAACCTTGCGCCTACGGCGCGGGCTAGCTGGCGTTGTCCACTCACCACTGCGCCTATGGCGCGGGCATTCAGTTGGCATGGGCAGTGTTCTCCCATCTTCAAGCATCGCAATCTATCCCATTTTCAGGGGCCACAAATCAAGAAGACTCCGGCTTTGCCGGAGGATATTTACTTGGCCATTCTGGCTACCAGGAGCCTTGCACGACTCTGGGCCGCTCGACCAGTTTTTCGTGGATTGCACCCACGGGCATCTCCCACGAGGTCAGAATGGAGTTGACTTGCTGGGCTTCAAGATAAGGCGCATATTTCCGGTCAGAGCCGTGCATGTGCTGGGCGTGCCAGCTTTTGAGCAACTCGACTCCGTCCATGTGCATGGCCGTGGGCGCATCGTTTCTGAAGCGCGTCTGCAGATCCACAATCTTCTGGATCATGGCTTCATGCTCCTTTTGGTGCGCCTCGGCTTCAGGATAACCGGCTTCGAAAAGGAGTTGCTCTTCGTGGGCAAAATGGATGCGGGTGAAACGGACCAGGCTCTCGAATACGCTGTCGAGCTCCTGCTTGTCGCGGTGATTCACAATTCCGTCGTGCAATTCGTTGATCAGCAGCACAAGCTTTTTATGATCGTTATCCAGCAGCTTGACGCCCACGCACATATCATCTGTCCAGATTATCAATGCCATCTTGCTCACTACCCTTTCTGAATGCTTCCGGCACGCAAAGGCGGCGCACAGGGAATCATAATCATAAGTGCAGTTTATGGCATGAACGTTTCATGACAATGAATCGGCTGCCGCCGGGTGCGACGAACAATGCCGCCCATTTCGCGTCAGCGCAGCAGATCTTCCAACGCCGTGCTGAGGTCAGTTTTTTCATCGCGGTACTTGACGATCACCGGCGCATACAGGCTCAGCCCCCACTGCTGGCTTGCCGCGTGACCCTTACCATTGGCGACGGCGCGTGAGCCCGGGACGACCACCGCGTTCTCGGGAATGATCAGCGGCTGCTCGCCGCGCGCGCGGAGAATCTCGCCATTGACCAGATCAAAGACCGGAGTTCCGCGCGTGAGGATGGTTCCGGCGGCCAGCACCGCTCCTTTGCGCACGATGGTTCCCTCGTAGACGCCGCAGTTGCCGCCTACCAGCACATCGTCCTCAATCACCACGGGATTGGCGTTGATGGGCTCGAGCACGCCGCCGATCTGCGCCGCGGCACTCAAATGGACGCGCTTGCCGATTTGGGCGCAGGAGCCAACCAGAGCGTGCGAATCCACCATGGAGCCCTCGTCGACCCAGGCGCCGGCGTTGATGAAGATCGGCGGCATGCAGACCACGCCGCGGGCTACATATGCGCCGCTGCGCACGGTTGATCCGCCGGGAACCACGCGCACGCCATCGGCCGAAGTGAAGTGGCGAATGGGATAGGTGCTTTTATCCACGAAGGAAAAACCTGAGGCGGGAAAACTCTGCAAGGCGCCAATGCGGAAGCCGAGCAGGATGCCGCGCTTAACCCAGGCGTTGACCCGCCAGCCGTTGGGAGCGGCGGCATCGGGCGAGGCGGAGCGGACTTCGCCGCTCTCCAGAGCCGCACGGAGCAGGAGAAAGGCCGACATGGCGGTGGGATCATCGAGGGCGTTTGGGCCGTTCGCAAAGTGGCGATCAATGGCGTTTTGCAACTGTGTGCTGGTCATTCTTTTTTGAGTTTATCAAGAGTGCCGGCGGTTGGCCGTTCAAACAGGGGTTTGAGGAAATGCTTTTGATCCAGGCGGGATTGATTTTAGGGAAGCTCTGAATGGGTTTGATTTTGGTTGGAATCTTCTGTCTGGGGCTAATGAGTGGGGAGATCCCCCGGCTCTGCCGGGGTGGCAGTAGCAGTTTGACATTTACGGGAGTCGTTCCCGGTTTGTGTTTTTTTCATTTGCCCTTCGAAATTCGGACTCAGTAAAAAATTTGAGGCACCGTCCCTACGGGACTCCGGCGACGTTCTTTCTGTTCTTTTCCCACCGTTGAAACGGTGGGCTAATTAACCCTGCGCCTACGGCGCGGGCATTCAATTGGCATGCATTGCGCCTACGGCGCGGGCTAGCTGGCGTTATTCGCGCTATTGCTTGAGGGAACCTCTGGTTCATTTCTTTCTTTGCAGCAAAGATTCCCTCGTGGGCTAAAGCCCGCATTTCATTAGAGCCAATTGCAGCGCAGCTAAAGCAGCGCCCTTTCAAAACCTCTCCATCATCAGAGGTTCCTTGGCAATGCATTTATGTTGGCTCCTTTGAGGGGCTACTACCGAAAAGCGACCGCAGGTCCTTCGACTGCGTTGGGCGCAAAGCACGCGCCCAACTTCGCTCAGGATGACAGTTCATTCAACAAGAGAGGAAACAAACGTGGACCAGGAGGTCCACATTACAGCCGGTCTGGAGACCGGCGCTACAAATCACGGGAGACCGGCGCTACAAATCACGGGAGACCAGCGCTACAAATCACGGGAGACCAGCGCTACAAATCACGGATAAGTTCTTTGGCGACAGGAGCCGGTGGAGTGTGCAACGGCGTGCGGTTTTTTACGCGACCGCGCAGCGCAGCCGAAGCTATGCGGCATGGCGGGCGGGGCGCCGCGCCGGTAACTCAGGCCGCGGCCATGGGGATTTTGGCATGCGCCTGGGCCTGTGCTGGCGCGTTGATGCGCACCGGCTGCAAACGGAAGCAGTTTTTGCCCTCGGGAATCATCGCCAGCGGGACGCTTGCCCGATCGATCTTGGCATGCAAATGACGGGATTCCAGCCAGGCGCAAAGGCGGGGATCAAAGATCTCCGGCTCGCCGTGCCAAAAATCGGGTTTCAATCCACACTCGATCTGCAAATGATCCAATTGCAGTTGAATGCTGGAAACCTGATTGGGAAAATAGCGACGGACGTTATCAGCGCCCACATGAAGCCCGGTGACGCCGCGGCCCCTGCTCTGTGTCTTGACCACCATATGAACCTTCCTATCAATGCCGAATGAGGTCAGTCTAGGGAATCAGGACAAGAAAAAGCTGTGCCGGTTCACGAAAACCGCAGTACGGATTCCGTGTTTGATACACACCGACCAAAAAGCCAATTCGGGAAGATCATGCGCCCGAAAGAAGGCTTTGTCAATTCTGATTGTATCCCAGATTTCCACAGGCTTCCTCAAATCTTTTCTATGCCTTGACCGGCAAAAAAAGATGAAAAGTGCAACAAATATCCATAAAAATTACGGGGCGGAAGCCTGCGATGGGCGGTTTGCGGCTAGTCAGGAGAGAAAGGCCGCGAGGCGGCGGGAGAGGCGCAGGGCTTGGGTCAGCCTGAAATCAATTGGAGGCGCAAAAGAAAGGCGCATTCTGGAGGAAGCGGCTCTGAAACGCGGCGGTCCTGGATTCGATGAATCCAGGACCGCTGCTGGTTGGGTGTTGATCCCGACAACTATGGCAAGGCTGCGATTGCGCAAGCCCCGACGGGGTCTGTTCCGGTACTGCCTGTAAAGACAGAAGTCAGGGTGCCGGAAGTCATGGTGAAGGCCTGAAGGTCAGGGCTTCCGCTGAAGTCGACTGCCAGCAGGAAACTGCCGGTTGAATCTTCCGCCAGTCCAATAACCCCGGTGGGGCCGGCGGTCATGGTGGCAATGGATTTGAGTCCCGTGACAGTGGAACCAGAGGTTGTGACAGAGTAGCTGGTGATGTTGTCGGTGGTGCTTCCGCTGACCGATTTGTTGGCAACATAGACGTAATTACCATCCGATGAGGGCAAGATGGAATTGGGACCAGCCCCAGCCGTGGCGTAGGGTGAGCCGGTGAGTTCGGAAATGGCTGTGCTGGATATGGAAAAGACGCGCAGCCCGCCCGTCTGGGTTCCGGAGACGGCATTGGTCTCGCCAATGTAGAGAAGCCGGTTGTTTGGGTCCACAGCCACCGTATTCGCACCGCCGCTGGTGGAGTTTACCAAGGGCTGATTGACTGCGGAGACAAATGGATTTCCACTGCTTGCGCCGGGGTTAAAGTGAATCACTTCCGTACCGCCATTCCCCATGGCGACAAACACATAGCAATCGGCGCATGAATTGGAATCATTGGGGGAGATGGCCAACTGTACTGGCGTGGCCGCGGGCAGGCCGATAGAGGGCTCAATTTCGTTGCTGGTAAGGAGTTCGCCGGTGGTTGAGTTGATGGCAAGGGCATTCACTTGAGCAATGCCGGAGATGGTATCGATGAGCCAGGAGTTGGTGGCGTCCACCTGCATGGAGTTAGCAGGATCCTGAGATATTCTTGTACCGCTATTGCCCAATGTGAGCGCGCCGCTTGAGGCGATCGAATAAAGGTAGATGCCGGAATTCGTACTCACATACAGGAATGCTTTGTTGGGAGCCACGGCAATAGCCAAAGGGGTTGCCGTGGGTGTGCTGTAGGTTCCTATTGTGGTGAGTTGGCCAGAAGCGATGCTTAGAGCGGCAATCTGATTCGTCGTCTGATTCAGGACATAGAAGACTCCGCTGGTGGCTGAGGTGCAACTGCTGGTCGAGGTAGTTCCAACGGCGATGCAGAATTTGGTGGTCGCGGCCACGCTGTCATTGGTGCCGGTTACCGTAACCCAATAGGGGCCTGTGCCTGAGCCGGCGGTGGCCGTCAGCGTCGAGGTGAGCGAGGTGGAAGCGGTGGTGAAGTCCAGCGAGGAGGATGAGAAGTCGTTGCAGGTGGGGTCTCCTGAACTGGTTGCCCCCGACGGCCTGGTGGTAACCGCACAACTGAGGGTCACGGTTCCGGTGAACGAACTGCCCGCCGTTACGGTGATCGTGTTGGTGTTGGTCGAAGCGGCGGCCACGGCGATGTTGCCGCTGTTTGCGAGCGAAAAGCTGGTGTTGTCGTTGTTCGGTGATTGCCAAAAATCTCCGCAACCGGCCAAGAGCACGCCCACTGCCATCAAACCCGCCCAGCTTCTTATCCTCATTCCCGCTCCTTGCGCCGCGCACCAGCCGCGCCAAATGAATTCATCCCGTTGAAGAATTGGTAACCCTGTCATCTTGAGTTGAGCGCATCGAGTCGAATGACCCGCATTTCGCAGCAATTGGCAGATGGGTTGGAATCCATGCAGCCGAGCCCGTTTACAGGCTAACGCCTGGCGGCGCATTCTGTCTTGCATGCGGCGCGCTCCGCTGTATGAGTAGACGCAATGCCAAGCGGTTTCGCTTGCCGTCCCGGCTCAGTTGCTCGAAGATTATCGCCCTCGACTGATAAATTGAAAGAAGACCCTTTGCGCGCCACAAGGAAAAACTGCTCATGTTTCACAATACAGAAGATATTCGCATTCAATGGATCCGTGTGGTTTTGCCTCCCGTTTTTTTGGAGGAAGAGCGCCCGGTTACCGAAGCCGCCTCGGCTACCATCTTTGACGCTCGCGGCGAGATTACCGCGATTCTGAACGGCGAGGACTCGCGTTTGCTGGTGCTGGTTGGCCCCTGCTCGATCCACGACACCAAAGCCGCGCGCGAGTACGCCAAGCTGCTGCAAGGCGCGATTGGCGAGTTCAGCGCCGATCTGCGCATCGTGATGCGTGTCTACTTTGAGAAGCCCCGCACCACCATCGGCTGGAAGGGCCTCATCAATGATCCTTACCTTGACGAATCCTACAAGATCAACGACGGCCTGCGCCTGGCGCGCAGCTTGCTGCTTGATCTGGCTGAGATGGGTGTTCCGGCCGGCACCGAGTTTCTGGACATGATCTCGCCCCAGTACATTGCCGGGCTGGTCAGTTGGGGAGCGGTCGGCGCGCGCACCACGGAGAGCCAGGTGCACCGCCAGTTGGTCAGCGGCATCAGTTGCCCGGTGGGCTTCAAGAACGGCACCAGCGGCAACGTGCAGATCGCCATCGACGCCATTCTCAGCGCCGCTCACTCGCACTCGTTCCTCGGCCTGACAAAATCAGGGCAATCGGCGATCCTGGTGACCACCGGCAATCCCGACTGCCATATGATTCTGCGCGGCGGCCGGCAGACGGCGAACTACAACGCACAGAGCGTGGCAGAGACCGCGGCGCAGATGGAAAAATCCGGTCTCGCCCCGCGCATCATGATCGACTTCAGCCACGCCAACTCGAACAAGGATTATCGCCGCCAGGCCGCCGTCTGCCACGACGTTGCGGGGCAGATCGCCGCCGGAGACAAACGCATCATGGGCGTCATGATTGAGAGCAACCTGGTGGCCGGCGCGCAGCCGCTCAATGCCGGCCAGCCGTTAGTCTATGGGCAAAGCATTACCGATGCTTGCATCGACTGGAAGGAGACGTATGCGCTGCTGAAAGAGCTGGCCGCTGCGGTGCGGGCAAGGCGGGGCCAATAATTCCACACTCTAAATGACTTGTCATCCTGAGCGAACGGGGCCCCAAGCGTTCTTTTCAGCCTGGGGGTGGTGAGCCGAAGGATCTGCGTTTGCTTTTCGGCATTCTAGTTGCAATATTCAGATCAGTAATAGTTCGTTCATGAAAGATGCGGTTTTAGCTCTATGGCGTATCTGTCATTTTACAGTTTTATCTTCTTCAGGTACTTCAAAGTCAATATCCTTACATATATTAAAGTCTCTAATGGACAGTGAAAGAGTGATTCGTGATGGAATAGCATCCATCGCATGGAATAACAAGTTCTTGGCGCATGAAACCTGAGTCAATCCTCCATATTTATCGGCATGCACAATGTAATCGATGCCTTCAAATCCGATCAGATCAAATCTTCCATCCTTGTTCGTATGACTCACTGATATTCCAATTACGGATGTTGGATCAGTCTTTTCCGAAAGCCATACATTTGCATCGGCCACGGGATTTTTATTTGTCCAAAGAACAAGAACAGGAAAATCTCGTGGTTTTAGAGGTTTCGGAAGATGAATAATCAAGCCATGCTTATGTTCTCTATCAGCAATCTCAATGACTCCGGCGTTTGATCTTTGCTGAGTTCCGGGGAAATACGTTGGTGAGAAAGGAAAGTTCGGCGACGGATGCCAGAATGTATTGAAACCGATTATGTATTTTCCCGGTGGTACAGCGAATTGAAAGCGTCCTTTACTGTCGGTAGTAGCTGAGTCGTTTTCGATATGTGCTTCTGGATCGGTCGCAGAGTATATGTTTAGATCACCATCAGAAATGGCCTGTCCTTCTGGTCCAAGCAGTCTACCGCTAATGTAGCCGGTTGGAAATCGTATTGGAGAAGTCGAATAATTCGTTCCATATTGTGAAGCCAAATCTTTAACAGATGACTCTTGAATCGATTGCAGTACAAACTGCACAGGAAAACCGTTCATATGCCCGAATCCTAGGCTTGGTCCCGCGTACTCCACTAATCCTGTCATTGTGGCACTCACATTGTAACGGGTGCAATCCATACACAAACTATTTTGCTCTCTGGCGTACATCTTGGCTTGGGACATCTTTTGGAAGTGGCGGAATTGACTGTTCTGATTCAAACGTACTATCGGTCGAGGTTGAGTCGGCGTCAAAGTGCTTATTGAGACCGAAGCTTCCGGACCGCTACCGGGAAACGTGAACCAAAGGGAACCACAATCATCGTGCTCAGGATCACGAATCGCGGAGATTTCGAAGTTGCCTGTGAGTGTGGCCCTAATTTGAACGAACTTGTTATCGAATTGGTTTGGATTTTTTGTGATCTCACATACATTCGTAGAAATCGGTTTGGATTCTGCATAGGTAAGAGATGTACTGATAACCGCAGCAATCAGCAGAATAAGTTTGTCCAAATGGTGGCTCGTGCATCGATTATTTAACATCGAAAAATCACCTTAACGGTTCATATACATCAGGCCGAAGCCAACTGCCCAAAAATCTCCGGCAGATTGACATACAAAGGCGTGCCCTTGACTTCCAGACACTCGGCTTCCACCCATTCCGCGCCGCTGCACATGCGGCCGGAGCGCGTCTTGGGATCGATGATCCAGACCGTCTCTACGCCCATCGCGCGGTAGTCGCGGGCGCGCTCTTGCGTGTCGGAGTAAGTATCGTCGGGAGAAAGAATCTCGATCACCAGCAGCGGTGGATCGACGAGCACATCGGGCTGCGCACCGGCGGTGAGCACCACCAGATCCGGCACGCGAACCCGGCTCGGCGAGACTTGGACCCGCTGCTCCGTGCTGCCGGTAATTCCCCATTGCCGTTCGTGATTGCTAAACCACGCCGCCAGCAACCACTGCACTCTTGCGTGTTCCCACTTGCCCACGTTGCGCTCCAGGAGTTCTCCGTCCACGTACTCGCGGTCCGGCCTGTAGTTTGAGCCGAGGTAGTCACTCAACGGGATGTGCAGAGGCGTGGCCATATCTCGAAAGATAGCATGAATTCCATTTCTTTTGACCGCGGCGTTTGGAGGAGAAGACAGAACGGCCTGGACTAAGAGGTCCAGGCCGTTCTGCTTTTATCGCCTGCGCTTGACGCGCGGACGGTAAATGCCAGTGCTACCTCTTCACCTGGAAGGTGAGGGTTGTTGTCTTGGTTACGCCGCCGCCGGTGCCGGTGATGGTGATGGTAGAGGTGCCGGTGGGAGCAGTCTTGGAGACGGTCAGGGTGAAGTCCGTGGTGCCGGAGCCGGTGACTGAAGTGGGGCTGAAGCTGCCGGTTACGCCCGACGGAATGCCGGTTGCCGAGAAGGTGATGGCCGAGTCAAAGCCGCCCGAGGCCGTGGTGGTGACCACCGCATAGCCGCTCTGGCCCTGATCCAGATAGCCGGAGGTGGGAGAAACGGAGATGGTAAAGCTGCCGGTGACCGCGGCGGTTACAGTCAGGGTCAAGGTGGTTGTCTTGGCCGTGCCGCTGGACGGCGTGCCGGTTACGGTGATGGTGTAGCTGCCCGCAGTGGCGGTTGAAGCCGCGGTAAAGGTCAGGGTCGAAGTTCCCGCGCCGGTGATCGAGGCTGGGCTGAAGGCCGCGGTGACGCCGGTCGGCAGTCCACTGGCGGAGAGAGTGACCGCGGTGCTATAGCCGTCGACGATGCTCTCGGTGATGGTGGAGGTTCCGGTGCTGCCGTCTGTCACGGAAGCCGCCGTGGCGCTGAGCGAGAAGCTGGGCGTGGCGACCGCGCTCACCGTCAGCGTGAGGGTGGCGGTCTCGGCCGTTCCGCTCGACGGCGTTCCGGTCACGGTGATGGTGTAGCTGCCAGCCGAGGCGGTCGAGAGGGCGGTAAAGGTTAGTGTCGAAGTTCCCGCGCCGGTGATCGAGGCCGGGCTGAAGGCCGCGGTGACGCCGGAGGGCATGCCAGTGGCGGAGAGGGTTACGGCGGAGTCAAAGCCATCGGTGATCGACTCGGTAACGGTGGAGGTTCCGGTGCTGCCCGCCGTGACCGCCGCCGCCGTGGCGCTGAGCGAGAAGCTGGGCGTCGAGGATGCGGGAGCCAAAGCATTGATCAAGTTGACGCCGTTCGGGCTGCCCCATCCAGTGACCAGATCGAAGCCGGTCACCGCCGAGTAGCTGCCGCTGGTTCCGCTGGTGATGTCGTGGAAGAAGGTGTCATAGGATGAGCCGGTTCCCATGGGGTAGATGAGCGGGTCGATGAAGCCGATGCTCTTGACGGTGGCGGTGGGATTGGCCGCCGCATACTGTTGGTTGGCCAGGGCGATGTAGCCCGCCCAGGCCGGCGCGGCAAAGCTGGTGCCGCCGAAGATGTTGGCCAGGCAAGCCACCTGGTCGGCGCAGGTGTAGTACGTGAAGTTGGCGTTGGCCGAGACATCCGGGCCATTGCGCAGAGTCGTCGAACCTTTGTTGCTGGAGTTGATGACGCCCGCGGCTGCTTGCCAGGAGGGGATGGCGATTGAGTCGGGCGAAATGCCGCCGCCCGAATCTGCCCACGCCGTCTCCGAAGCCCAGGCGCCCGCCGCGCTGGCGGTGACCAGATCCGTGCCGCCCACCGAAACTACATGGGCGTCGTCGGCCGGCCAGGCTTCGTTCTTGCTCGACCAGGTTGAACTGTCGCCCGAGGCGGCAAAGAAGTTCTGCCCCTGGGCGGCCATGGTTTCAAAGTAGGTGTCCAGCGTGCTGGGATCCGCCGGCGTCCAGCCCCACGAGCAACCGATGGTGTTCGGCAGAGGGCCGTCTTCGTCCGAGGTCATGGCGCTGATGATGGTCGAGTCGGTGCTGCCGATGTACATGGTCAGCCCGGCCAATCCCGGCGCCATGCCCATGGCCTGGGTCATGTCCAGGGTCTGCTCGCCGTCGTCGCAACCGCTGGTGCACTCGTACTCCGAGGTGCTGTACTTCTTACAGATGCAACTGGTGCTGGTGGTGTCGACCGAGACCAGCTTGGGGGTGAACGGCTCAGTCTGGCCGATGTTTTTGTAATAGGTGGTGAGGTCGGCGAGATCAGTGCCTTCATATTCAAAGAGGCCAACGGTCTGGCCTGCGCCGGTGAGCGCGGTGCCGCCGTAGTAGGCCGCGCGCATGTCGCTGCCCAAAAACGATGCCGAGGGGCCGCTGCCGGTGGTGGCGTGCGATACGGCTGCCTCTTCGCTGATGCCGTGCTCTGCCGCAAACTGTTTGCGGTTCACCAGCAGGGGATGCGGAATGGAATAGTTGTCCAGGCCGGAGATGTGTTCAATCTGGAAGGGAAGATTGATGGTCGGCTCGCGGTCGGGCGAATAGAAGATGCGGTTCTCGGTCGGATGCTGATAGGTGCGCATCACCACATGAAAGGTTGACTCGATGGCCGAGACCGATCCAGTGAGGACCAGATCCCTCTTCTTCAAGCTGCCCTTCACAACTGTGAAACCGTTTTCTTTGACAAAGCTAACCAGCGCGTCCCAATCCTGCTGGTTGGGGCCGAAGCGCGCCAGGGTTTCATCCGGGGTGAGGAAATGACGGTAGTTGGGGCTCGAAGGATCGTACACATCCGCCACAAAGGCCTCCAGGCCAGCCGGATCGCGCAGCGGCAGAACAATATCGATCTGTAAAACCTGGGCTGAGGGGAGCTCTCCAACCGGCTTCGCCAGTCCATTCAATACCACCTCGCGCACATGGCGCGTCAACAGCGATTCAGCTTGGCTATCCAGAGTACCGGCGGACACCAATGCGGCAAGAGTCAACACGAATACAGCGAGCTTATGATTCATTTTTCCTCCTGGTTGGCTTGATTGTTGAGTATGGGCGGGGGAGTGGATCCGCCGACAAGAAGTTAGGCACATTCTCTAGATAACAAAACTTTATGTCAAGGAAAAAGTGTTCGGGAGAGATATTTTTCCCGGTTCATTCACTTGGGCGCAGACCGATTCCGCATCCCGCACGGAATGGGTGGAATTCCACAAAGCTGCATGAATCTGATGGATGAAAACCTTGGGATGAGCCAAGAGCGCTCGACCCGCTATGATGGTCAGCAGCGTGGATACAACCATCTTTATCTCGGCAGGCGAGGCGAGCGGCGAGCACTACGGGGCGCTGCTGATCTCTGCGCTGCAAAAGCAACTTGCGGCGGAGGGGCAGAGGGCGCAGTTTTTTGGCATGGGCGGCGAGCGGATGCGGGCGGCAGGCCTGGAGTGCGTCGTCCGCGCCGAAGAGATGGCCGTGATGGGCTTTACCGAAGTGGTGCGCCACTTGCCGCGCATCTACGGTGAGTTTCGCAGGCTGAAAAAAGCCATTCGCGCCCGCCGCCCCGCCGTGGCCGTGCTCATTGACTTCCCCGGCTTCCACTTCAAACTGGCTGAAGCACTGCACCGCGAAGGCGTACCGGTTCTTTACTTTGTCAGCCCGCAACTGTGGGCGTGGAAGAAGAAGCGCATTCGCCTGGTGCAGAAGTACATCGACAAGATGCTGGTGATTTTTCCCTTCGAGGAGGCCTTCTATCGCGAGCATGGCGTGGAGGCGGAGTTCGTCGGCCATCCGCTGGCCGAGCTGCCGCTGCCTGCGATTTCGCGCGTGGAGTTTGCCGCCGCTAGCGATCTTGACCCGGCAAAGATGTGGATCGGCCTGCTCCCCGGCAGCCGTCCGAAGGAGATTCGCGAGCTTTTGCCGACGATGCTGAGGGCGGCGAAGGATCTAGATTCTTTGAACGCTGCATCGATGCTGGTTGCACAGGCTACGGAAAACTCGATTCAATATGAAGAAGTGTCAGGACACGACATTTGCCGCGCCGCCGAGGGTCCAAATGAGATCGGAGCTTTAGCCGCCGAGGGAAGGTTTGGCGCGGAGAGCGAATTCCCTCAGGGGCTAAAGCCCGATCCCTCTTTTTGCGCCTCCTCGGCACGACTGAAGTCGTGCCCTTTAAAAACAGATCGTTCCTCGAACGGCGGAAACGCAGGTCCTTCGACTCCGCCTGACGCAAAAAACGCATCAGGCTCCGTTCAGGATGACAGATATTTTAGTGATAGGCCTTTGGATGACAGGCTTACTATTGAGTTCATCTTGCCTTTGGCTCCGACGCTCAATGCGACCCAGAGGGCAGAAGTGCGGCGGATCGCAGAGGAGCACGGTTCCGGCCTGACGTTGCGTCTGGTGGAAGACGCCCGCGCTGCGCTGATGCACGCCCGCGCTTCGATCGTCGCCAGCGGAACGGCCACCGTTGAGGCGGCGCTCGCCGGCAATCCCTTTGTGGTTGTTTATCGCGTCTCGGCGCTGACCTTCGCCATTGCCAAGCGGGTGGTCAAGGTGCCGCACGTGGCTATGGCCAACCTGATTGCCGGCAAGCGCGTGGCGCCGGAGCTGATTCAGAGTGACTTTACCGCGGAGAATATCGTTCAACAGCTTGCGCCGCTGATTGCTGAAGGCTCAGCGCGCGAGTCCATGATGGAGGAGCTCCAGCGGGTGCGCGGCTTGCTGGTTCAACAATCAACGGGCGGCGCGATTGACCGCGTGGCTCAGGTCACGCTGGAGATGATGCGGCAGGAGCCCGGTCACCGGCCCTGAAGAATTACCTTGAGCGATGAGATGGTTTGCCCTCCGTCTCAGAGACTTAATCAGAGGTTTGCTAAACAGCCGGATCGTCTTTTCTCCGGTGCGGCGCGGGTGGCTGAACCGGATT
>Ga0181520_10008312_pt1 | contig 14810 bp, 16 predicted proteins | sample PEATcosm2014_Bin_29_FD_132451 | JGI IMG/M metagenome (GOLD analysis project Ga0181520, IMG submission 132451) | Peatland microbial communities from MTU Mesocosm Facility, Houghton, MI, USA - PEATcosm2014_Bin02_30_metaG | ecosystem: Environmental > Terrestrial > Soil > Wetlands > Peat | place... | reverse complement strand
ATAGCTGCTCAGTGGGACGGCGGTGAGATCGCTGGCAGGGGACGCCTCTCGCAGCCGCCATACCGCCGCCGTGGCCAACAGTAGCGCCGCCACGGCAGCGGCGGCGGCCCAGACCCACGGCCGTGCGTGCTTCCGCGCGCTTGCCGGGATGCCCGCCAGCTTGCCCGATTCCGATTCTTCCTTCAGTTCCTCCAGCGCGAACTTCACGTGGCCCATGTGCTGGTAGCGGCGCGCGACGTCTTTTCGCAGGCAGCGCGCGATAACCTTGTTCAGGTCGTCGGGGACCTCCGCCGGGAGTGGTGGCGGCTCCGTGTGCAGAATCGCCGCCAGTGTCGAGACCAGGCTCTCCCGCCGGAATGCCCGCCGTCCCGTCAGCATTTCGTACAGCACCGACCCGAAGCTGAAGATGTCCGAGCGGGCGTCCACTTTCTTCCCTTCGGCCTGCTCCGGCGACATGTAGCTGGCCGTGCCCACGATCAAACCAGGCTCAGTCGCCGGCTGCTGGGTCTCGGTGGTGTCGCCTTCAATCGCCGGGGAGGTCTCGGTCAGCTTCGCCAGACCGAAGTCCAGCACCTTCACCCGCCCGTCGGAGCTCACCATCACGTTGCCCGGCTTGAGATCCCGGTGAACAATACCGGCGGCGTGCGCCTGGGCCAGCGCATCGGCGATCTGGATGGCGTAACTCAGGGCCTCGTTCAGCTTCAGCCCCTTGCGACCGATCAGCCCGTCAAGGGTCGCCCCTTCGACGTACTCCATGGCGATGAAATCGACGCCATCCGATTGGCCGATATCGTAGACCGTGACGATGTTGGGGTGGTTCAGGGCGGAGGCAGCCTGGGCTTCCTGGACGAAGCGCTGTTTGCGCTCGGGGTCGGCGACCGTCTCCGGGGGCAGCACCTTGAGGGCGACAAAGCGCTTCAGACGGGTGTCGCAAGCCTTGTAGACCACCCCCATCCCGCCCTCCCCGAGCTTCCCGGTAATTTCATAGTGCGAGATGTTGCGGCCGATCATGGGCGCTACCCGTATAGCAGGGTATGGACCGATGGTCCCGCCGCTGTGGTCCTCCGCCGGGCCGGCAAACGTCGCGCCGTCTTCGGAGTCGTGCGCCAGCAGCGACTCCACTTCCTTGCGGAGGGATTCGTCGCCGGCGCACACTTCGTGCAGAAAGGCGGATCGCTCCTGCGGCGCAAGCTCGGCGGCCTGGTGAAAGATAGGCTCGATCCGCTGCCAGCGGTCGCTGCTCATATTGCCCGGCCAATCCGGAAACTGTTCCCGTCAGAGGGTATTATGTCATGTCACGGGACCCGTGACGGCTCAAGAAATTCCGTCCGAGCGATTACCCGCTTTCCCCCGCCAGAAACCTCCTCAACCAGGCTTGCCCCAGCCGCAGGTCGCGCTTCACCGTCGGAACCGTCAGGCCGAGGGCGGCCGCCACCTCTTCCCGGTCCATGCCTCCGAAGTAGCGCAACTCGATCACCTTGGCCTTCCGTTCATCCACCGCCGCCAGCCGGTCGAGAGCCTCGTCGATCTCCAACACATCCGGGGCGCGGCCGGGAGAAACCGCCATGCAGTCGTCCAGGGTGACGTTGGTTCCCTCGCCACCCCGCTTGGCGGCATGATGCGCGCGGGCGTGATCCACCAGGATCATGCGCATCAGCCGAGCGGCGATGCCGTAAAAGTGCGCCCGGCACTCCCAATGCAGGGGCTGTGACTGGTCCAGTAACCGGAGATAGGCTTCGTTGATAAGCTCGGTGGGCTGGAGCGTCTGGTTTGGCCGGCCCCGGCGCAAGTACGCCCGCGCGACCTTGTGCAGTTCGCGATAGACCTGCGGCGTGAGTTGTTCGAGCGCCGCCGCATCGCCGCGTTCCCAGGCCATCAGCAGCTGGGTGACAGACGCAGGTCCGCCCATAATCAGCCATTCTGTCACAAAACCGAGGCGGCCGTTAGCCGTTTTGCCTTCCGCTGCCGAAGGTACTAAGTGCTTGGACGCAAATGCCAAGCGCGGAAACGGGAAATTCCGCAACGCAGAGAAACTGGCGCCAGCGGCCTGGCGCTAACACTCCGGGTTCTTCCGCCCCGGTATCACGACATGCACACAGAGAGGATTTCACAAAATGAAGAAACTAGGATTTACGATTTTTGCAGCGGCGGTTCTGGCGCTTCCGATAGGCGCACAGTCCCCTGCCGCCGCAGCGGATGTCCCGTTCGGTTTCGTGGCTGGAAATACGACGATGCCAGCCGGGAAATACACGGTCGAGATTTCAACCAGCGCGTCCGCGTCCGTGAAAGTGGCGTTGGTTGACGCCGACGGGCACACTCGCCTCCTGAATACCATCCCGGGCGACGCCCGATCCACCCCGGGTCGGTCGGTACTGGTTTTTCACCTGTACGGGGATCAGTACTTCCTGTCCGAGATTCGCACTCCGAGCAAAAGCCGGGAAATCCCGGCGACGCTCGCTCAACGCGAGGCCGAGAAGACGGCCAGCGCCGGGCGCGCAGGCCAGGAGATCGTTCTGGCGATGCGCTGAGCCGCATACAAACACAGTCGCCAAGTGACGCGAAACCCGGCGGCCCGGCAGCCAAGTGCGCTCTGGGTCGCCGTTTTTCTTTGGGCGTTTCCATTTTTGGGGGCCTCGAATGATGAAGCGACTTTCAGGTTGGCTCCTCGTAATCGCCGCGGGTCATACCGGAATTTGTGCGACGATTAGCCTGCTGCCTGGCGATGCGGACCGTGGCAAGGATGTATTCCGCACTCAGAACTGCGGTGTGTGCCACAGCATCAGCGGGGAGGGCGGAAAGAGCGCGCCGGACTTGGGGCGGGGCGCCGAGCGGGGTTTCAGCCCCTACGTCATGGCGGGACTGCTGTGGAACCATGCTCCGGCTATGTGGGCCGCAAGGGAAAGAAACGGCGTCGCTACGCAGGAGTTGAGTGAGCAGCAGGCGGCGGACTTGTTCGTCTATTTCTTTGCTGCCCGTTATTTTGAGGAGCTTGGCGACGCCAGGCGTGGCGAACGGGTCTTTTCTGTAAAGCGCTGCGCGGAGTGCCATGGCATCGGGTCTGTGCTTCGCGAAGGCATCCAGCCAGTAGCGGCCTGGAGGTCGCTTGCGGACCCGATCGCGCTCGCGCAGCAGATGTGGAATCACTCCCGCGAGATGAGACCGGCGCTCGACCGAACGGAGATTCCTTATCCACGGTTCTCCGCGCAGGAGCTGACTGATCTGCTGGCGTATCTGCGGAGCGCGCAAGGGCCCGGCCAGGCCGGCGACTTCTCGACAGGTCCGGTGGAGTCCGGTGAGAACCTATTTGTGTTGAAGGGCTGCGCGGGCTGCCACAGGGGCGCGCTGACCCTGGAAGCTCGCCCCACCCGATACAGCCTGACCGACTTTGCTGCGGCCATGTGGAACCACCCATTCCGCGCACCCAATAATCCGGGACCACTTAGCTATGAGGAAATGCGCCGACTGGTGGGCTACCTCATCTCGACGCAGTTCTTTGAGGAGCGGGGCAACGTGGAGCAAGGCCGAAAGGTATTTTCGCGGAAGCACTGCGGCGTCTGTCATGACGACCCGTCCAGCGGCGCGCCGGGCCGGGCATCTATGGCTGGGAGAATTACATCCTTCGGGATGGTGGCCGCTCTCTGGAGGCACGGGCCAGTGATGTTGAACCGCATGCGACTGAAAAGGATTTCCTGGCCTCGGTTCAGCGGCTCGGAGATGGCAGACCTTGCAGCATACCTGTACGGTCTCAGGTTGAAACAACGGCGGCCACTGATAGATCCTGCCCGGCATCCGTAATCCGCAGTCGCTGTTTCGGTTGGTGGCTCAAGGGAGGTCCCGCTGGAAAGCGATCAGCCTTCCGCCGGTCTTCACCAGCCCTTGCTGCAAGCTGATCGCTACCAGTTGCTGATCCTGTTTGGTAACAGTCACCGTTCCAGGCTCCCCAGGCTATACGCGACCAGGCTCAGCGAGAGTCGCACCTCGTTGGACCGGAACCACTGGAGTCCCGCAGTTAGGGAATAGGTCACAGCGCGGTCGGAACCTGAGCCACTCGTACAGAAGAACGGGGTCGTGGACGATAGACGGGGCTTCCGGCAAATGAGCTAAGCCGATTCCTGACGCCCGTTCCGGGCTCCGCCGCCGCGGCCGGGTTTCGCGGGGTCGCACGGCCGAGGCATCGGTCCCGCCAGCCAGCAGGCGGGCACCACAGGCAGTCTGCGGGCGGCGTTATGAGTGAATATCGGTAGCTATCGGGCGTCTGTTGTCCGCCCGATATCTGAGTCCCATTTCACCTCCCGGCGGCACGGCCTCGCCGGAGTTCAGCCGTCGAGCGGTATCCCGCGCGCTGCACTTCCTGCTCGAACGCGCAGTGGAGCGCCTTTACCGCCGCCGACTCGCGCACCGTCCACTGGCACTCCTGCCGACCTTGTCCGATTACGTCTTCGAGCACCTCCAGATCTTCCTCAGGAAGGCTTTGCAAAGCCAGACGCTTCATTTCGTCGTATGGGTCGGAAGCAGGCTCCGGCGCCAGGAATCGCTCCAGCCGTTCAACTCGCCTCCGCACGTTCGGCATCCCTACCCCTCTCCATCGGTGATCTGCCGAAACACCTCGACCGATATTCGGCTGCCATCCGGGTAGCTGAGCTTTCCCGTCGCGCGCCAGTGGCGCAGCACGTCTTCTGGCTGGTAGGCCGCCGGTCCTTCTGATGCGGCTGCCAGCTTCTCAATGCGGCGCTTGATCGCTTTGAAGTTCATCGCTGTGGACTCCTGCCCGAAGGCGTCATGGTTTATTTCATCCGGGGTGAGATACACGACGCAACCTGGGTCTTCCAGACCCGGCGGCGCCGGTCCCGGCCGCTCTTCGAATTGGCCCCATTCGACATTCGGCGAACTGTTCGGTCCCGCCTGACCGTCACAATGTGGCGTTCGCCCGGGTAGTCGTCGGGAAGATGATGCACCCAGCCGCAACGCAGCAACAGCGGCTTGCTGGCCTCCGGCCGCGCCTCCAGTCGCTCCAGCCGGGCAAGTAGGGCTCTCCTCATACGCGCTCCAACCCCGTGGCGGACGTCAGGTCCGGCCGACCATCGCTATGAAACGGAATCCCCTGGCTCTGGAGTTGCTCTACGAGCCAGGCGGGCAGCACTGCCTTGGTGGGCGCCGCCGCGGCCTTAGGGAGTCGCTGTTCCAGCGTTTTGAGCCGCGCTTGGATCTGTCGCCGCACTGGCTAGACTCCCCGTCCCGACTTCGATTCGGCGAGTGATTGCTCCAGTTCCGTAACGCGCGCTTCGATATCCTCCATCTCGATGGCCTTGGCCGAGTGGTCCAGCACGCTGTCCGCAGCTCTGACGCGCGTGGAAGCCGGCGCGTTCTGATCCACCATGATCTTCAGCAGCGTCGAGACGGCCGCACCGGAAGCCTGCTGGAGCCGAGCAATGGATTGCCCGTGAGCGGCCCGCCGGGCTTCCCGGTAAGCCTTTTGGAACTCGGGCAGCTTTTGCCAACGCAGGAGCGTGGCGACCGAGATGCCAGTCGCGCGCGCCGCTTCTTCCTGGTTCTTCTGCGTGAGCAGGGCAGCGACAGCAGCCTCCATCTTGCGGCTGAATTTTGTGCCGTGCCCTGTCATCTGCTATCACCTGCTGTCATCTGGCCGTTCTACCGCCCCATCGCCCGCTCTTCGCCGTCGTCGATAAACAGCAGAATTGCCTTGCTTTTCAAGCACTTCGGAGTGATCGATGTGATGACCGCGCAGAGCGCGGCGCCAAGGAGAACGATCATGAAGACCTTTACGATTGACCACGAGAACAACATCAGCGCGTTCGCCACCGCCGAGGAGGCCGCCGCCGCCACCGCAGCCCCCTTCGATACCTTCGCCAGCCAGAAGGAACTGGCGGAACTGGCTGCCGCTTGGCCGGCGGAGCGCCTGGTGGCCGTGTGGAACAGCCTGCCGGGCGTGGAACCTGTGGAGAGTTTCAAGAGCGCCAAGACGGCCGCCAGCCGCATCTGGGGGCGCATCCAGGGCCTCGGCGAGCCCGCCACGCCCGACGCGGAGCCGGCGAAGCCGAAAGCCCACAAGAAGGCCAAAGGTGGCGCACAGGCGGCCAAGGGCGCGCCCGCGAAGGCCAAAGCGACCAAGAAAACCGCCGCCGCCAAGAACGCGCCCAAGGCCAAAAAGGCCGCCAAAGCGCAGGAAAGCGCCGGGCCGCGCGAAGGTAGCAAGACGGCCCAGGTGATCGCCATGCTCCAGCGCAAGAACGGCGCCACGCTGGCCGAGATTATGGAGAAGCTGTCTTGGCAAAAACACAGCGTCCGCGGGTTCATGGCCGGCGCGATGAAGAAGGCCGGATACACCGTCGAGTCCTTCAAATCCGACAAGGGCGAGCGCACTTACCGCCTCAACCCGTAGCACCAAGCGCCTCCGTTCTGGCCCGCCCGGCACTGCCGTGGCGGGCTTTTTCTTGGTTGCTCCGAAAGATTGTGTTTGACTTGTCCCGCCGTAAGAGGGATTAATCGTGGTGCAAGGAGAGACCGAATGGCACACGCCGCCACCCACAACGGATTTTCGATACCGCTTCAGGCCGATACGGACCTGGGCCTCGCGATGTTGATCGCAGAGAGCGAAGATGGCCAACACGAGCCGGTGGCTGTCGTTGGCACGATCAGCGAAGCCCAGGAGGTAGCCGACAGCGATTTCCGGGACCGGATGCGCCGCCTGGAACGGGACGAGGATGCTGGCCTCTGCCCGACGACCTACAAGCTCTGGGCCCGCGGGGTGGACGGCGCCTACCGCCTCGCGTGTGAAATCACCGACCCCCTGAAATAGATCCCTCCCCTTCCGCCCGCCCGGCTCCGGCCGCGGCGGGCTTTTCTGCTTCTGACCGCGTTTCCTGCCCGCCGTGTCCAAGTCATTGGCAGCCTTGGCCGATACGCCAAGCCGTCGCCGCGCGAGCGAACGTGGGCCAAACGTGGCGCAACAGAGGCTATTCCTCGTCCGCATCGCAGCAGCCGCAACTCCTCCGCCCAATCCACCAGATCCGGATGCCCGGCCCGGATCAGGGCTTCCCCGGCGACCTCCGCGCGGCAGCAAGCGATTCATGCGGCCTCCTGACGGCGTTCCTGGGCGATCTCCTCAAACGTGCGCCCGTCGCCGTCCAGAGTGGCTTGCTTGCCGGCCAGGGTTTGCCAGCGCTGGACAACGACGTCAACGTACTTCGGGTCGAGTTCCAGCCCGTAGCAGACGCGCTCGGTGAGTTCGGCGGCGGCAAGCGTGGTACCCGATCCGAGGAAAGGCTCGTACACCAGCTCGCCGCGTTTCAGATGATTCAAGATGGGGCGGCGCATGAGATCCACGGGCTTCTGGGTGGGGTGATCGTACTTCTCCTCGTCCGATCCGCCCATGATGAATTTGGGCGAGGGGCACGCCCAGATCGTGGAGTTCTCGCCAGCTTTGCCGTACCAGGGAGCGTTCTTCTTCCGCACGAACCAGCACGGTTCATGCTGGAACCAGTAGAGTGTACGCGTGAGGACCGTGCGCCCTTTATCCCAGATTATCTGCTGATGATGCTCGAACCCGATGCGCAGGAGACCGTTTAGAACCTCGCGTGTGAACTTCGAAGCGTGCCAGACGTAGGCGATCTGGAGGCTCGGCACGAGTTCGAACGCCTCCGACCAGTCGGCCCGCGTGTCGCCGGAAATGGTCGTCTCGGTATGACCCTCGGTCCGGCGCTTCATGTAACTGGCCTCGGCGGGCCCACAGCCGTTCAGTCCGGCGCGGTCGCGCCATTCCGAATCCAGTTCTATTCCATACGGCGGGTCGCAGACCATCAGGATTGGCTTGCGCTCGCCCAGGAGTCGCGCGACAGCTCCAGGGTCGGTCGCATCCGCGCAGTGTACCCGGTGCTGATTACGCCGGTCACCACACAGCCACATGTCGCCCGGTCGGGAAACAGGAATCCCTGGCAGCGGCGGCGCGGCGTTGGCGCGCTCCTCATCGGGAATCGCCAGCAGGCCGTCGATCTCGCCGGGATCGAAACCGGTCAGGCCGAGGTCGAAATCCGCCTCGTTCAATTCCTGCAACTCCAAGGCAAGGAGCTCTTCGTCCCAGCCCGCCCACGTCACGGATCGATTGACCATCAAGCGAAACGCCTTGACCTGGGCTTCGCTCCACTCGTCGCAGAGGATCACGGGGATGCAGGTCGTGTCGCCGCCGGGCCACGAGCCCAGCTTGCGGGCAGCCTTTAGGCGCAAATGGCCGTCCACCACCGTTCCGTCGCTGCGCGCCAGCACCGGAATCTTGAAGCCGAACTCGCGGATGCTGCTGCACATGCGATCCACGGCGGCGTCGTTCTTGCGAGGATTGCGGGCGTAAAACACAAAGCGATCAATCGGCCACATCTCAACTTGTGTGCCTCTTATTGGTGGACAAGATGGCTCGCGCATCCCCTGGATGTCGATGTTAGTCGCCATGGTTACCTGCCTTCCGCCGGGGAGTCGGTCTGTTGTACCGGATTCGCCCTGCTCGAACCCGGCCGTTCGAATGCACCCCGCCATTACGCCTGTCAGCCAGAACAATCACCGGCGCCGTTTCCAGGCCCAGGTTTAAGGCGGCCAAGTGCCTGCCATGCCCGGCGATTATGCCTCCTTTGGCGTCCACCAGGATCGGGGCGTTGACGCCAAAGGCGAGACTGCTCCCGGTAATTCGCCCAATCCTGGCGTCCGAGCGCGTTCGCAGGTTTTTCGGATTCAGCATTAGACGTTAGTCGCGGCATCCTCTCCCTCAATAGCAATCGCGCCATTCATTCGTCAACAGACGAGTTTGAGGATAGAGTTCGCTGACTTCGCGCGGTCGCCAAAAGGGGGCGGGGGCGGGCAATTCTGAGTATTGTGAGTATTGTGAGAAGCGTAGTGGCGTTTACGCCCAGCCAGGAGTTCGGGCTTCTGGAAGAGGGGGAGGGGCCCCAAGGGAATGAAGTCTTTTCCCGACTGATGCTCGCGGTGCCTGCGGGCGGCGTCCATATTTGGACTCCAGTTGGACTCCGGTGGCGACGTTCTGGCGGGCGGGAAACGGTAAGTCTATGAAACGTTTTGGTGGACCTGGTGAGATTCGAACTCACGACCTCTTCCATGCCATTTAAGAAACATCAACCGCTTGCAGGCATTTCCACCAAAAACAAAAGACTTAGCACGAGGCCCCGTGACTCCGGTGGACGCCACGGGGCGACTTTGGGTGGTCTGGACTCCACGCGGACTCCAGCACTCCACGCTAGAAACGGCCCCCGCCGTGCTTTCCCGCGCGCGGTTGCAGGCTGTTCTGATTGTCGTCTGCTGAAGAAGACGACATCTTGTTTCCTTATAAGGAGAGTGCCCGGAGGGTATCCGGGTCAGTTCTCGCGAATGCCGAATGCCGAAGCGTCGTGGCCGTCTTTTCCATTGGCTGCAATGGTGCTACGATAAGGACGTGGTGAGAACCTTCGCGGTCCTCGCTCGCAGGCACCTTGGTTTATGGACTGAGGATTGTCGGGGGGTTGCGGAAGGCAACCCCTCTCACTTGCTTCGTATTCCTGTCACTGAGCGATAGAGCTTTACATAGTCCTTCGCCATCCGCTCCGCAGTGAATTCACGCTCCAGGCGGAATGCCGCCTCCGAGGCGAGCCTCAATGCCAACGAGGGTTGTTCTAGCACTCGCACAATTTGGTATGCAAGGTCGCTCGGATCCTCTCGATTGAAGAGGAGGCCTGTCGTATCCCCAGTGATGATGTCGGGAATACCTCCGGTATTGCTGCCAATTACCGGCACCCGGAAAACGGCTGCCTCCAACAGTACCTGACCGAAGCCTTCCTCACGTGAAGGCAGCACACAGAGGCTTGCACGACGGTACAAGGAGGGCATTTCGGCGTTCGTGAAATCGTGACCATCGGTCGCACCAAGTCTTATGGCTGCAGCAACCGACCGCTCCTTCGCAAACTGGTGCAGTCGCCGCCTTTCTGTGACCGAACCGCTCCCCGCAACTGCAAACAAGAGCGCTCTGTCCGAGAGCTTCTTCTTGACGTGCGCCGCCGCTTCTATAAATGTCTCTAGCCCCTTGTGGCGGTCAATCCGGGCCGGACACAAGATAACCTCGTCGCCCGGTCGGATGCCCAAACGATCCAGCGCTTCCGGCCGATTTAGGCACGATGCTAGCCACTTTACAGGAATGCCGTGCGGGATCAGAACTGCAGCCGAAGGTTCGAAGCCTTGATCCAGCAGTCTTCGCCGATAGGCGGAACTGGGAGCCACTACTGCGTCGGCTAAGCCGAACGTCCGAAGGAACTCGAGAAAACAGTCCTTAGCATTCCGCTGTGGTAGAGTCGGATCCCAGCTCTTTGGTGCCTTATGTACGGTGACGACCAGAGGGACGCGAAAGGCGGCTTTAAGCATCGCACCGACTTGGGCACCCTCGAAATCGTGCGCATGTATCACGTCAGGCTTGATGCGCCACCAGTTATCAAGAGCATAGACGAGCGCCTGCTCGGAGGGTACATCTCCAAACGAGAGGAAATGCCGGCCTTGACCAGCTACGCGGTGGACAGTAAGGTTCGGCGCGCGCCCAACGCGCTGACGGCGAAATCCTGTCGTCAGAACGTGCACATTGCAGAGAAACCGATCCCGCCTGCTCTTCAGGCGGCTCAGGGCTTCCGACAAGTAATATGTATGAGTTGCCACGCCGCCGCCGCTTGGGGGGTACGCGGCAGTGATGATCAGAACTCGGAGGTTACTCTTCCGCACCGCTCTCATCGCCAGTTGCGGCTTCGATCAGGGAAACCAAGCGCGCTGCAAAAATGTTCCAGAGTGTGAGAATAGTGGCAACCTTCGACCGGTACCCCTCTCTCGTTGAGAGCAGATTGCAGATGAGAACTTGCGGGTAAGCAACTGGCTCGCAGACGATTCTGCCGTCGGCGACCTGCGCGGCTGCGGCCTCGGACAACCGAATTCCGCTCTCCTCTGGCGGCCGGGGAAGCATTGACGCCAGGAATTTCTGGCCGTCCGCCGTCAGAACGAGGTGATAGTACCCGATGCTTAGGAAATGCCGCTCAAGATTGTTGAGGCTCAGCAGTTGTTCAAACTCTCGAAGAAATGCCTCCGGGGTGGCCTCCGCGAGCGACGGTTCATCCCGGAAGACGTCGATGAGCAGGCGCCGTAGCAGATCGACTACCTCCAGGCGGAAGGGTTCGTAGTACTGGGCGACGTGTGTGCGATCGGGCTCTCTCGTTCGGTAAATATAAACAGCCAAGAACCGGGACACGTAGCCGAGCAGCAACTCACCAAGTGGCGTGTTTGGCAGGGAGTATCCCTGGTGTAGCACTTCCTTAACCCGCGAAGCGAGGAAAAAGTGGACAAGATAGTCGCTGACGGTTTGTTTGTACAATTCCCAGTTGCCAATAAAGCCAATCTCGAAATCGAAGATGTCCGAGAACACTTCCCAGAGTTGTCCAAAGAGAAGCTGGCGTGCGATTTGGTCTCGCTGTTCACCCGGCGCAGAACCGGGGCCAATAATCTGGTCCAACAGTACGTCAATGCCGGGTTTTTGGACCTTCCGCCAAAAACACTCATGCCCGACCTCGTGAAATACCCCCCACCACTCGCCGGGATTCAGCGCTGTTCGCAGAGGCAGTGTAATCATTCCTAGATGTGATCGGAGGTAGTCCGCTAGTACCCCGAATACTGCAAACCCCACCCAGTTCTCATCGCTCTGCTGGAGCAAGCTGTCGATGAGTCCCTCCACAGCCCAAAGCGCACGATGCACACCGCTTCTATAGAACAATGGAACCGGGTTGCCGAAATTCCACGTGCTATTCAGCGTTCCGAGGGACCGCTGCTGGTACGCCAGGTTGAGGTACAGCAAGATCTCCCGACGCGTGCCTTCGAGAATCGTCGATTCGATAGTGTCTTTGGCGAGTTCATGAACCGCCGGGAGCATATCCAGGTACGCATCGCAGAGTAAGGGACTCTGGATGGCTCTCATGTAGACTTGGGCGAACCGTCTCTCCAACTCCCCGCAGTCCTGCCGTTTGGCGGCCGCATCGTTGCCATCAGCGCGCATCACAACGGCAGGATCACCTGCCACCAATGCTCGCACAGACGCGAATGCTTCGCGGGGGCGCGCGCTTGATCTTGTGCCTTCAACCGCCGGCGGTTCGAAACGGAGGCGGGTGGTTGTAGACCAGAGCAGTGGGTTTTCGCTCCCGTAATCTTTCCGAAAGAGAAGCAGTTGTTTAAAGTACTGACCGAGGCTGAGATTACTTTCGGCCGCGATGTCCTCAGCACCGAAAACGAGATTCGCCTTAGCTTGGAACCTTTCCTTCACTGCGTTGAGCAGCTCAGCGGTTCGCTCAGGTCTGCAGGTTACAAGCAACTCGGCTCGTACACCCGTGCTGTCATCGAGCAACTCCCACGCGCGTTTCGGAGGCCCATTCTCAGAGGGAAGGATGAATTCATACGAGAGGCCGTATATCGTGAGAGTCTTCAAATAGACGGGCTCATCGTGTTCCGTTATTCCGCCGACGTTGGCGAGGACTTCAGCGATCCGCGCGGGAGCGTTGTCCCATGTGAGAATGAGGCTGTTGAACCAGCCGAGGCCGCCTACGACAAGGTACTCCGAAAGTTGTGTCTTCGATAGAGCCGTCTGAAGCTGATCAAAGCCTAGTCTGAAGTCATTCTCGATTGGAGTCAGCTCGCCTGATTCGAGCAGAACCGGATTCACTTTCAGCAGAGTTAGCGCGAAACAGTGCGGATCCGGTTCGTGACCAAAGGTAAGCCTGTTGTATAGGTCCAGCGTCCTTTCCGAATTCCACAGGAAAGTGACCAGATGTTCATAATCGACAATTCTTGAGAGTTCACCTGCAGGTATTAGCCCGATTCCCTTCGGTTCGTCCGCGAATGGACGGATGCAAATGAGATCATACTTGCCAATGGCCTTATATATCAGGCGCAGGCCCTGCCGCTGGAGACTGCGAGCAACTTCTTCTTCAAATCCAGGAGTAACCTGAAGCAGCAGGAACTCCATTCCGCCATCGACGACAGTCAAATCGGCATGTGCCATGGTGCTACCTCAGAAGTCAACGTCGCATACATGAATGAGCCGGACATCTTTTTGCCGTAGGGCCTCCGAGAGAAATCCGTAGTCCTGATCGGCAGTCAGAATGGCCACTGGCATCTGTTCGTGCTCAACCACGCGGACAGCGGCGGCCGCTATCAACCCATCCGCCAACTTCCGGTCGGGAAGCCATTCGTTCATTGCGCTGTCGTACTTGAACAGCTTTTTTGCTTGCTCACCTCGAGCCGTCCTGATCCTGTCCCTGATTAGCCGCGCGAAAACAGCGCCGCGTCGGCAAGTGTCGCTGTCCAATGGTTCCCGGCGCATGGTGCTGAACAGGCCATGCATAGTAGCGCGGTCGCGGGAATTCGGGTACGCGGGCCAACACTCGGCTTCAACTATGGCGCTGTAACGGAGTGTGAAGCGACCGTTTTCAAGATCCCGCAAAACAGCGTTGAGGACTGCTTGGGAGGCGGTGTCGACCCTGGACACTGGGCAGTTGGAATCGAGAGTCGCGCCGGATTTCAGCCACCCAATTACGACACAACTGTCGACGAGGAGTTCGCGCGGGAAGTCGCGCAAATTCACCCGGGGATACGGCGGCTGTCCACCCACGGCCGAGGCCTAGAGACGATAGTCGAGCCAAGCCTGGTCGGGTTCACCTGTCCCTGAAAGCTGAGTGAGCATGACGACTCGCTCATGCAACGGCAACTGGTCGATAGAATAAAGGCCCGCTGGATTTCGGATCAACGCCGCGCGAGCCAGTTGAGGTTGAGCCGAAGGCGCAATGTCCCCGGCGCGAGACTGATTGCGCTCTTCGTAGTGGGGTTCTCTCCACCTACTCTGGATGCTGTTAAGCTCCAAACGCGTACTATACACTAGCTCACCTCGGGGTTGATTGAGAAATTCGGTTGGCCGGAGACAATTCGGGGATCCTCTCCGATACAAACTGAAGAGCAAGCCCATCGCCGTTAAGTATATGATCTCTCAGGAGTTTCGTCAAGCAAAAAAACGGGCGCACCGTACGCGAATTAGGCCGGAACCGAGGATGGCGCGTCCCACCCACAAGACTAGCGACGCGGCTCCGCGCTGAGCCGTTACGACCGGTTTCCCGATTCGGACTGCAAAACGGGGCGGGCAAGATGATGTGCACCGATATCGAGCCGTCAGGGGCAGTTAACCGAATAACTCCTTGCTTATCAATGGATTGAACTGCTATGAACTGACCGGAATGTCGATGTTATGCCAAGTGGCACACGGGCGTTATTGGACGCGTTCGAGACCGGAGAGGAGCCAGAAGACCGGCTGGAGGAAAGGACGGCCCTACCCGTGCAGCGTGGGAGGCGCGCTCCGGCGGTTCGGTTTCCCAACTGCACCAGCGCTGTCTGCTTCTCGCCCATGCTCGCCAGTCGGTCCTGGATCAGCCGCGTGAGTTCTTCCTGGCGGGGGAATTGGATCTTAGTGTATTGCTCGGTCATTCTCGCGGCGCTGTGGCCGGCGGCTTTTGACGCTCCTATGCTCCACCAACCCACCCGGCTGAGCATTGTGAGGAGCATGGTCGCGTTTGCGTCCTTCCGGCAGCCTGATGTCGGGTTTTTGGCCGGAAATGTCGGGTCGGTGGCGGGTTTTTTGGAGGAACCCGACATCGGTTTTGCGAACAGAATCAGTCGCTTAGGCCGAAAATGTCGGGAATGGCAGGTTTTTCTAGGATGAGAGAGGCGCCAGGAACTTGGGAAGTGTTTTT
>Ga0181520_10008310_pt1 | contig 14813 bp, 19 predicted proteins | sample PEATcosm2014_Bin_29_FD_132451 | JGI IMG/M metagenome (GOLD analysis project Ga0181520, IMG submission 132451) | Peatland microbial communities from MTU Mesocosm Facility, Houghton, MI, USA - PEATcosm2014_Bin02_30_metaG | ecosystem: Environmental > Terrestrial > Soil > Wetlands > Peat | place... | reverse complement strand
TGGTGGAGCTGAGCGGGATCGAACCGCTGGCCTCCTCGTTGCGAACGAGGCGCTCTCCCAGCTGAGCTACAGCCCCACGACTTTTCTAGTCTACCATCGTTGTGAGAATCCTGAAAGAGTGATCTACTGCGGCTGGGATTTATAATCCAATCCCGAAGGAAGAACTTGCGACGTAGAGTGATTGTGTCAAATTTCCGAGGGATTTCCATGCACATCCAGCGATTATCGGTCCTGATTGGTTGTTTTCTGGTCTTTGGTATAACGCCGATTATGGCTCAATCCTCTCCGCAAATTCAGTCCTCAGATCAGTCTGTAGTGGAATTAAAGCCGGACGAGGACCACCTATGGGAACACAAACTCGGACCAGCAACCGCTGTGCATGTGAATGCTGTCGAGGCGCTCACGCTTGACTTCGAAAGCTATTTGACCTTCGAGATTGCCGTCTCGGCAGAGGGCCGCGTGGAGTCTGCGACACTGATCGGCGATGAAAAGCGGCATTTGGAAGAGGCTCGCGGGATCGAGATGGCGCGCAGGTTCAAACCGTGGTTACGGGACGGCAAAAATATCCGCGTGCGCGTGACCGATTACGTGTATTTGCTTCCACCGGAACGATGGGCGCTGATTCCAAACAGTTTTCCTGAGCCGTGGGATTTAAAGGATGTGAAGATTCAGCTCTCGCGTACTGTGTGTGGTGGAACCTGCCCAGCCTATTCGGTAACAATTCGGGGAGATGGGAGCGTCCACTTCAGCGGGCAATGGTATGTTTTGATTCCTGGCGAACACGATGTACACATAACTTCCGCCGCAGTGAAAGAGTTGGTCAGCCAGTTTGAGAAGAGTAGGTTTTTCGCGGCAAACGATAAATATATTGCTACGATCTCGGATGGTTCAACTTATACATTGACTTTGACCGTCGCCGGAAAGACGAAAACAGTGAAGGATTACGAGGGTGAACAGGCCGGGATGCCGCTCTGCATCACCGATCTGGAGAACGCCGTAGACGCTGTAGCCGGGACGGAACGATGGATCAAGGGCAACGAACAGACCCTGGCCTCCCTGGAAGAGGAGCGGTGGCCCTTCACCTCGACATCCGCGCAAAACCTGAATCTCTATGCGACGGTGATTCGTGAGAAGAACCAGCAATTAATTGAGCAATTTCTCTCCAAGCACGGCCCGATCTACTCCGCGGACGGCTCAGCGCCTTCGCCCGTCTGCACGGCAAGCGAGATGGGCGATATGAGTCTTGTGCGGCGCATGATGAAGGTGAATTCCGCGCCGAGTGAAGGGAGTGCGAGGAACGGCGGAGGTTTGCCGAAGCCGATATTGAACCGTTGCCTTGCCGACGCCGCGGGGAGTGGACAAGTCAAGCTCGTCCAGTACTGGCTGGCTCACGGCGCCGATCCAAAAGCAATACCGGAGAGACGAGATAATTGGGCGTCAGGAGAAAGCGTGTTGGCGGGTGCCATCAGAAGCGAAAATCCCGAAGTTGTGCAAGAAATTCTTAAACACAAAGTAGATCTTCATAGGATGATCGATGGTACAGAACCGATCCTGTGCTACGCATTGGAGAATGGGCAATTTGATAAAGGCGAAAGGGAGCGGGTTGAGATTGTTGAGATGCTGATTAAAGCCGGCGCCGATGTCAATGCGCTAGGGCGAATAGGAGAGACGCCCATTTTCTGCGCAATCTCAACGCCAGATGCGGTGAAGCTGCTTGTGGCGGCTGGCGCGGATATCAATGCCCGAGACGCTTTCGGCGATACCGCGTTGATTCGTAACTCCTATTCCGAGCCTTTTATTCAAGAGATGCTGAAATATGGTGCAGATCCAGCGGCCGTTGATAACAACGGCGATACGCCATTAAAGCGAACAGATTTCTGCAAGCCATGCGCGGCGATGATTGAGGCTGCGCTTAAGAATAGAACTGGAGCAGGTGCTTCAACTCACTAAGCGGGCAAGTTCGGGGGGAGCCGGGCACCCCACGTCTGTATTGTCAAATCGGGTAGTCCATAAACCCTATGGTGTTTAAATGCCAACCAGCCCCATTGCATGCAGCTGCAAGTCAGAGCAAGTCCAGGATTTCCTGGATAGAAATGGATTGGGCCTGGGCTACTTCGACAAGAATTCCATGAAATGTACCGATCTTGAGCGGGTCGTGCAGCGGAACCGAGATCGAATGCACAGGTGCCGCTTCGTGAGAAAGTCTGATATGGCTCCCCTTTTGGCGAATCACAGCATAGCCAAGCCGCTCAAGCGCCCGAATCAAGCGCTCGGCCGGTACCCCACGCGGCAGTTTCATGCGGCCTTGACCGCGATTAGTTCATCTTTTACAAAATGCAGTTGGATGAGCTTGGGAGTTTCCGCCACGTCTTCAAAGTGGAGGCTCGTGACTTCCAGCACATTGTCACGCAACTCATCCCATGTTTCAGCTTCCGTAAAGATCGCCTGCCCCAGCGCCCGCGCCACGTAGCCGCCTTCTTCCGCTTCGCGTACTTCGAAGATCAGTTCCATGCAAAGATCATAGCGGAAAAACCCCGGCTATAGGTATCCCATCCATTTCACAAAAGCGTGAAATGGATGGGGCACCCAGATTCTTGAAGACTTATCGATTTTTGCCGAATACCGTCTGCCCCACCGCAGGTGGTTACAGTTGGTTCATATTCGCCAGGAACTCGGCGTTGTTGCGGGACTTTTCCAGGCGGCTGATGAGCACTTCCATCGCTTCGACCGGCGACAAGGGGTTGAGTACCTTGCGCAGAATCCAAGTGCGCGGAAGGTCTTCTTTGGGGATGAGCAGCTCTTCCTTGCGCGTGCCGGAGCGTTGAATGTCGATCGCCGGGAAGACGCGCTTGTCCACCAGCTTGCGGTCCAGGATGATCTCCATGTTGCCCGTGCCCTTGAACTCCTCGAAGATGACTTCGTCCATGCGCGAGCCGGTGTCGACAAGTGCCGTCGAGATGATGGTCAGCGAGCCGCCCTCTTCGATGTTGCGCGCCGCGCCGAAGAAGCGCTTGGGCCGCTGCAGCGCGTTCGAATCCACGCCGCCCGAGAGCACCTTGCCCGATGGCGGCACAATGGTGTTGTAGGCACGCGCCAGACGGGTGATTGAATCGAGCAGAATCACCACGTCGCGCTTGTGCTCCACCAGGCGCTTGGCCTTTTCAATCACCATCTCGGCCACCTGCACGTGGCGGGCGGCGGGTTCGTCAAAGGTTGAGCTGATCACCTCGCCCTTCACCGAGCGCTGCATATCCGTGACTTCTTCCGGGCGTTCGTCGATCAGCAGAACGATCAGCACCACGTCGGGGTGATTGGTCGAAATCGAGTTGGCCAGCGATTGCAGCAGCATCGTCTTGCCGGTGCGCGGCGGAGCGACAATCAGCCCGCGCTGCCCCTTGCCAATGGGCGTCAGCAGGTCCATCACCCGGCCGCTGGTGGCCTCGCGCACCGTCTCCAGCTTGATCCGCTCCTGCGGATAGAGCGGCGTCAGGTTGTCGAAGAGAATCTTGTTGCGCGTCTCCTCGGGCGACTCGAAGTTGATGGCCTCGATCTTGACCAGCGCAAAGTACTTCTCGCCTTCGTGCGGCGGGCGGACGTTGCCGCTGATCGAATCGCCGGTCTTCAGATCGAATTTGCGAATCTGCGAGGGCGAAACATAGATGTCGTCCGGTCCGGGCAGATAGTTGTAATCGGGCGAGCGCAGGAAGCCGTAGCCGTCGGGCAAAATTTCCAGTACGCCCTCGGCAAAGATGTGCCCTTCCTTTTCACTTTGAGCCTGGAGAATCTTGAAGATAAGATCCTGCTTGCGAAGACCGCTGGTGCCTGGGATTTCCAAGGTCCGAGCGATGCGTGTCAATTCCGTGATGTTCTTTTCTTTTAGTTCCGCGATGGTCATATTCACCTGCAATAAGGGAGGATGGGAGTGGGAGGGTCAGGAGCAGAGTGGCTCCAGTGGAGGAATAGGCGGGGGTTCCATGCTGGCGATCAGCTAAACCCGCATCGGATGCTTCACCGGGAATCAGGGCAACATCGAAGACCGGCAAGCCCGACAACCCTGGCAACTGAAGCCGGGAAAAGCTGCCGCCTGAATAGATTATACCGTTCAAATACTCCCTCAGGCAGCGCGACGGGTTTCAACCGGCAACTCTGCCGCGGCTTCGATGGGTTCAGCGGAGGCGGGGTAGGTGGTTTGGAAGCGGCCCAACACTTCATTGGTGGTGTCCTGCAGCCGTGTATTCGGCTTGTGCAGCTTACGGGTTGCCTTGCTCGCCAGTTGGCACAACTGGTAGCGATTGGAGACATGAGAGAGAGCCCCAAAAACTAAATCGGAACGCATTGCGAATTTCTCCTTCAAAAAAAGAATTGGCATTTGCCGGATGAGCGCAGAGGCCGGAGATGCCGCAGAGCAAGCCAACGCAACGCGGGCTGCCCTTTACAATCCACTCCCAAAGATATAGACGCACAAACTGTGCGTACAGTTCAAAATCCTGACGCACTTTCGCAGAGTTTGGAACAGACAATCTGCCTTATCCGCTAAAAGTTTGCCGCCTTGGGAACCATCCACTCCGAATTCCCATTCCGAAAGATTGAACGCAATGGGGGCATCAACCAAAGAGCCACGGCTCAAATCTGATGCGGAAAGCAGCAGGAGAGCGCAAAAGCGCTCGGAACACTCTGCCCATTCATGGATGGCATAGTTGAATATATACAGAGTTTGCTTCCAGGTCAATAGTTTTTTTAGAGGCACGGGTTACTATTTCATGACCTGAGCTCAGTGGCCGGAGCGAATTCACGCTACGGACTACAGAATGATTTTGAGCGGAACTTCAGTCTTTGCCGTCTCATAGTTGGATTCAAGGAGATAAGATGCGTCGTTTGGTCTTCGTCCTTTCGTGTGCTGCGCTTGCTTTTCACTGTCTGCCCGCGCCGGCGCAGGAGCAAGCTGTATCCCAAGCCCTGCACTTGACAACCGACATGGACTGCAACTGGAAGCTCGATAGGCAGCCCATGGGCCTTCTCAAGGCCGGCGATCCCAAGGTCGTTCCAGTCTCACTGGGCGAACATCTTGTCCAGGCCGCTACCACCGATGGGCTGGTCAAAATTCGCGTCAAAGTCGAGGTCGATCAGGGCCAGAATACGATCGCGCTCCAACTGAAGAGCCTGCACGCCGAGAAACTGAAGAGGCAACAAGCTGAAGCAGCCAGAAAGAAAGCCGAGGCCGAGGCCGCCCTGCATCCCACCTGGACCGACCCCGACACCGGGCTGATGTGGACCAAAAAGGACAATGGCTCGGATCTGAACTGGAACCAGGCCAGCGACTATTGCTCCAAATTGCAGCTTGCGGGCTACAAAGACTGGCGTCTGCCTACTATTGATGAGTTGAAAGGGATTTATAAACCCAGCGTGAGTCTTCAAGCAGTGTATGATCCTGGTCTTTACAATGTGTACGTAAAGGGGAATCTCCAGCTCACCGGATGGCAATGGAGCAGTTCTTGCAGTTCTCAAGGAAACGCTTCGGGGGAGCAGTGGCAGGAAGCACGGACATTCGATTTCGTTGTTGAGAATACGCAGGCCTTATTCCCTCTCCGCTTCAGCTACAACATGCGTGCGCTGTGTGTGCGTCTTTCCGGAGAGAATACACCGGAGCAAACCGCACCATCCCTCCCGAAGGGAGGAGACGAAAATAGTCCCGGATGAAATCCTGGGATAGCACGCGACTGTTGATCGTAGGTACACCTTGCGTTTATATACGCGGAGCGTTACTATAGGCCATGATCGCCGGATGCAAGGATGCGGAGACGGAAAGGCTTTGGTCGACTGGCCGGTGCAAGCGACTGCCCTCTCAGTTGAACAGGCAAGCCATGAAGAAGCTGTACATTTTGCATGCCGCGCTGCAATTGGAAAACCTCTTCGTGCCGCCCGGCAACCGGTTGGAGAGACTGCGCGGAGACCGGGAAGGCCAGCACAGCATCCGCATCAACGACCGGTATCGCATCTGTTTTGTCTGGCGTGATGGAAATGCGCATGAAGTGGAAGTGGTGGATTATCACTGAAACCCGATTCCAAGGAGAGAGAGATGCCTGAAAATCCTGCATTGATTCATCCGGGAGAGATTCTGCGGACGGAGTTTATGGAGCCGCTGGGTCTGACCGGCTACCGGCTGGCGAAGGAGTTGGCTGTGCCCTCGCCGCGCATCGGCGACCTGGTGCGCGGGAAACGCGCGATCTCCGCGGATACGGCGCTGCGGCTAGGGATTTATTTCGGGCTCCCGGCGCAATTCTGGTTGAATCTGCAAAACGAGTATGACTTGAGGCGGGCGGCGGCCTCTCCAGCGCTGAAGCAAGTTGTGGCGCGTGCTGCGTGAGATTTTTGACGGGCAGCCAGCAACTATACCCTATTCCCTAGTCCCTAGTCCCTGGCCCCTCTCATCTGCTACACTCGCTGCAATCTATAAAAATGCTTTTCAAGGCTCATAGCGCGGCAGTCTACGGAATCGACGCCCACCTCATTGATGTGGAGGTGGATTACAGCGGCGTGGTTGCGGAGAAAGACACCTTTCACACCGTCGGCCTGCCGGATGCAGCGGTGCGCGAGAGCCGCGACCGCGTGCGCGCGGCCATCAAGAACTCCGGCTACATGATTCCGCCCACATTCATCACCATCAATCTGGCCCCGGCGGACCTCAAGAAGGAAGGCTCCGGCTTCGATCTGCCCATCGCCGTAGGCATTCTGGGCGCGTATGGCGCCATCAAGACCAACGACCTGAGCCGCTTTCTGCTGGTGGGCGAACTGGGCCTGGACGGCAGCGTGCGCGCCGTGCCGGGAATGTTGCCGGTGGCCATCATGGCGCGCGAAAAAGGGATTGCGAATCTGATTCTGCCCGCCTCGAACGCCGCCGAGGCCGCGGTGGTCGAGGGGGTCAATGTCTACCCGGCCAGCTCGCTGCTCGACGTTCTGGATCTGCTGAATGGGCAAGTCGTCGGCCAGATTCAGCGCGAGCCGTATCGCGTTTCGACTGTAGAGCTTCTGGGCGAGTTGCAGCACTTCCCGGTGGACTTCAAAGATGTGCGCGGCCAGCAAACAGCCAAGCGCGCGCTGGAGGTGGCCGCCGCGGGCAGCCACAACATCCTGATGATAGGCCCGCCGGGTTCCGGCAAAACGATGCTGGCCAAGCGCTTGCCCTCCATCCTCGCGCCGCTCACCTTCGAAGAGGCTTTGGAGACGACCAAGATTCACTCCGTGGCCGGTGTGCTGGACCCGACCGCCGGACTGGTGGTGCACAGGCCCTTCCGCTCGCCGCATCACACCATCAGCGACGCCGGCCTGATCGGCGGCGGCATCGTGCCCCGTCCGGGCGAGGTATCGCTGGCCCACAACGGCCTGCTCTTTCTGGACGAACTGCCGGAGTTTCCGCGCAACGTGCTGGAGGTTCTGCGCCAGCCGCTCGAAGATCATACGGTGACCATCGCGCGCGCCTCCATGTCGCTCAGCTTTCCGGCGCGCTTCATGCTGGCCGCGGCAATGAATCCCTGCCCATGCGGCTTCTTCAACGACAAATCGCGCGAGTGCCAATGCACGCCGCCGGTGATTCAGCGCTACATCGCCAAGATCTCCGGACCGCTTCTCGACCGTATCGATATCCATATCGAAGTTCCTGCGGTGCAATATAAGGAGTTGCGCGGCGGTGCGGCGGCCGAGGGCTCGGCGGAGATTCGCGACCGCGTGCTGGCGGCTCGCGAGCGGCAGCGCGTGCGCTTCCGCAAATTCGGCGACAAAATCTATTCCAATGCCCAGATGACCACCCGCCAGATTCGCGTCCACTGCGAGCTGGGCGCCGACGCCGAGCGCCTGCTCGAGCGAGCCATGCAGCAGCAAGGCCTCACCGCCCGCGCCCACGACCGCATCCTCAAAGTGGCGCGGACGATTGCCGACCTGGAAGGCGCAGAGCACCTGGCCGTCCCCCACCTGGCCGAAGCCATCCAGTACCGCACCCTCGACCGCAGCTATTGGGCCTGAGCGTCGGTAACCGCTGAGTGTGCGAAGAGGCAATTCGCTAACAATTCTAAATATATCCTGAGCACAACGACGTTTATGAGAAGTTGAATCTCCGACTACCTACTTCCCCAGTGCCCAAAGCGAGGCACCGGGGGCACCCTCAGAAGGGTTTGGAACGGTCAATAGGATCGGTGCCACCCGCCAACCCTGCCGGTTTTGGCAGAGTCAGAGCAGGGGCGCGCCCCATGTGCGAAAGTTATAGAGGAATGGAAACGAATCCCAGAATCTCGCCGCGGCTCACTTTTTTGGGCTACGGCTCTTGCTTTGCCGCCAGTTGCCTGTGGGGCACCGGCTTTTATTTCAGCCGCCTGGCGCTCAACGAGATGAGCGTCAACTACATGGTGCTCTACCGCATCCTCTTTGCCTGCCTGGGCGTACTGCCGGTGGCGCTGGTCAGCCGCGTGCGCTTCTCCGCGGCGGAGTGGCGCACGCTGCTGTTGTCTGCGGCCTTTGGTATTCCCATCAGTTGCCTGCTGCAATTCGGCGGCCTCGCGCTGACCACCGTGAGCCACGCCTCGCTGATGGTGGGCGCCATGCCGGTGATGCTGGCCGTGGCCGCCGCGCTCTTTGCTCCCAAAGGTTCCACGGAGGAGAGGCTGGGCTGGCTCGGCTGGCTGGCTCTCTTTGCCTCCACGACAGGCGCGGCGCTTATCTCCCTGGGCGGCCACCATGGCGGAGTCACGCGCGGCCAGCCCTCGTTGGCAGGCGATCTGCTGGTGCTTGTGTCGCTCGTGGCCGCGCTGGCCTGGATTCTGCTCAGCAAAAAGCTGATGCTCGCGCACAGTCCATCCGCCGTATCGGCGTACACCATTCTGGTGGGAGCAGCGATGCTGCTGCCCTGGGTGATGGGCTCGTGGATCATCAGCCCGCTCACCCACGCCCACATTGCGCCGCCGCCCTTTTTCCACGTAAGTTGGACGGCTTGGGGAGCTCTGGCCTTTGCCGGCCTGCTGTGCACAGCCACCACCACGCTGCTGTGGAACTGGGGGATTCATCACGTGCCCGCCTCTCGCGCCGGAGTCTTTCTGAATATCGAGCCGATGCTGGGCTCTTTTCTGGGCGTGCAACTGCTCGGCGAGCATCTGGGTTCTTACGCCTGGATCGGCGGCGGACTCATTCTCTCTGCGGCGCTGACCCTGACCACCCAGAGCCATCCGCCGGAGCCGAATATCCTTCTTGAATAAGCCCTTGCCCATCACCTTGGTCACGGGCAACGGCAAATTACCGGTCATGCTTCCTGAGTGATCTCCGATAGATCCAACAGTGATTGATGGAGGCTCATGTGGCCCTTTTAACCTGGACAAACGCCAGCACCGTTGGCGTGCGAGCCATGGATGACCAGCACGGCATTCTGATGGACACTTTGAACGAACTTCGCCTGGCCGCCGTCCGCGGTTCTGGCCGCGAACTGATCAGCGAAGTGCTGGACCGGCTCATTGAATTCACTCGTATGCACTTCTGGAGCGAAGAACAGTTGCTCGACCAGTACGAGTTTCCCGACATTGCCAATCACCGCTCTGAACATCAGCGTATGCTGGCGCAGATTCTCGAGTCCTCGCATCGCGTGCAGCACGGCGACAAAATGCAGATGCGACCGCTGCTTTGCTTTCTGCGCGAGGCCTATGCCGAACACATCGAGGGTATGGACCGCGAGTATGGCCCGTGGCTCAATGAGCGCGGCGTGGACTGAGTTTGCTGTCAAAACCTGATTCTTTCCTCAAAGATGAGATTCATCTCATGACCCGAGATGCTCGCTAATCTTTCTGCCCATCGCTGTCGATAGATACTCTAGTAGTTGACTTCGAAGGATGAGGAACCATGGGCCTGATTAACTGGAACAGCAAATACTCCGTCGGCATAAAAAACCTGGATGAACAGCACAACGAAATTATCAATTTGTTGAACGAGCTGCATGCCGCCATGTTGAAAGGTCAGGCGCAAAACGTGGCTGCTACGCTGCTGCCCAAAACCCTGCGCCATGCGCGCGACCACTTTTCCACGGAAGAACGTCTGATGGAGAGCACGAAGTATCCCGGCCTTGGCGAACAACGCGCCGAGCACAGCGCACTGCTTGCCAAAATCGATGAGTATGCCACCCGGCATAACAAGGGCGACAAAGCGGTGTACTTGGAACTTCTCACCTTCATGCGCGACTGGTTGAACAACCATTTGATGAAAGTGGACAAGAAGTACACCAACTGGCTCAACGAACGTGGAATTCATTGAGAGACTTCTTCCGCCGAGTCGATCGTTGCCGGTAAAGTCTTTCCAGGAGAAGACAGATGGCATTGATGAGATGGAGTGACTGCTACTCGGTGGGCGTAAAGAACCTCGACGAACAGCACGCGGAGTTCATCGAATTGATGAATGAACTTGAGTCCTCAATGCAGCAGGGCCAGATTCAAAGCAACGTTGGTTCCCTGCTCTCCAGGCTGATGACTCACGCGCACGAGCACTTCTCCACCGAGGAACGGTTGATGGAGACCGCGGGCTTTCCCGGCCTCGCCATGCACCGTGTCGAACACCAGGCCTTGCTCTTTGATGTCGAGGAGTTTGCCATCCACTTCAAACAGGGCGACCACGCCGTCGGCATTGAACTGTTGAACTTTCTGCGCGGTTGGCTGATCAACCATTTGCAACAGATGGACCAAAAATATTCAGCTTGGTTGAACGATCACGGCATTCATTGAAAAATCCATTCAACTTTATGGAATTCTTTGACGATAAAATCTCTACCGGTCACATCCGGATGGAGAGGGCAAATGGCATTAATGACATGGAGTGACAAGTTCTCGGTGGGCGTGGCGGCCTTGGACAAGCAGCATACCGTTCTGATGGATACCCTGAACAAGCTGCACGAGGCGATGATGAAGGGGAAGGCAAATGAAGTCACAGGGCCGCTGCTGCGCAAGCTGGTTGCATACACCAACGACCACTTCGCGACGGAAGAAAAGTTGATGGCATCCACCAAATCTCCGGGGCTGGCCCAGCATGTGGTCAAGCACAAGGATTTGATCAAGCAGGTAAGCGAGTTCGTGAGCCGCTATGAGCGGGGTGAAATCACGGTCAACACGTCCTTGCTGCATTTTCTGCGCGACTGGCTCGGCACCCACATCCTGAAAGAGGACCATGAATACGGTCCGTGGCTGAACAAGAACGGCGTTCATTGAACAAAAGAACCGTTGGAGAGCCCAAATGAATAAGCCCAGAGTTTGCGCTCTGGGCTTTCAGTTTTCTGAGATGAATTGCACTGGCTACGCGGCTGTTTCCACAGCCTTGGTGGTGGCGATGGTCCAATCGGGCGCGCCCACCTTGAAGCGCGCAAAGCGCCGCACGGTGATGTTCTCGCCCAGCTTGCCAACCTTGGTGCCGATCAACTCCTTGATGGTTACGGCCTGATCCTTGATGAAGGGCTGCTCGATCAGGCAGACCTCCTCATAGAACTTGGCCATCTTGCCCTCGACAATCTTCTCGATCACCGCAGGCGGCTTGCCGGTGGCGGCGGCCTGCGCGCGGAAGATATCCTTCTCGCGTTCGAGGTCGGCGGCGGTCACATCTTCCGAACGCACATAGCGCGGATCGCTGGCCGCGATGTGCATCGCAATGTCCTTCATCAGCTCTGAAAAATCTTCCGTGCGGGCAACAAAATCGCTCTCGCAGTTCAGTTCGAGCAGCACGCCGATCTTGCCGCCGGCATGAATATACGTCCCCACCGCGCCCTCGTTGGTCGAGCGGGCGGCCTTCTTCTGCGCCGAGGCCATGCCCCGCTTGCGCAACACCACAAAGGCGTCCTCGATATTTCCCTTGGTCTCCTGCAAGGCCTTCAGGCAGTCGCCCATCGGCGCGCCGGACTTCTCGCGCAGCTCTTTTACCAACTTTGCATCAATCTTTTCGCTCACTGTTCTTCTCTCTTTTCCAGTTATCAGTAGTCAGTCGACAGTTGTCAGTTACCTGGCAGGCCACACCCAAGCCAGCCACAGCCCGCCAGTTTCGTCGTTACTGACAACTGAAAACTGACAACTGTGAACTGTCGAAATTAAAGAACGCCCTCGGCGATGTCGGCTTCGTCCAGCAGCGCGGCCACCACGGCTGGCGCCTTGCGAATGCCGCCGCCCAGAGCCGACTCGAGATCCAAATCCTCAATCTCGGCAGGAGCAGCTTCCGCCGCTGCTTCAGGCTCTTCGACAAAGGTCTTGTCGCCCACCATGTTCACGCCCTCAGCCGCCGAATCGGCGATCTTCGATGTGAAGAGCCGAATGGCGCGCAGCGCGTCGTCGTTGCCCGGAATCACGTAGTCGACCACCGTCGGATCGCAGTTGGTATCCACCACGGCAACCACGGGAATGCCCAGCTTGCGGGCTTCCTTCACGGCAATCGCTTCGTTGTTCGAATCGACGATAAAGAGCGCGTCGGGCAGCCGCTTCATCGTCTTGATGCCGGCCAGGTTCGCCTGCAGGTGCTTGCGCTCCCGCTCCAGGCGAATCACTTCCTTTTTGGTCAACAGCTCGTAACGGCCATCGGTGGCCATCTCGTCGATCTCTTGAAGGCGCTTCACCGACTTCTGCACCGTCACCCAGTTGGTGAGCAGTCCGCCCAGCCAGCGCTGGTTGATGTACGGCATCCCCGCGCGGTTGGCCTCTTCGGCCACCGCATCCTGCGCCTGGCGCTTGGTGCCGACAAACAAAATCGTCTTGCCGCTGGCGCACAGCTCGGTGACGTACTTCGACGCTTCCTTGAAGAGCTTGAGCGTCTTTTGCAGGTCGATGATGTAAATACCGTTGCGCTCGCCAAAGATGTACTCCTTCATCTTGGGATTCCAGCGCTTCGTCTGATGCCCGAAGTGAACTCCAGCTTCGAGCAGCTCCTTCATTGTGATCGTGGCCATTGGCCTCCTTCGTGAGTTGCATCCGGGTGGTCGATGCCAGCGCCCGGATTGAACCCGCTTGTGCGGGAGTTTGGGTAAAACAAGCTGTCAGCTATCAGCTTTCAGCTGTCAGTAAACACCCAAAACAGTGCACTGAAAAGCTGATAGCTGAAAGCTGACGGCTGAAAGCAAAGCGCTTTAGCGCTTCGAGAACTGGAAGCGCGCTCTCGCGCCCTTCTGTCCGTACTTCTTGCGTTCCTTCATGCGCGAGTCGCGGGTCAGCAGGCCTTCGGCCTTGAGCGCCTTGCGCAGCTCGGGATTGAACTGAACCAGCGCGCGAGCCACACCCAGCTTGACGGCATCGGCCTGTGCGGCCACGCCGCCGCTCTTGACGGTGGTCACCACGTCAAAGCTCCCAGCCAGCTCCACCAGCGCCAGGGTCCGCTTGGCGGAGACGCGCTGCTGCTCGGTGACAAAGTAAACATCGAATGCCTTGCCGTTGACCTTCCACTCGCCCGTGCCGGGACGCAGGAAGACGCGTGCGATCGCCGACTTGCGCCGCCCCGTCCCGTAATACTGAACCAAATCTGCCATTTGTTTCCTCTTAGCTCTCAGCCGTCAGCTCTCAGCTTTCAGCCTTGTGGTGCTTCATTCAATCTTTGCGCTGCTTTGCACTTTCCCCACCAGCAGAAAAACTGAAAGCTGATAGCTGAAAGCTGAAAGCTGCTCTTACGCAATCTCCAGCGCCACCGGCATCTGCGCCTCGTGGGGATGCTTGTCGCCGCGATAGACCTTGAGCTTGGTGGCCATCTGACGGCCCATCTTGCTCTTGGGCAGCATGCCCTTGATCGCCTGCTCCAGAATCATCTCCGGCTTGCGGGCCAACAAACGCGTGTACGACTCCTCGCGCAACCCGCCGGGAAACCCGGTATAGCGGCGATAGAGCTTGCTCTGCGCCTTCAGGCCGGTCAGGCGGACCTTCTCCGCATTGATGACAATCACGTGGTCGCCCACATCGATGTACGGAACGTACTGTGGATTCAGCTTGCCGCTCAACACGTCGGCGGCTTTGGTCGCCAAACGGCCCAGCGTCTTGCCGCTGGCATCCACTACAAACCACTTGCGGGCAACGTCCTTGCCGCTCGGAATAAAGGTACCCATCGCTCTCCTGCCTTCAAATCGCTATCCAAAAAACTCGTCCAACCAAAAATCTGCGGGTGCCCCACCTTCGGCACGCTATTGTTCTAGCGCATAGGGTGGGAACCCTTAACCCTGAAACCAGCGCAAAGCCTTCTTGCCCGCGCCAAAACACGCACGAGCCAGCTTCTACCCACTACCAAACAAATCTGTTCGGGTGAGGAGTGCGGGGATTGGCCCTCGAAGGAACCTTGGCCTTGCCGGATTCGCCAAAAAAGGCGAAAACTTGAATCCAGCCGCCAACAGCCTGTTCCAGCCAACCCTTGGGGAGTTCAGCCCAAGCCGTCAACCAGTCGAGTCCGGGTGAATACAATCACCCCATCGACAAAGACCTGTCGCTGGGGGCCCCGATACACACAGACTCCAGGCGCAACACCGCGCAAGGATTTCAGAATACCCGAATTTGGCCCCGGAGTCAACGATTTCACTTAAAGTGTGGTATCCGGTTCATCGCACTGGATTCTTGCGTCAATCTGCGATACACTTAGAACTTGCCGTCAAGGCGAAGATTTTCTCTAGGAAACAGGAGCGCATTTTTATGCCCAAGCGCACATTTCAGCCCAACCGCCGCAAACGCGTGAAGACACATGGCTTCCGCGCGCGCATGAAGACCAAGGCCGGCGCAGCCGTGCTCAGCCGCCGCCGCGCCATCGGACGCAAGCGCGTTGCCGTCAGCGCCGGCTTCCGCGACTAATCC
>Ga0181520_10008309_pt1 | contig 14815 bp, 15 predicted proteins | sample PEATcosm2014_Bin_29_FD_132451 | JGI IMG/M metagenome (GOLD analysis project Ga0181520, IMG submission 132451) | Peatland microbial communities from MTU Mesocosm Facility, Houghton, MI, USA - PEATcosm2014_Bin02_30_metaG | ecosystem: Environmental > Terrestrial > Soil > Wetlands > Peat | place... | reverse complement strand
GGACCGTCGACGGCGCCAACGCCATCATCGCCTTGCGCTGTTGCCGCTTTAGCCAGAGGTTCGAAGACTACTGGGAAAGCCGCTCCCGGGCCGCCTGATTACCAACATTTATGTCGTGCGCCCGAGAGTCTTCCCGTCCCAGATAACGAGCCGCGACCGTCAGGGAGCGGTCGGGCGACGCCTGGCGATGCTGGCCCCTCAGATTTTTGTGAAACCTAGCGGGCCGAAGGCCCATCCCGACAGACGACAAAAACCGATCATCTGTCCCACCCTTCACACGAGCTGGACTACGCCGTCGGCGGCCATACCCTTGTCCTTCAGAGCGGAGACCGCCAGGCCGTAGCGGCCGCGAATGCCGGTTTTTTCGAAGATGTGCTTCAGGTGGATCTTCACCGTGCCGGCGCTGATGCTCAGGGCCTTGGCGATATCCTTGTTCCGCATTCCACGTTCCACCAGCGCCAGAACTTGCGACTCCCTGGGGGTCAGCCGGTGATTCGCCGAGCGGACGTGAATGTCTCCCGACGGCGACATATAGTCCTCAACCCAGGTCTTTCCGTCGCCGACGGCGCGCAGGCAGGCGAGCAGGGCGTCGAGCGAGGCGGTCTTCCGGACGATGCCGGACGCTCCGCACTGGAGGAGGCGCAGCGACTCCGATTCCGAAAGGAAGGTCCCCCAGACCAGGACCGCGGTGGAGGGCTCGGAGTTGCGGAGGGTTGCGACCCAGTCGACGACGGCGCTAAACCCCAGCGCCTTGTCCACCACCATAATGCCGGGATGGAACTCGCCAACCGATTCCATGGCGTCCGCTAGGGACGTATCGGCTGCGACGACCCGCAGCCAATCCTCGGATTCGAGCAGGCTCCGCAGACCCTCAATGGCGATGGGCTCGGTATCGCAGATGGCTATCGTATGCACGGTTACCACAACGGGGCAACGCGCCCGAATCGGGGATCGGCTTGAAACTCTGATTACATTAGTTAGTTCAGTGCGGAAGAGAAACTCTCAGTTTTCGAGGGGCGCCGTAATGGGAATCGCCGGCAAGACCGATTTTCCATGCATGATACAATTACGGCATAGCAACATCTCGTGAAGTTCAGTTGGTCGGAACTCCAGCCTGGGTGGGGACAATGTCTCATGGACGGGGCCGAGCCGCCCGGCTTCCGGCAACGGGGAATGCCGCCGGAGCGGGCGTGAGCAAGATGGATCGCTTTTTCAAAGACATAGCGTTGCAAGTGCCCCCCCATCGCTTCGCGAGCTGGGCGGAATTCATAAGCGGGGCTCCCGAGTACTCGATAGGCCTCGAGGTGGTCGACGACACGCCCGGCCATCGCGGCCACCACGTCCATTTCGATCACCACGCCGGCGTGGTCCGCGAAGCCACCATGAGCGCGGCCATGCAGGCCTACATCGCCGTCCGCCAGGGACGGTTCATGGAACGCTGGCTCAAGAGAAAGCGGCCCGTACCGGTCTACGTATGGAATGCCGACCAGGACGTGTGCCTGGCTTGCTTCATTCTCGAGTACCACGAACTGCTGGAACGCAAGAGCTCGCCCCTGATTCGACAGATCGTCCAGTTCAACAACAAGATCGATGTGTGCGGCGGGCTGTACCCCATAAACCTGGAAGAACTGGTGAACAACCATTTCACCTGGGTGTTTGAGCCCTATTGTCAGCAGCGGATGCTTGGCAAGACGCAAGGGGATGAAGCGCTCATCAAGGATACGATCCGGCAGGTGTGCGACCGTTTGCTGGACCTTCTGGAGGGCCGCGCCGGCATCGCCCCCATCACGGCCAAGCCGGAGATCCTGTACGTCTCGCCCTACAATTTTGTAATTGCCGACGAGAAGGGCGACCCCAATTCCCGCCTGGTGCTGGCAGCGCAGGGTTTCACCAATTTCATCAGCCTGGTGGCTACGCGGCCCAGCGGGAGATACACCTACAGCGTGATTCGAGGCTCGCCGTACGACGACGACGTCTTCGAGGTGCCCAAACTGATCGAAGCCTTCCAGGCTGCCGAGGATTTGCCCGGCGGAAAACTGTGGGGTGGCTCCAACATGGCGGCCGGCTCCGATAGCGAGTTCGGCAGCAGTCTTCACTGGACGCAGTTGCGCGATATCGCCGAGCCGATTGTGCGCCAGGCGTACGAGGCCAGCATCGCCCCCAGCCCGGCGTGCCGCGCCTGAGAAGTGGGGTCGGGATTTCATCCCGCCGCCGGCTTTCGAGCCGGCGTTCTTCGCGTCGGCGCCGGACGCCAGCCAGAAGGCCGGCGGCAAGCCCGAAGGCTTGACCCCACATCGGCAGCCTGCCTTGCACAATGAGGTTGTACCATTAGGAGCGTGCCCCAACCCGCCGCCAATCCATTGTTCTCGATCAAGTTCCCCATACCGTTCGACCGCGTACGGACGCCGGATATAGAGCCCGCCATCGCCAGGCTGCTGGAGGATGGGCGCTCGCGCCTGGCCGCCATCGCTTCGGCCCCGTCCCCACGCACCTTCGCCAACACCATGCTGGCGCTCGACGCGCTGGACGAGCCTCTCGATTATGCCATGGGCCTGGTGCGCCACCTGGAATCGGTGGCCACTACGCCAGAGCTGCGCAGCGCTTTCAACGCCGTGCTGCCGCCGGCCAGCGCATTCTTCTCCGGCATTCCGCTCGACGAGGGCTTGTGGAAGAGCATCAAAGCCTATGCCGCAACTCCCGAAGCCGCGTTGCTTGAGGGCGCGCGCCGCCGCTTTCTTCAAAAAACGGTGGAGACCTTCCGCCGGCACGGGGCGGACCTCGACCCTTCCGGCAAGAAGCGTCTGGAAGAACTGGACGTGGAGCTGACGCGGATCACCACCCGGTTCGCCGAAAATGTCCTCGATTCCACCAACGCCTTCGAGTTGCTGATTGAGGACCAGGCGGACCTGGCCGGCTTGCCGCCCGCGGCCGTGGCCGCCGCCCGCGAGACCGCGGCCCGCAAAGGGCGTGAGGGCTGGCGCTTCACCCTTCAGGCGCCCGACTACTTCGCGGTGATGACGTATCTGGACAATGCCGCCATTCGCCGGCGGGTTTACGAAGCTTACTCCGTACGCGCCACCGAAGGCGCCTGGGACAATCGCCCGCTGATCCGCCGCATTCTGGAACTGCGCGCCGAAAGAGCCCGCCTGCTGGGATTCCGGGACTTCGCGGACCTTGTGCTGGAGGACCGCATGGCGCACAACGGCGCGCGAGCCCTGGCGTTTCTGAAAGATCTGAAAGCCAAGACCGAAGCGCGCTTCGATGCGGAGAACCGGGAATTGCTGGAGTTCCGCCGCTCGCTCGAAGGCCCCGGCACGCCCGCTCTGGCGCCGTGGGACGTCTCCTACTACGCCGAGAAACAGCGCGCCGCGCTTTACGAGTTCGACGACGAGGCCCTGCGGCCCTACTTTCCCCTGGAGAGCGTGATAGCCGGCCTGTTTGGGCTGGCCAACCGGCTCTATGGCGTGCAGGTGGCGGAAGAGCGCGGCGCCCCCGTGTGGGATGCCGCGGTCCGCTACTACACCATCCGCGACCAGACCGGCGGTTTGCTCGGCGGCTTCTACACCGATTGGTATCCGCGCGAGAACAAGCGCGGCGGCGCGTGGATGGGCGCCCTGATCACCGGCGGCCCCTCCGATAGCGGCTCTCGCCCGCACCTCGGCTGCATCTGCGGGAACCTCACGCCTCCATTGGAGGACCAGCCGGCTCTTCTAACCCACCGCGAGGTGGAAACCATCTTCCACGAGTTCGGCCACCTCCTGCACCATCTGTTCAGCCGGGTGGAGATCCGCACCCTGGCGGGGTCCAACGTGGCGTGGGATTTCGTCGAGCTTCCTTCCCAGATCATGGAGAACTGGTGCTGGGAGCGCGGCGCGCTGGATATGTTCGCCCGTCATTGGGAGACCGGCGAGCCCATCCCCGAAGACCTGTTCCGAAAGATGAAGCGCGCGCGCACCTTCCGCGCGGCCAATGCGCAGATGCGCCAGTTGGGGTTCGGCTTCGTGGACCTGCTGCTGCATACCGCCTATTCCGCCTCGCGCGATGGTGACCCGGTGGAGTATACGCGCCGCATCATTGAGGAGTTCAGTCCCGCCCCGCTGCCGCCGAATCACGCCATGATCGCCGGCTTCACCCACCTGTTTGCCGACCCGGTGGGCTACGGCGCCGCCTACTACTCCTATAAGTGGGCCGAAGTGCTCGACGCCGACGCGTTCACCAGGTTCCGGGATAACGGCATTTTCAGCCTGGAGATAGGCGCCGAATTCCGCGACAAGATCCTGGCCAGAGGGGATAGCGAGGACCCCGCCGAGTTGTACCGCCAGTTTATGGGCCGGGACCCCGATCCGCGGGCGTTACTGGAGCGGTGCGGGCTGGGGTAGGGCCCTGAGCCTATGACGGCGAGAGGCCAGGTTGAACGCGGATGGCCCGGCCGACCGCCCGGAGGTCCTCGATCGATGGAGTCGCCAACCTGGATTGGAGCCGCTGTTTGCCGACGGTGGCGAACTGGTCGGCCATGGTTTTGCGGGGCTCGCCATTCAGGTCGATCAAGGCTTCACACGTGTATAAATCGGAGAATCGAGTTCGCAAATCGACGATTCTCCGCGTCTCGGCGTCTCCGCGGTCGATCTGGCGCATCGCAATTCCGCGCTACGGACGGATTCGTGTGCATCCAGCCGGGTTGCATTGGCGCGCTGTTGTATAATGGAGGGGCATTTGGATTCTGTTTTCCGTTTCGCGGCAAAGAGGGGGTAGCGTGATTCCATCCGCTCCCCCTTTTTTTGTTAGAGGCGGCCAGGCCAGGTGCATTTCTCGATTATTAAAGAAGGATTAGAAGCACATGAAAGAAAAAGGTACAGTGAAGTGGTTCAACGCAGCCAAGGGCTACGGTTTTATCCAGCGGGAAAACGGAGAGGACGTCTTCGTGCATTTCTCGGCGATTCAAACGCAGGGCTACCGCACGCTGGATGAAGGCTCCAGAGTGGAGTTTGAAGTCACGAAAGGGCCCAAAGGTCTGCAGGCGACCAACGTCACGGCGGCCTGAAGAAGTCGGCGGGCCGGCCGTGCGCCCCAACGCCCGGCCGGCCCGCTTCCCGGAACGGGAGGTTTATGAGCAAAGAGGACAGCATAGAAGTAACCGGTACGGTATTGGAAAAGTTCCCCAGCGGGCTGTTCAGCGTGCAAATCGAGCATGAGCGCATCGTCCTGGCCCACCTGGCCGGCAGATTGCGCCGCAATCGAATCCGCGTCCTGGCGGGCGATAAGGTCACTCTGGAACTGTCGCCTTACGACCTGACGAAAGGCAGAATCACTTTCCGGCACAGGTAGTCGAGCCCACGCCTGGCCGTCCCTCACCCTGCTCTCCACAACACCCAGGCGGGTGTACTGAATCTAACGCGCGCATCGGGCGCCCTCGTGTTACAAACACCAATAGACCGGCGTTCACGGGGAAAGGGAATTTCTTTTTTAGGTCCCGTGCGCGACCCGTAAACTGCTGTTTCCATTCCACGTAAGGGCAATTCATGAGAGAGCTGAACCATCCCCAGGAGCGACGCCGAAGCCGGGTGAAGCAACCCGCCGCCGCTATAATCAAATCGGAGAGTGGGGTGGAGAAACCAAGGAACGCTCAGGGCCGGTCGCGAAAGCCGGCGACCGATCCGGTGGAAGATCTCACGGCGCTGCTGTCCCAGAGGGTTGTCGGGCAGCCGGCGGCCACGCGGGTCATAGTTCCCTACATTCAGATGTATCAGGCCGGACTGGCGCCGGAAGGCCGGCCGGTTGGGGTCTTTCTGCTGCTTGGCCCTACCGGCACGGGCAAGACCAAGACGGTGGAAGCGCTGGCCGACGTGCTTCACGGGAGTGAGAAAAACGTCCTCAAGGTGGATTGCGGCGAGTTCCAGATGGAGCACGAGGTCGCCAAGCTGATCGGGGCTCCGCCGGGCTATCTGGGCCATCGCGAAACTCAGCCCATGCTCACCCAGCAGAAGCTGAACTCGGTGACCAGCGAGAAATGCAGCCTTTCGCTGGTGCTTTTCGACGAAATCGAAAAAGCCGCGCCATCCATGACGCGCCTCCTGCTGGGAGTGTTGGATAAGGGCCTGCTCCGCCTGGGCGACAACTCCACCGTCAACTTCGAAAAGAGCATGGTGTTCCTGACCAGCAATCTGGGCTCGCGCGAAATGCTGCGCGAGATCAACCCGGAGTTCGGTTTTCAGTCGGTGAAGACCGCCCAGCGGCCGGACCTCACGGGCAAGCTGCAGGCCATCGGTCTGGCTTCGGTGCGGAAGCGCTTCTCGCCCGAGTTCGTCAACCGCATCGATTGCATCATCACCTACCAGCCGCTCTCCACGGAATCGCTCTCGGCGATTCTGGACCAGCAGATCACGGACCTCCAGAACCACGTCAACACGCGCCTGGGGGCCCGTTCGTTCGTGCTCGAGGTCCCGGCGGAAGCGCGCCAGTTCCTGCTGCGGAAAGGCACCAGCTCGGAATACGGCGCGCGCGAGCTGAACCGCACCATACATCGTCATCTCACCCAGCCGCTGGCCACCCTGGTGGCCACCAACCAGGTGAACCCCGGCTGCGCGGTGCGCGTGGAACTGGCCGAGGATGGGGAGAAGCTGAACCTCCGCTCCGTGCAGCCGGATGTAGCCGAAGCGCCCGCCGCCCCGACCGTTCTGCTGGTAGACGACAACCGCGACCTGCTGCATTTTCTCGAGCGCCTGATGGCCGATGCCGGGTGGACCCTGCTGACCGCCGAATCGGCCACCGAAGCCAAACGCCTGGTGGCGGAAAACAGGCCCAACGCGGCCCTGCTCGACTACATGCTGCCCGACGGCAACGGCGTCGAACTGGGGGTGGAGATCCTGCAAGCCGTGCCCGACGCGCTGGTGATCGTCATGACCGGGACCATCCTCCCGCCGGAAGAAGAAGCGCTCTGCGAAGAGCACAACTTCCCGGTCCTTCGGAAGCCCTTTCTGGCCTCCGACGTGATGAACCAGATCCGCAGCCGGCTGATACCGGTAAGCGGCGTGGTACGGGCGTAGATCTCCGGATTCCTCCCGTTTCCTTTACAATGTCACCGATGCCGCGCGTGCTTTTGATTCACTGGAACGCCGCCGAAGCCGCCGGGCGGGCGGATCGCCTTCGGCGCGAGGGCTTCGAAGTGGAAGCTTTCTCCGGACCGGGCGGCGACGCTTTCCGCGCGCTGGCCGACAATCCCCCGGCCGCCATTTTGATCGATCTGGCCAGGCTGCCTTCGCACGGAAACGCGGTGGGCATCGCCTTCCGCCAGCGCAAGGCCACCCGCTCCGTGCCCCTGGTCTTCATCGAGGGCCATCCCGAAAAGACGGCCCGCACGCGCGCCCTGCTTCCCGATGCGGTCTTCACCACCTGGCCAAAGGCCGGCGCGGCGCTGCGGCGCGCCCTGCGCGAACACCCCAGGCAGCCGGTGGTGCCGGACACCTTCGCCGGGTACTCCGGAACGCCGCTGGCGAAGAAGCTGCGCATCCGCGAGAACTCCGTGGTGGCTCTGCACCGTGCGCCGGAGGGCTTTGAGGCGAAGCTCGAGCCGCTGCCGGAAGGGGTACGGTTCGTCCGAAGGGCGAGAGACGCCGATGTGATCCTCGCTTTTGTCACATCCTCGGCCGCCCTCGGCCGCGCCTTGCCGCCGCTGGCCGCTGAAATGCACGATGGATGCACCCTCTGGCTCCTCTGGCCCAAGAAAACTTCGCTGCTCGCCGGGGACCTCAGCCAGCCGCGGGTCCGGGAAATGGGATTGGCCACGGGGCTCGTAGACTACAAAGTCTGCGCTGTGGACGAAACATGGACCGGCCTGGCGTTCGCCGTACGAAGCGCAAGACGCGGATGAGCGCTTGGAATCCGTGCAGCACGGATTCCGTGCTACACTGGGGCTATGGAGAGAGCCCGACAAAACGTGACCCTGGTTGTGGAGGAGGATCTGCTCCTGGCGGCCAGGAAAGTCGCCCTCGATCGACGGACCAGCGTGAATCAACTGGTGCGCGAGTACCTAGTAGCGCTGGTGGAGGAGCCCAGCCGGAGGCGGCTGGCCCAGGCGAGGCTGAGGAAGGCGTTCGAGACGGGTCTGGTTGAAGTCGGTGACCGGAACTGGAGCCGCGTCGATCTCTATGACCGGTGAGAGGGCGCCGGGGTTCGTCGACACCAACGTCCTGCTGTATGCATTCGACAAGAGCAGCTCGCCGAAGAAGCAGGTTGCGCAGCGGCTGATTGAAGAGCTGATGGAAGAGGGCCGTCTGCGCGTAAGCACGCAGGTATTGCAGGAGCTTTTCGTAACGCTGACCCGGAAGGTGAGCCGGCCTTGCTCGATCGAGGAAGCGCTGACGGTATTGGAGGATCTGGCGGCCTGGCCCCTGATGGTGGTGGATTACGCGGCAATTCGAGCGACCGCTGGGTTGGCCAGCCAGGCGAAGATCTCCTTTTGGGACGCGCTGATTGTTGTGTCGGCGGCGCGGGCAGGCGCGGAGGCGCTGTATACCGAAGACCTGAACGATGGGCAGGAAATCCTCGGCGTCCGAATCCGCAATCCGTTCGCGGCGTGATGGGGCGGAGGCGTCGCCATGTCAGCGGGCGATAACTTCCTTAAAGCGCTTTTCATCCTGCCGGCGCAGCTTGTCGACCCATTTAGCGGCGCCCTGTTTCAGCTCGGGATGGTCCTTGTCCTTCCAGGCGCCGACAGCGGATTGCAGGGCCTTGATCTGTCGCAGGCGCATCAGCATGAAGTTTACCATCTGTGGGATCTCTGTGCCGCCGCCAACAAAAAAGCCGCGCTCCAGGTTTCCCCGGAGCGCGGCTTCTCTTACTCCTCAGCGAGCCGTTGTTAGTAATCCATCTCGGGACCGTGGCCGCCGCCGGGCATGGGAGCCGGCTTCTTTTCCGGAATATCCGCAACCATGGCTTCCGTGGTCAGCATGAGGGAAGCGATCGAAGCGGCGTTCTGGAGCGCCGTGCGGGTCACCTTGGTGGGGTCGATGACGCCCGACTTCACCAGGTCTTCGTAGACGTCCGTCTGGGCGTTGAACCCGAAGTTGGGGTTCTCGCTGGCGCGCACCTTCTCGATTACGATGGCGCCTTCAGTGCCGGAGTTGACTACAATCTGGCGGAGGGGCTCTTCGCAGGCGCGGCGCACGATGTTCACGCCGATCTGCTCGTCGCCGTCCCGCTTCAGGTCTTTGAGGGCCTTGGCCGCGCGCAGCAGGGCCACGCCGCCGCCCGGAACGATGCCTTCCTCAACCGCGGCGCGCGTGGCGTGCAGGGCATCTTCCACGCGGGCTTTCTTTTCCTTCATTTCGGTTTCGGTGGCCGCGCCGACCTTGATCACCGCCACGCCGCCGGCCAGCTTCGCCAGGCGCTCCTGGAGCTTCTCGCGGTCGTAATCGGAAGTGGTCTCTTCGATCTGCGCACGGAGCTGTTTGATGCGGCCTTCGATGGCCTTCTGGGAACCGGCGCCGTCGATGATCGTGGTGTTGTCCTTATCCACGGTGACGCGCTTGGCCTTGCCCAAATCGTCCAGCCTGACGCCTTCCAGCTTGATGCCGGTCTCTTCCATGATGGCCTTGCCGCCGGTGAGAATGCCGATATCCTCCAGCATGGCCTTACGGCGATCGCCGAATCCGGGGGCCTTCACGGCGCAGGCGTTGAGCGTGCCGCGCAGCTTATTGACCACCAGGGTGGCCAGGGCCTCGCCTTCCACTTCCTCGGCGATGATCAGCAGCGGACGGCCGGCGCGCGCGATCTGCTCGAGCAGCGGCAGCAGGTCCTTCATGTTGCTGATTTTCTTCTCGTGGATCAGAATGTACGGCTCTTCGATTACGGCTTCCATCCGCTCCGCGTCGGTCACGAAGTAGGGCGAAAGATAGCCGCGGTCGAACTGCATGCCGTCCACGGTGGTCAATTCGGTGACCATGGTCTTGGACTCTTCCACCGTGATGACGCCGTCCTTGCCCACCTTCTTCATCGCTTCCGCGATGATGTTGCCGATGGTGGCGTCGCTGTTGGCGGAAATGGTCCCGACCTGGGCGATCATGTCGCCGGTCACATCGCTCGAAAGCTTCTTCACTTCCGCGACGGCCACTTCAACGGCCTCTTCAATGCCCCGCTTGAGGGCCATGGGGTTGGCTCCGGCGGCTACCGCCTTCACGCCTTCCCGGAAAATCGACTGGGCCAGAATGGTGGCGGTGGTTGTGCCGTCGCCGGCCACGTCGCTGGTCTTGGAAGCGACCTCGCGAACCAACTGCGCTCCCATGTTCTCGAGCGGATCCTTCAGCTCGATTTCCTTGGCCACGGTAACGCCATCCTTGGTGATGTTCGGGCCGCCGAATTTTTTCTCCAGCACCACGTTGCGGCCTCGCGGGCCGAGCGTAACCTTCACCGCGTCGGCGAGCTGGTTGACGCCGCGCAATATCGCCTGACGGGCATTTTCGGAATAAACAATCTGTTTTGCCATCTCTGTATCGACTCCTTCGTTTACTTGCTGGCAGCCTCGCCGGCGCCTTCGAGAATACCGAGGATTTCGTCCTCACGCATGATCAGGTATTCTTCTCCAATGGACTTGGGGGCTTCACTGCCCGAGTACTTGCCGAACAGGACATGGTCGCCAACCTTCACTTCGAGCGGGACAATGACGCCCTTTTCCCGCTTGCCCTTACCCACGGCAACGACCTCGCCTTCCTGGGGCTTTTCCTTCGCTGAATCCGGAATGTACAAGCCGCCTTGCATTTGCTCGGCCGGCTCAATCCGTTTGACCACGATGCGGTCATAAAGCGGACGAATGTTCATGGAACACAACCTCCACACATGAGAATTGAATAGTCGGTTTACCGAATGAAGCCCGTGTCGGGTGACTGCTGGGCTCCGCACACCATTATTAGCACACTCTGCCATCGAGTGACAAGATTCTCTTGCAAATAAATGATGATAAAGGACTTCTATCTGTTGACAATCATGCGCTAATGGCACTTCAGCGTTGCCACAGGATCTGTGCGGCTTCTAGGGGAACGGCGACGCCGGCATGGTACGGTATCGCGCGCGCCGTGTAGTCGGTGGCCGGGCGGGTGGCGGGGATTTGCCCTGTGTACGCGTAGGCGCCGGCCTCGCTCAATTGGCGGACGCGATCCATCTCCTGGCGCACGGGACCCTGGCCGCCGGCGCCGTCGGCGTAAAGCTCTACTCGCACCGCATTCGGGTCGGCCGCATTGAGATAGAGCTGGACCTCGAATACGTGTTGCCCGCCGCCGGTCTCGACCTTCATTTCACCGAAGCGAATGGCGGGCCACTCCTTCTCCAGGGTCTCCCGCCAATCGGCCGCTTGCCGGCCCGCCGCGCCCTTATCGGCGGCGCGCTCGCGGTAGGCCGACGCTGCCGGGAGATAGTGTTGCCCGGTATATTCGCGCACGGCGCGGTCGGCGGAAAACCGTGGGGTCAAGCTGGCCATGCTTTTTCGCATCCGCGCCACCCAGGCCGTGGGGATGCCCTGTTCGTCGCGCGCATAGAACTCGGGAATCACTTCCCGTTCGAGCAGGCCGTAGAGGGCGTCGGCTTCGGCGTCGTCCCAGGCCGGGTCGTCGTGATGTTCCTGGCCGTCCCCCAAGGCCCACCCGACTTCAGGCGTGTAGGCCTCCGCCCACCAGCCGTCCAACTCCGAAAGGTTTAGGCCCCCGTTGACCAGCGTCTTCATGCCGCTCGTTCCGCAGGCTTCCCAGGGCCGCCGCGGGGTGTTGATCCAGAGGTCGATTCCTTGCACCAGATGCTCGCTCAAGAGCATGTCGTAATCGCCGAGAAAGATGGCATGCGGGCGCGTCTCGGGCCGCCGGATGAACTGAACCCATTCGCGAATCAGGTCTCTGCCAGCCTGGTCCGCGGGATGCGCCTTGCCGGCGATGATGAGTTGCACGGGGCGCCGCGGATCGCTCAAGAGGCGAAGCAGGCGCGGCGGGTCGTGCAACAGCAGATTCGGTCTCTTGTAGGTGGCGAAGCGGCGTGCAAAACCCAGCGTCAGGGCGTTGGGATCGAAGAGATGCCTCGTAACTTCCACCTCTTCGGGCGGCGAGCCCGCCGCGGTCAGGTCCAGTGATAGCCGTTCGCGAGCGTATTCCACCAGACACTTGCTCGCGGCGGTCCGAAACTGCCAGAGCCTGGCGTCGGAAACCTGGCCAATGTCCTGCGCCAGGGTTTCCGTGGTCCCCAGCCAGCGGTCCTTTCCACAGCTTTCCGTCCAAAGATCGTCGGCGGCGCCCGAGTCCCATGTGGGCACGTGGACTCCGTTTGTCACGTGCCCGATGGGGACTTCCTGCTCCGGCCAGCGCGGAAACAGAGGCAGAAAAAGGCGCCGGCTCACTTCCCCGTGCAAGCGGCTCACCCCATTCACCGCCCCGCTCCCGCGGATGGCCAGGTACGCCATGTTGAAGGGCTCCGACGAATCGGCCGGGTTCTCTCTTCCGAGGGCCAGCAAATCGTGAAACGCGATGCCGAGCTTCTTCTCGGCGTATTTCGCGAGGTACTGTTCGATGAGGGCGGGCGCGAAACGGTCGAAGCCGGCGGCCACCGCCGTGTGGGTGGTGAAGAGGTTGCCCGCGCGAGTCGCGGCGAGAGCGGCTTCGAAGGACTGTCCGGTCTCCTCCATGAAGTCGCGGGCGCGCTCCAGAACGGCGAAGGCCGCGTGCCCTTCATTCAGGTGACAGACCTCCGGTTGTATCCCCAGAGCGCGGAGCAGCCGCCAACCGCCGATCCCGAGAAGCATCTCCTGCTTGAGGCGCAGCTCCGGCCCGCCGCCATATAGCTCGCTCGTAATCCCGCGATGAACGGGGAAATTCGCCGCGTCATTGCTGTCCAGCAGGTAAAGCCTCACCCGGCCGACCTGGGCCTGCCAGGCCCGCAGCCAGACCGAGTATCCGGGCAGGGCAATCTCCAACCGCAGCCACTCCCCGTTGGGCTGGCGCAGCGGCATGATGGGCAACTGACCGGGATCGTTGTATGGGAAAAGGGCCTCCTGTTCGCCGTTCTTATCGATCGCCTGGCGAAAATAGCCCTGCTGATAGAGCAGTCCCACGCCGACCACGGGAACGCCCAGATCGCTCGCGGCCTTGAGCTGATCGCCGGCCACATTGCCAAGGCCGCCCGAGTAAATGGGCAAAGCCTCGCTCAACATGAACTCCATGCTGAAATAGGCAACGCAGCTCAGTGGACTTTGCGGATAACTCCGCTGAAACCATGCGGGCGCTTCCACCGCTTTCCGGCCGGCTTCGACGAGGCCATCTACGTTTTTCCGGAAGACCGGATCGGCCAACACGCGCTCGATCCGGTCGCGCGAGACCGTCTGCAGGACCACCCAGGGGTTATGCGTGATCTCCCACAGACCGGGATCGAGCTGCCGCCACACTTCGTCGGTGGAATGATTCCACGACCAATGCATGTCCAGGGCGAGTTCCGCCAGGGAATCGAACCCCTCGATTTCGGTGGGCAGCAGGTGGTATATGGGGTGGCTGGCACGGATGTCTTTGCTCATGATCGGAAACCCGCTCCCAGTGTACAAGAGCGGTGCAGGGGCGGGGAACGCGCGGCCCCGACGGGCCGGAACAGAACTTCCGATTGGCAGCGCAGGCTGCGAATCACAAGAGGCCGAGGCGCGGGAACAGATTTAGGGTAGAATCGTCGCAATGGAAACCTACAACCGACGTACCCTTCTGTGCGCGACCGCCGCGGGCGGTCTGTTTCCGGCGCGCGCGCGGCAGGTTTTACCGGAAGCCAGGATGCGGCTGGGCATTATCCTCGGCGTTTCCAGCCAACCCGGCGCCGCCATCAAACGGGTGCGTGATCTCGGATTTCCTACTTGTCAGGTCACAGTGCAGGACGCCGGCGACGATGCCGCCGCCAATCTCCGCCGCGCCCTTGACCAGTACGACGTACAAGCCACGTCGGCCGTCTGCACGGGACCCGGCCCCGAGGTCTACGATTTCTATCAGGGGCCTCTTACCATCGGTCTGGCGCCGCGCCAGTACCGCCAGCAGCGCATCGCCCGCATGAAACAGATCTCCGACTTCGCCGCGAAAGCCGGGATCCCCGCCGTGCAGGGCCACTGCGGGTTCATTCCCGAGAATCCGAACGATGCGGGGTACCAGGAAATCGTCGACGCCATCCGCCTGGTGGCGGCGTACTGCCGCCAAAACAACCAGAAGTTCCGCTGCGAAACGGGCCAGGAGACGCCCATCACGCTTCTTCGGGCGATTCGCGACGTAGGGCTCGACAATGTCGGCGTGAACTTCGATGCGGGCAATCTCATCCTTTACGGAAAGGCCAATCCAGTCGATGCCGTCGAAGTATTGGCCCCATACATTCAGGGCGTGCACGCCAAGGACGGCCTATACCCGACGGATCCGAAGCAACTCGGGAGAGAGGTTCCCATCGGCGAAGGCATGGTGAACTTCCCGGCGCTGATCGACAAGCTGAAGAAGATCGGCTATCGTAATCCACTTACCATCGAACGTGAGATCAGCGGCGAGAAACAGACCGCCGACATCCTGGCCGCCAAGGCCTATCTGGAAAAACTGGTGGGGTGAGCCATGAACGGGGAGAATTCCGAACGTCGCGCGTTTTTGAAAGCAGCCGGGGCGGTGGGCGCCTTCACCGTTCTCGAATCGCGCCTGGTGCGGGGAAGTGAAGCCAACTCGGCGGTGCGAGTCGGTCTGCTGGGTTGCGGCCGTCGCGGCGCCGTGCATGCCAACAACGTCATACAGAACACCGGCGCGCGGCTGACCGCGCTGGCGGACCTGTTCCCGGACCAGCT
>Ga0181520_10008307_pt1 | contig 14816 bp, 16 predicted proteins | sample PEATcosm2014_Bin_29_FD_132451 | JGI IMG/M metagenome (GOLD analysis project Ga0181520, IMG submission 132451) | Peatland microbial communities from MTU Mesocosm Facility, Houghton, MI, USA - PEATcosm2014_Bin02_30_metaG | ecosystem: Environmental > Terrestrial > Soil > Wetlands > Peat | place... | reverse complement strand
GTCCAGCGGGCCTCGCCCCGCTCATCCCGGAAGCCCCGCCCCCAAACGGATTCCCCCCGCTAAATTTTTCACTTTCCGCATGCCGCAAATCCTGCATCCCATCTACAATCAGCGATAAGCTAGAATCAATATCACCATGCAAGGAGAAACCACGATGACGAAAGCCGACTTAGTCGACAGAGTGACCGCTCTCGGCGACCTTACCCGACGCGACGGCGAAATCATCGTCGACACCCTCTTTGAGTCCGTGATTGGTGCGCTCAAAGCCGGCGACAAGATCGAGATTCGCGGCTTTGGCAGCTTCCGCACGCGCCAGCGCAACTCCCGCATCGGCCGCAACCCCAAGACCGGCGAGCGCGTCGACGTCCCCGCGAAGCGGGTTCCGTTCTTCAAGCCATCGAAGGAGTTGCGGGACTCGGTGAACCCCGGCGGCGTCAAGAGCACGGCCAAGCCGGATGCGCCCGCCACCGTAGATCCCCATCATCCCCCGGCCATGTAGCCGCTGGAAATGGGGGGCGGGTGAATCGCTCAAGTCGATGATTCGACGCAGATGATTTCCGCAAGAAATTGCAACCCTGCACCCGTCCCAGGTCTGGCTGCCGCCGGCAGCAGTTGCAAAATTCACATCCAATCGTGGACCATCCTCATCTACAGAGAGAGGAGTTCCCCCCCATGCCGATTGCCATCGAGTTTTTTGTCGGCCACGCCTACGCCATCCTCTTCCTCTGGGTGCTGGTGGAACAGTTCGGCATTCCCATCCCCAGTATCCCGCTGCTGCTTACCGCCGGGACGCTGAGCGCCACGCATCGCGTCAACGCCACCTCCGCTCTGCTGGCGGTCGTTGCCGCCTGCCTGGTTTCGGACTCCGCCTGGTTCGCCCTCGGCCGCCGCTTCGGTGGCGGCGTCATCCGCATCCTGTGCAAGATGTCCCTGGAAGCCAGCACCTGCGTCGCCAAGACTGAGGGTTATTTCACCCGCCGCGGCGCGGAAACGCTGCTGTTCGCCAAGTTTGTCCCCGGCCTTTCCACCGTGGCCGCACCTATCGCCGGCCAGACCGGCATGCCCTACCCGCGCTTCCTCCTGTATGACCTCTCGGGCACCCTGCTGTGGTCGCTCTCGTTCCTTCTTGCCGGCCGGTTCTTCGGTGATTTAGCCAAGCGCAGCCAGGGATTTTTCGCGCTGCTCAGCCACTTCGCCGTCGTCGTTTTCATCCTCATGGTTGCCGGATTCTTCCTGTGGCGCGTGATCAAGCAGCGCCGTTTCCTCGCGCAGGTGCGCGACCTGCGCCTCGAGCCGCACGAATTGAAGGAAATGCTCAGCTGCGTCCCGCCGCCTTTTATCGTCGACCTGCGCCACCCGCTGGACTACCTGCCCGACCCGCGCGTGCTGCCCGGAGCCATTCGCATCGGCCCATCCGAGATCGCCAGCCGCGCCCAGCGCATCCCCCGCGACCGCGACATCATCCTGTACTGCACCTGCCCGTCGGAGGAGACCTCCGCCAAGGTTGCGCTGCAGCTCCATCGCCTGGGCATCACCCGTGTGCGCCCGCTGCGCGGAGGCTTCAATGGCTGGAAGCAGGCCGGCTATCCGCTGCTCGATTACACCGAAGACTCTGAGCTGCCCGATGCTTCGGTCATCGCACCCGCACGGCCCCTCAACCACGTCGCCTAGATTGCCTTGGCCGGGCTACGTTGTCCGCAGCCGTGCCCGCAACCAGCATCGTAAAGCGAAGAACGTTCGACGCCCCTAGCTCCCCAGCGTGAATACCACCGTGATGGTGGGTTGCACCTCGACCGGCTCGCCGCTCAGCAGGTAAGGCCGGTAGAGCGCCGCCTGCACCGCCGGCAGCTGCGCCTGGCGCTGCATCTCCGGTCCGCTCAGCGCGCGCAGGCTCTCAATTCTGCCGGCCTTCGAGATCACCGCCTCCATCACCACCTTGCCCCGCACCCCGGCCGCGCGCGCAATCGCGGGATACGCTGGCCGGATTGGAGCCATCAGCATTCCCTCGGTCACTCCGCCGGAGACGGCCACCGGCCCGCTTGGCTTCGGCCTCATCGCGACCACCACCGGCTGCGTGCTGCTTCCTAATCCCAGCGCGGCCGGCAGCCCCGTCCCACCCGACCCCATCGCTACGTCCGTGACGAGCGTAGGGCCGTCCCCATCCGTGAACGGACCCGGGTGCGGCCAGGTCAACCGCCCAGGCGCCGCGGCCGCAGCCGGCTCGGCCGCCGGCATCGTTATCGCGGCAGGTGACGCAGTCTCCGGCTGCGTCACGACCGGCATGGGAGGTTTGTGCAAGAACGGCATTACCAGCGGCGGCGCACTTGGCACCGTCGGCGGCACCTGCGGCCGCAGCAGCGGAATCGCAATCAGCAATCCCGCAACCGCCAGTTGCAAGGTAAGCGAACCCAGCGCCGTCCACCGCTGAGTTTCAGATACGACCAGCCCCCTCGACTCCACCAGGCTTCCTTCAAACATAAGGCGCCTCCAACCATCGGATCGGTGCGCATCTGCGAGGGAATGCGTACTACCAGCTTAGACACCGCGGCCCAGCGAAGGTTCCCGCGTTACGGTTTACCTGGCTGCCGCGGGGCCCGGTGCGGGCGGGCTCGCTGCATCCACCTTGGTGAACTCGAAGGTGCACGGCCGCCCCACAATCCCCAGGCCTGTATCCCGCGTGCCGGTGCCGGCGCTCTCGCTGAACTGGGCCTTGACGCTGTAGCTGTAGTCCTCACCCTTGTGGGCGAGGACTCCGCGCGCATACTGCCGGGACGCCACAATGCCGTTGGCCGAGAGCTTGGCGCTGCCGTCCGCGGCGATTTTCCCTTCCAGCAGCAAGTAGCCCGGTTCCCCCGCGGTGCCGTGTTCGCCACGGAAATTGCTGTTCTGGACCACGCCCGGGAACTGCCAGGTGTAACCCTCTGTGTCTCCTTTCGCAGGACAGGTGAACTTCGTTTGCCAATTTCCGTCAAAGCGTTCGCCCGCAATCGAGGTCGCCGGCGCCAGCATCAGCGCACAAAGCGCGAATGCAGCCATCGTCTTCATGGAGTCTCCTTGGATCAAGCGCCATAAAGATAGGCGCTCTGTTGCGCCGCATCAGTGACCCGTATCACCTCAGTCCTCCCCACTTTGAACCTCGCACCTCGTGCGTCATACCTGTACCATGAACTCTTCATGCCATCGCACGCCAAGCCAGCCCAGAGCCGCGTCCTTTCCGTCGACGTGCTCCGCGGTCTCACCATCGCCCTGATGATCCTGGTCAACGATCCGGGTGACTGGGGCCACGTCTACACCCAGCTCGACCACTCTGAATGGAACGGTTTCACCCTCACCGACTTCGTCTTTCCCAACTTCCTCTTCCTGGTCGGCGTCTCCATCGTTCTCTCCGTCTCGTCGCGTATCGCGCGCGGCGCAAGCAAGCGCAGCCTCGCCCTGCACGTGGTTCGCCGCGCGGTCACGCTCTTCGCCATCAAGCTGCTGCTGTCAGCCTTCCCCCACTTCCACTGGACCCATCTCCGCATCTTCGGCGTGCTCACCCGCATCGCAGTCTGCTACCTCGCCGCCGGACTCATCTGCCTGGCGGTCTGGAACACCCGGCACCGCGTCCGCACGCTGCTTGCCCTCACCGCCGCGCTGCTGGCCGGCTATTGGGTCCTGATGCGCTTCGTGCCCGTGCCCGGATTCGGCGTGCCGACGCACGCCATGCCCATCCTTGACCCCGAACTCAACCTCGCCGCCTGGCTCGACCGCGCCTTCGACGCCTTCACCCAGCGCTGGCTGCACACCGGCTCGCTCTACAACCACACCCGCGACCCCGAGGGTCTGCTCTCGACCCTCCCCGCCATCGCCACCACCCTCATCGGGTGCATTTCCGGCCTATGGCTCAATCGGGCCAGCGTGATCACGGACCAGGGTGCCCCATCGAAGACGGAGATCGGGAAACCCGCCGAGCGGCCCATGCTCGCCGGGGTCGGATCGGCCGCCATGGCTTCCTATCAGACCCTCCGCCTGCTCTTACTCGCCGGCCTCACCTGCCTCACCGCCGGCCTCCTCTGGGACCGCAGCTTCCCCATCAACAAGAATCTCTGGACCAGCTCCTACGCCCTCTTCAGTGCCGGCCTCTCGTTGCTGCTGCTGGCCCTCTGCTATTGGCTCATCGATGTGCGCCGGCTGAACTCGAAGCCCGTCGGCAAGGCGCTCCTCTGGCCCTGGCTCGTCTTCGGCTCCAACGCCATCACCGCCTATGTGATCTCCAACTTCCTGGTCGAGGTCGCGCTCTGGATCAAAGTCCCCTCGAGCCCCATGCGCGACCCCGATACCCCCTCCGCACCCATCACCGCCTGGCTTTGGACCTACCGGCATCTCTTCGCCATCCACGACTCCACCAACGTCACCTCGCTCGCCTTCGCCCTCGGCTTCACCGCGCTTTGCTTCCTTCCCAACTGGCTGCTCTGGCGGAAGAAGATCTTCCTGAAAATCTGAGGCGTTCGCCCGCCCGCTCAGCGGACCGTGAGCCGTCCCGCACAAGCGTGGCTGCCGGATTCTTACAACTTTTTTACGGTTCCCTTACAATTTCAATATGGGAACATGTTCTCCAATCCACCGTTTGGGAAACGCTCTGCGGATCCACGGACTTTGGCAAACGTTCCGGATCCTCGGCCGTCGGCTGCACCGCGAGTTTTTCCCGGCTCCGATCCCCACCCACCCCTTCGATCTTCAACATGGCGTCGATACCAGCGGCCTGCTCTTCGCCGACGAGTTGGCCTCCGGGCACGCGCACGACGACCACATCAACGCCTATTGGGGTACCGCACCCTCGGGATTCCGCGGGGTCCTCGACTACTGGCAGGCCACGCTGGCCGGCACACCGCACGGCCTCCGGGACTATACCTTCCTCGACATCGGCTGCGGCAAAGGCCGCGTGCTGATGCTTGCCTCCGACGCGCCCTTCCAGCGTATCGTCGGGGTGGAGCTCAGCCCCGTGCTCACCGCCATCGCCGAAAGCAATCTGGCGAAGTGGAATGCCGCCCCGCATGGGTGCAGCGACATCCACATTCTGAACGTCGACGCGCTGGCAGCTCCCATCCCGGACTCCCCGGTCGTGCTCTATATCTACAATTCCTTCAACCTGTACGTGATGCTGCCGCTGCTCGTGCGCCTCCAGACCCTCGCCCGCACCCGCTCCACCCCCATCGACCTGATCTATGCAAAGCCTCAACAGGCCGCGCTGGTGGACGGTACACCCGGCATTCAGCTGCTGACCGCCGGCAGCATTCCGCTCACCCCCGCAGACCGCGCCGCCTGCGCCTTCTCCACCTCCGAGCTGGACTTCCGCATCTACCGCCTGCAAGGGCGTTGAAGCAGGCCGAACCGATTAGGCCCTATGCGGCACTTGAAACGCGGCGGCTTCGGCGCCATGGCAACCTCAGCAGCGCGCTTGCCGATAGGGCGACGCAGAACGTCGAGGTGACTCCCAATGCGAGCATCGTCCACACGAAAAGGAAAGCCTGGCTTGAGTTGCCGATGTCGCCACTCAGAAGCCCATGCGTCGTTTTCATATGAATGATCGGGATGACCAGCCCGAGGGCAGACCCCAACAAGATGATGATGTATCCCGCCCGCCTTCCGCCAAGCACCAGTGTTCCATAGAGCTGGACTGCCAAAACGAACACCGCAAACAGATTTGCGAGGCCGGCCGGTGACATCTGAAACAGGATGTCGCCGGCCAGGTGAAGGGTCATGAATAAAATCGTGAGCAGCGACGCTATCGTCAACATGGCGCTCTGTTTCATCTGAAATTCGCCTTTCCGCGCCTCATCCCGCGCACCGAGCTTCGATAGCTCATCATAAGACCTGTACCCCCGCGGATATTTTTCGCGAATTTGCCAGCAAAATCGCATGTCAAGCCCCAAAATCGTTCATCTCTCTCAAACGAAAAGGAATACACTTTGCATGTTGACCCCCTCCAACCAGATAAACTGGTAGTAGGGGAAAAATGGAGTGCGAAGCGGCCCGGCTTGAGCGTGAAAACGCGCGGAAGTGTCCGGGCTTCCCAGCGCTTATACCGTACCGAACCGTACTTTGGTCCAGACTTAAGCCGTTTCGATTGGATACTTTAGTACTTAAGTACGGGGGGTGGAGACCTGTCGCCCCATCGATTTTGAGGAGCGCGCCGTGCCGTACACCGACCTTCGCGAATGGATCGCCAAACTCGACAAGGCAGGCGAACTCCGCCGCATCCGCGAGGCGGTCAGCCCCTACCTCGAAATGTCCGAGATCGCCGACCGCACTGCCAAGCTTGGCCGCGGCACCGCCGTTGCGGGAGGCCCGGCCCTGCTCTTCGAGAACGTCACCGGCTATCCCGGCGCCAAGGTCCTGATGAACCAGTTCGGGTCGGAGCGCAGGATGAAACTGGCCCTCGAAACCGACTCGCTCGACGCCATCGCCGACCGTATCCGCACCCTCATCAAGCCGGAGACGCCCACCAGCTTCATGGACAAATTGAAGCTGCTCCCGAAGCTGGCTGAGGTCGGCAGCTTCTTTCCCAAAGTCATCCCCGCCAAGGACGCCCCCTGCAAGCAAGTCATCCACCATCTCAGCCCGGAGCAGGGAGGCCCGGCCGGCGGGCAGGGAATCGACCTGCGCAAGCTGCCCGTTCTCACCACCTGGCCGCAGGACGGCGGCCCGTTCATCACGTTGCCCTGTGTGGTCACTCGCGACCCCGGCCGGTCTTCGGTAGGGACGCGGGGCAAACTCAACGTCGGCATGTACCGCATGCAGGTTTACGACGGCCAGACCACCGGCATGCACTGGCAGCGCCAGAAGAACGCCGCCGAGCACCTCCGCGATCGGCTCCGCGCCGCGACCGGGGAAGGTTCCGGCCGGGTCGACATCATGGCCCAGACCTCCGGCGGCATCGCCCCGGCCACTGACCCAGAATCCATCCCCGCCACCACGCTGACCAAGGTCCGCGAAGGCCGCATGGAGGTTGCAGTCGCCATCGGCACCGATCCTGCGACCACTTTCTCCGCGATTGTCCCCGCGCCGCCCGAGGTAGAAGAGTACCTCATTGCCGGCTTCCTGCGCGGCAAGCCCGTCGAGCTGGTCAAAGCCGAGACCGTCGACCTGGAAGTCCCCGCCCACGCCGAGTACATCCTCGAGGGCTACGTCAACCTCGCCGAACTCGCCACCGAAGGCCCCTTTGGCGACCACACCGGCTTCTACACCATGCAGGACGAGTACCCCGTCTTCCACGTCACCTGCATTACCCACCGCAAGGATCCCATTTACGCCGCGACGGTGGTCGGCAAGCCGCCCATGGAAGATGCCTGGATGGGCAAGGCGGTCGAGCGCATCTTTCTGCCGCTCATGCAATTAACGCTGCCTGAGATTGTCGACGTCTGCCTTCCGCCCGAGGCCGTCTTCCACAACCTCATGATCGTCTCCATCCGCAAGTCCTACGCCGGCCATGCCCGCAAGATCATGAACGGCATCTGGGCGATGGGCCAGGCCATGTTCACCAAGTGCATCATCGTCGTCGACGAGGACTGCGACGTGCAGGACCTCGCCGAGGTCACCCTGCGCGTCGCGAACAACATCGACCCCGAGCGCGACATCCAGTTCACCCTCGGCCCCGTCGACACCCTCGACCACGCCTCGCGCCTGCCCAACTACGGCAGCAAAATGGGCATCGACGCCACCCGCAAATGGGCCGCCGAAGGTTTCGCCCGCCCCTGGCCCCCCATGCTCCAGCAAGACCCCGCCGTCGTCGCCCGCATCGACGCCCTCTGGAAAAAGCTGGGGATCGAATGATATTGCATTCCCAATCCGAAAGATTCATACTCAAGGTATGAAAAGCACGGGAAAGCTCGGCGAGCGCGGCCAGGTGGTCATACCCAAGGCCATGCGGGACAAAATGGGGCTGACTAAGAACGCCGCGATCGACTTCGAGCTTAAGGGAACGGTCATTACCCTCACTCCTTCCCGTGAGCGCGAGATGCGCAACTTTGAGCTTGCGCTCAAGAAGTACGGAGGCTCACTCCGGAAGCAGTTCCTCGCGGACGGCTATAAGTCAGTCGATCAGTATCTGGACGAGACGCGCGGCATCGATGAGACGCGAAGCAAATGACCACTGCCGTCGACGCGAACGTCATTCTGGATATGCTGGCCGGATCGCCAACTGAAGTCAGAAACGCCTATGCCGCTATGATGGCCGCCAAGCTGGCGGGAGACATTACCATCTCGACAGTTGCATATGCGGAAGTGGCGGGCCGTTTTCGCTCAAAGAGTAAGGCGGATGAATTCTTCTCGCTGCTCGATTGCGAGGTCCAGCCGCTGGATGAATCCACAGCGTTCGCCGCAGGGCAGTTATTCAGCGAGTATAAGCGGCGAGGCGGTACCCGAAGCCGCATCCTTACCGACTTCCTGATCGCGGCGCACGCACAACTGAACGCCGATCGCATCCTTACCCGCGACGCGCGCTTCTTTGGACCCAGTTTCCCTCAGTTGAAGGCAGTTCGCCCCGAAGACCTGATTTAGGCTAAGCCTTCGCCGGTGCCGGGTTCGAGATCAGCAGAAACGTCACGCTGTCCTCGGTGCTGCGCTTGTGCAGCGTGCCCCGCGGAATCAGCAGCAGGTCGCCCTTTACCAGGAGGATCGACTTGCTCCCGGTCGATCCGGTCGCGTGCCACTCACCGGTGCCCGGCATCACCTTGGTGCCCGTCGGCGTTCCGCCCACCTCGTACAGCGTCGACCCGTCGAGTACGTAGAGCAGATGATCGCGCCCCTCGTGCCACTCGAACTCCGTCGCGCTCTTATGTTTCTCCGTCGTCAGAATGATCTGCACCGGAATCGACTTCGAGTCGTACAGTCGATTGTCGCCCGGCTTCGCGTCCAGAGCCGTGATGTCGTCGGCAAGTTCCTTGGCGGTCCACAGCTTGACTGGCTGCGCGGCCGCATTCACATCCGCTCCCGGCGCGGCTTGCGCCATCGCCATCAGGGCATCGGTAAGGGTGAAGCCGGCCGCGGCGGCGACGGGCGCCGTGCGGAGAAAGTTGCGGCGAGAGGTGTTCTTAGCCATGCGTGAAAGTGAATCACATCCGCGCCCGCTCTGCCAAGCGGACTGGCTTACTCTGCCGATTTCAGCGTGATTGCCGTCAGATTGCGCACCCAGCGCTGCGGCTTCTTGTCTGCGCTCGAAATCAGCTTGAAATTGCCGTCCGCGCCCAGCCCGCCGCCGTTCATCGAGGTCGCCACAAATACGCCGCCTGTGTGCTCCGAACCTTCGACCTCGGTCATCGAATAGACGACCCAGTACTTGTCGGTCCCTTCAACTCGCAGATAGCTGTGCAGCATCTTCTGCTGCGTGGTTTTGTCCGCGACAAAACCGGCCTTCGCCAGCAGATCGCTCAGCGGCACTCCGGTGTAGGTCTCGTCCATATTGTTGTGCGCGTTGTGCACCTTCACCGTGTCCTGCGGCATTGCGTTCAGGTCGGCCACGGAAAACACCGTCGCCTTGCCGTCAACCGTCACCGTCAGGCTGGTCGAAAGCGGCGCCTGCGGCTTGGCCATCGCCATTCCGCTCATCGCTCCGGAACCGGCCTGGCCAAGGGCCGCAACTGAACCAAACCCCGCAGCGCACATCGCAATCGCACCCGCAAAGACCGCACGCCTGGTCATAAGTTCCTCTCGCCTCGTGCCTTCCAGCCTATCGTGCAGGCGTCGTATACTCAAGGTATGTCTATCCTGAAGAACACCGCCGCCATCGCCAAGGGAATGAGCATCACTTTTGGACAGATGTTCCAGCCGACCGAGGTCGAAAACTACCCCGACGGCACGGGACCCATGCGCGGCGCGCAGTTTCAGGAGCGCTTCCGCGGCAAGCACCAGTTGCAGCGCGACGAGAACGGCCTGGAGAAGTGTGTTGCCTGCTTCCTGTGCGCCGCAGCCTGCCCTTCGAACTGCATCTACATTGAGGCGGCCGAGAACACCGAGGAGCAGCGCATCTCGTCGGCCGAGCGCTACGCGAAGGTGTACAACATCGATTACAACCGCTGCATCTTCTGCGGCTATTGCGTCGAAGCCTGCCCCACGGATGCCATCACCCACGGCCACGGCTTCGAGCTGGCCAGCCTGAATGCGACCACGCTGGTCATGCGCAAGGAAGACCTGCTGGTCCCGATGCTGACCATGCCCGATGCCGTCGCTTCGGAAAAGGACGAGGCCAAAATCCTCGCCTAGAGATTTCGATTCAAGGGTGGAAATCAGCGGCGGGCCTCGATGGCTCGCCGTACTACGATGGGCGCAACAGGACACCACGCAAGCAATGAAGGACATCAGATACCGATGAGCAAAGTCCACCAGCATCCCCTGGAAGAGATCCTCGAGAGCCGTATCGCCATCATTGATGGAGCGATGGGCACGACCATCCGCACCTACGGCATGACCGAAGCGGACATTCGCGGCGAGCGCTTCCAGCATGCGACCAAAGACCTGCTGAACAACGGCGACCTCTTCTCGCTGACCCAGCCGAAGATGATCTGCGACATTCACCGCCGCTTCCTGGAGGCGGGCGCCGACATCATCGAGACGAACACCTTTGGCGCGACCAGCATTACGCAGAGCGAGTTCTTCGTCGAAGATCCGCGCGAACGCGGCGGCCGCAAGGATCCCGAGTTCTACCAGAAGATCATCGACGATCCGATGCTGGGCGACCTGGCCTGGGAGATCAACGAGCAGTCCGCGCGCCAGTGCCGCGAATGGGCCGACCGCGTGGGCAACGAAACCGGCCGCCAGCGCTTCGTCGCCGGTGCGATCGGGCCGCTCACTGTGTCGCTGTCGAATTCGCCCGACGCGGACGATGCCGGCTTCCGCGTGGTCACGTTCGACCAGGTCCGCACCGCATACAAGCAGCAGGTGCGCGCTCTCCTTGCGGGTGGCGTCGATCTGCTGCTGGTCGAAACCATCTTCGATTCGCTCAACGCGAAAGCCGCGCTGGTCGCCATTCGCGAGGTCTTCGATGAGGACGGCCTGGCCGCGAAGGGCAGGGAACTGCCGGTGATGATCTCTGCCGCCGTCGGCCGCGGCGGCGAGACGCTGATCTCCGCGCAGACCACCGAAGCCTTCTGGAATGCGGTGCAGCACGTCAAGCCACTGTCGGTCGGGCTCAACTGCTCGCTCGGTCCCGACCTGATGTACCCATTCCTTGCCGAGCTTTCGGAGAAGGCGGACGTTGCCATCTCCTGCTATCCGAACGCCGGCCTGCCCAACCCTCTGTCAGAGACCGGGTTCGATCTCGGGCCCGACGACATGGCGCTGCGCCTGGGCAGCTTCGCCCGCGAGGGCCTGATCAACATCGCCGGCGGCTGTTGCGGCAACACGCCGGAACACATCGCTGCCATCGCCAGGGCACTTGCCGGCAAGGCTCCGCGCAGCTTGCATCGGCATGAGGTTGCAGCGTGAGCGCAGGCATCGAAACCAAGCCGCTACGCCTGTCTGGAAGCCAACCCTTTACCCAGCAGCCCGGCGTCTTCATCATGATCGGCGAGCGGACCAACGTCGCCGGATCGCCAAAGTTCGCCAAGCTCATCAAGCAGGGCAACTACGCGGAAGCCGTCAGCGTGGCTCGCCAGCAGGTCGAGAATGGCGCCAACGTCATCGACATCTGCATGGACGAGGGCATGATCGATGGCGTCGCCGCCATGACGCGCTATCTGCAACTGCTGGGCAGCGAGCCGGAGGTCGCCAAGGTCCCCTTCATGGTCGACTCCTCCAAATGGGAGGTCATTGAGGCGGGCCTGAAATGCCTGCAGGGCAAGGGCATCGTCAACTCCATCTCGCTGAAGGAAGGCGAGCAGAGGTTTCGCGAGAACGCCGCTGCGGTGCTGAAGTATGGCGCCGCGGTGGTGGTGATGGCCTTCGATGAAAAAGGCCAGGCCGCGACCTACGACGAGAAGATTCGCATCTGCGAGCGCGCCTACCGCATCCTGGTTGACGAAGTTTGTTTTCCGCCCGAAGACATCATCTTCGACCCCAACATCCTCACCGTGGCGACCGGCATGGAGGAGCACAACAACTATGCGCAGGATTTCATCCATGCCACGCGCTGGATCAAGCAGAACCTGCCGCACGCCAAGGTGAGCGGGGGCGTGTCGAACATCTCCTTCAGCTTCCGCGGCAACAACAAAGTCCGCGAGGCCATGCACTCGGCGTTCCTCTATCACGCTATTGCGGCGGGCATGGACATGGGCATCGTCAATGCCGGCATGCTCGAAGTGTACGAAGAGATCGCCCCGGAGCTGAAGGTGCTGGTCGAAGACGTGCTGCTCAACCGCCGCCCGGACGCGACTGAGCGGCTGGTGGACTTCGGCGAGAAGCTGAAGGCGGAAGGCGCGGGCGACGTCGCAACCGAGAAGAAGGCCGAGCAGTGGCGCAGCGGCACCGTCGAGGAACGCCTGTCGCACGCGCTCGTCAAGGGCATCGACACCTACATCGAGATCGATGCCGAGGAAGCCCGGGTCAAGCTGGGCCGGCCGCTGCTGGTCATCGAGGGTCCGCTGATGGATGGCATGGGCGTGGTTGGCGATCTCTTTGGCGCGGGCAAGATGTTCCTGCCGCAGGTGGTCAAGTCCGCGCGCGTGATGAAGAAAGCCGTCGCGCATCTGACGCCGTACATGGAAGCCGAAAAGGCAGCGAGGGTCGCGGCGGGCGAGGTGGTCAAGGCGCAGGGCAAGATTCTGCTCGCCACCGTCAAAGGCGATGTTCACGACATCGGCAAGAACATCGTCGGCGTTGTGCTCGCGTGCAACAACTACGACGTCGTCGATCTGGGCGTCATGGTCTCGTGCGAGAAGATTCTTGAGCGCGCCAAGGCCGAAAAGGCGGACATGATCGGCCTAAGCGGCCTCATCACGCCCTCGCTCGACGAGATGGTGCATGTGGCCAAGGAGATGGAGCGCCAGAACTTCAAGCTGCCGCTGCTGATCGGAGGGGCAACTACGAGCCGCGCACACACGGCCGTCAAAATCGCGCCGAACTACAGCCAGCCGGTGGTCCACGTGCTCGACGCCAGCCGCGCCGTACCGGTAACGACGAGCCTGCTCAGCGACGACGGCAAGGATGAATTTGTAGCGCAGCATCGCGCCGAGTACGAGGCGCTGCGCAAGGCCCACGCCGCGCCGCGCCAGCAGGTTGTCTCGCTCGCAACGGCGCGCAGCCGGCGGACGCCAATCGAATGGCGTTCCGAGGACATTCCAGCGCCCATATTCACCGGCGTGCGCGTCCTGGATAACTTTCCTCTCGCGACCCTGCGCGAGTATATCGACTGGTCGCCGTTCTTCCACACCTGGGGGATGAAGGGCATCTACCCTCGCATCTTCGACCATGCGGAGCACGGAACGCACGCACGCCAGCTCTTCACCGAAGCCAATGCGCTGCTGGATAAGATCATCGAACAGAACTTGATCACTGCGCGCGGGGTCTACGGTTTATTTCCCGCCGGCGCCGTTTGCGACGATGTTGCGCTTTTCACCGATGCAACCCGCGCCAGGGAACTGACGTGCTTCCACTTTCTGCGCCAGCAAGCCAATCGCGAAGGCAACGAGCCGTGCCGCTCACTCGCCGACTTCATCGCGCCGTTGGAGACCGGGCTGGCCGATCATCTTGGCGCGTTCGCAGTGACCAGCGGCATCGGACTGCAGAAGCTGTGCGATCGCTTCCGCGCCGAGAACGACGACTACAACGCCATCATGGCGGAGGCGCTGGCCGACCGCCTAGCCGAGGCCTTTGCCGAGTGCCTGCACCAGCGGGTGCGCGAAGAGTGGGGCTATGGCCGCGACGAAAATCTCGGTCCCGAGGAACTCATCCACGAGAAGTATCGCGGGATTCGCCCGGCGCCCGGCTACCCGGCGTGTCCGGACCACACCGAGAAGGGAACCATCTGGCGTCTGCTCGATGTCGAGGCGAATACCGGAATGCAGCTCACCGAGTCGTTTGCCATGTGGCCCGGCTCGAGTGTCAGCGGGCTCTATTTCGCGCACCCGCAGTCGCGGTACTTCTCGCTGGGCAAGATTGATCGCGATCAGGTCGCGGATTACAGCCAGCGCAAGGGCATGACGGTGGCCGAGGTCGAGCGCTGGCTCGGCCAGAATCTGAACTACGACCCCGCACAGTGACTTGATCCAGTAACCGCTATCTCCTGCCCTGCATCTAACTCGGTCGTGGATGCAAAGGACTGACCTCGTGAGCGAATCCGCGCAAGACGAATCGGTGCAAAACCCATCGCCGCAGCTTGACCGTCCAGCCATCCTGCACGTCTGCAAGCGCGAGATGCTTCGCCCCTTGCGCGACCAGGTTCTTCGCGTCTCGGGCTACGATGTCGACTCGACCCTCAGCATTCCCGAGGCACTCTCGATGTTCTCGTCGCGTTCCTACGGCCTGGTCCTCATCGATGTCGAGGGGGAGCAGGGCATCCCCGAAGCCGAGCATCTCTGCTCGGAGATCAAAACGGCCCGGCGCGAGCAGCTGGTCGCTTTCGTCTGCAACTGGCGCGTCGCAATTCTGACCGATTGCCCCGACGACATCGTGCGCACAGAGTTCAATCCCGCAGCGTTCGTCAAGGGCGTCCGCGACCTCATCGGCAAGAGCTGAGGTTCAGATTGAGACCCGCGCAGAGGCGATCAGCACGCCGAACCCGGCCTCACGGAGCGCCTTGTTTGACCACGACCTGGCGCACGATCCGGTAGTCCGCGGGCGGCTCGAAGGTCCGCGGATCGGGCTCGTTCAGCGAGAGATGATTCACAATAAAGTTCTGGCTGCCC
>Ga0181520_10008306_pt1 | contig 14817 bp, 8 predicted proteins | sample PEATcosm2014_Bin_29_FD_132451 | JGI IMG/M metagenome (GOLD analysis project Ga0181520, IMG submission 132451) | Peatland microbial communities from MTU Mesocosm Facility, Houghton, MI, USA - PEATcosm2014_Bin02_30_metaG | ecosystem: Environmental > Terrestrial > Soil > Wetlands > Peat | place... | reverse complement strand
GGCCAAGGGCGTGGTACTTACCCCCGCATGGGTCACCGCCAGTTACAACAACGAGAGCAGCCCTGCCACCTTCTTCACCGTCGCCACGGGATTGACCAATCCGTAAGCTCGCGTGGCGATAGGCTCCAGTGTCCGCTCGCTGGCAGATCAGTCCCCGAAGGTCGGCAACGGTCTCCAGGTCACCCGGCGGCCCTCCGTCTCTGGTCTCGTTTCTTGGACTTGGGAAAGCCAAGAGCTAATAGCGAACAGCGAAAAGCTGTCTTTTCGTCCCCTACTCCCTATTCCCTATTACCCCGTCCTTGGGCCCTGGTCTTGAAGCTAGGAGCTAGAAGCTAAAAGCTAAAAGCTGGACGCTGATTTTTATAACAACATCTGTTATATGCAACCTGTCATCTGCCATCCGGCGTACAGTTTTTTGAGTCTCAGCACGTCACTGTCCACTGCGCCTCACCGCCCTCTTCACCCATCCTCTTCGCCCGTTCCCCGCCTCGCCTTCACTCCTTCACTTTTTCACTCCTCTTTTTGCGCATAATTACGTCCCCCCGGCGCACACTCTACACATGAAAGCCAAACAGCCCTCATCTCCGCCGCTCAGCAAACAATCCCAAGCCCCTAACTCCCTGGTCCCTGGATCTCTGACCGCTAACCACTATTCACCAACCACTGGCCCCCTCGCCTTCACGAATTCGCCTCGGACCAAAAAGTCAAAAACACATCCAAATCACGCCGTAACTCTTTTGTCTCCAGTCGCTTATCCATGAATGTCGTACCTATGCCACCCCCTGTGGAAAACCCCGCCAACATTGACAACAAAGGAGTTACACCAAGAAGAGGGTCCAAAAACACCCCAAAAACAGTCATTCTTAAGCAAAAAACAGCCGTTCTTGACCAAAAAATGGGCGTTTTTAGTCAAAATCAGCACTTTTTCTTTTGCCTGAAATTGACCGTTCCGGCCACGCCGAGGGGGCAGCTGTGAACTGTGAACTGTTCCCTAGATTCTCCCCGCCTCACGCAGCTCGCGTATCTCTTCGTCATCAAAGATCCGCGACCGGATCAGGAACCGGACGCCCTCCGCGTTGTCGAGCGAAAACATGCCGCCGCGTCCCGGCACTACATCCAAGGTCAACTGCGTGTGCTTCCAATACTCGAACTGGCTCCTGCTCATGTAGAACGGCTCGCCGTCCACCTCGCCCAGTTGCACATCCGCGTCGCCAACGATGAATTCGCCCCGCGGATAGCACATCGGGGAGCTGCCGTCGCAGCAGCCCCCCGACTGGTGGAACATCAGCGGGCCGTGCTTTTCCCGCAGGACCCGTGTCAGGTGGACGGCGAGATCAGTCGCCAGCACCTGTTGAGGTAACTCCGCCATTGTTCTGTTCCCTGTTCCCTGTTCCCTGTTCGCTCTTCACTGTCCACTACGAACTACGAACTGTGAACTGTTCTTAAAAGAATCCCAGCTTCTTCGGGCTGTAGCTCACCAGCAGGTTCTTGGTCTGCTGATAGTGGTCGAGCATCATGCTGTGCGTCTCGCGGCCGATGCCCGATTGCTTGTAACCGCCGAACGCCGCATGGGCCGGATAGGCGTGGTAGCAGTTCGTCCACACGCGCCCCGCCTGGATCGCGCGCCCAAAGCGATAGCAGCGATTGGCGTCGCGGCTCCAAAGCCCCGCCCCCAGTCCGTAGAGCGTGTCGTTGGCAATCTCCAGCGCTTCGTTTTCATTCTTAAATGTAGTCACCGAGACGACCGGCCCGAAGATCTCCTCCTGGAAGATCCTCATGCGGTTGTGTCCGCGGAAAACCGTCGGCTGAATGTAATAGCCGCCTTCAAGTTCCCCTCCCAAATGTGCGCGCCCACCGCCGGCAAGCAACTCCGCGCCTTCCTTGTGTCCGATGTCGATGTAGCTGAGAATCTTTTCCATCTGCTCGCTCGATGCTTGCGCGCCGATCATCGTATCGCTCTCCAATGGGCTGGCCTGTTTGATGGCCTCCACCCTCTTGAGCGCCCGCTCCATGAACCGATCGTAGATGCTTTCCTGGATCAGGGCCCGGCTTGGACAGGTGCACACCTCGCCCTGGTTCAGCGCGAACATCACGAAACCTTCGATGGCCTTGTCGAAGAAGTCGTCATCTTCGTGCAGAACGTCGGCGAAGAAGATGTTGGGGCTCTTGCCGCCCAGTTCCAGCGTGACTGGAATCAGGTTCTGGCTGGCGTACTGCATAATCAGGCGGCCGGTGGTCGTCTCGCCTGTGAATGCGATCTTGGCCACGCGCGAGCTCGAAGCGAGCGGCTTGCCGGCTTCCAGCCCGAAGCCATTGACAATGTTGAGCACGCCGGGTGGCAAAAGGTTGCCCACCAGCTCGGCCCACACCAGAATGCTGGCCGGGGTCTGTTCAGCGGGTTTAAGCACCACGCAGTTGCCTGCTGCAATCGCAGGCGCCAGCTTCCACGTGGCCATCAGGATGGGGAAATTCCACGGGATGATCTGCCCCACCACGCCCAGCGGCTCGTGGAAGTGATACGCCACCGTGTCGTGATCGATCTCGGAGATGGCGCCTTCCTGAGCGCGAATACAACCGGCAAAGTAGCGCCAATGATCCACGGCGAGCGGCAAATCGGCGGCCATCGTCTCACGAATGGGCTTCCCGTTGTCCCAGGTTTCGGCCAGAGCCAGCATGTCGAGGTTGTCCTCCATGCGCTGGGCGATCTGGTTCATCAGGTTGGCGCGATGCGTGGGGCTGGTGTGGCCCCAACTTTCGCGCGCAGCGTGAGCGGCATCGAGAGCCCGCTCAATATCCTGGGCATTGGAGCGGGGAATCTCGCAAAAAGTCTTGCCTGTGACCGGGGTGACGTTCTCGAAGTATTGTCCGGACGCCGGCTCAACCCACTTTCCGCCAATGTAGTTGCCGTAACGCGGGCGGAAGCTCATCGCCTCGCTCAGCTTGCCGGGATGCAATGCCGTTGCTGTCGCCATGGTTCTTATCCTCCAGTGAATATGCCTAACGGGTTTGCCCAGAAAGCAGATTTCGATGCTGAATGCCCAACTGCGACCCGCGACCAGCGTTGATCTACAGATGGAACTCTTCAACAAAGGAAGAGCTGCCACTGGGCGGGATTCGGGGCACAGAGACTCGATAGCCGCGAAGGGGCCGCGGAGCAGGAATCATACACCCACGGATGCACAACTGTGGAGTCAAAGATGAAGGAGTAAAGATGCGGAAGCACAGCAAAGGGTGCGTCCGATAAAAGGGGTTGGAAAAAAGGAGGATGGCGAGGCGTCCGCCCAACGCTCTCCGTAACCTATTGATACAAAATGCTTAAGCGAATTAGAGTTCCAGAGGTTAGCCCCGCAGTAGGTCCCGCTTGATGAATGTTGCCATGTGCCGCTCTCGCTCGTATTGGCATTTCCTTCTCTGTTATCAAGTGTGCTAATGTCTCTTTCCATGGCATTGCGTACTACCATCGTCTTGCTTACCACTTCCCTACTTCCGCTTCTGCCCGCGCAGACCGCTCCTTCCCCGGATCCATGGTGGAAGCACGCGTTGATCTACGAGATCTACCCGCGCTCCTTCCAGGACTCAAACGGCGATGGCATTGGTGATCTGAACGGCATCATTTCGCGCCTCGACTACCTTGAAAAGCTTGGCGTCGACGCCATTTGGATCGCTCCCATGTACCCTTCGCCCCAGGTTGACTTCGGCTACGACATATCCGACTACGATGCCGTCGACCCTGAATACGGAACCATGGCCGACATGGATCACGTGATTGCCAAGGCAAAGGAACACCACATCCGTGTGATCCTCGATATGGTGCTCAACCACACCTCCGACAAGCACGCCTGGTTCATCGCATCCTCCAGTTCGCGCACCAATCCCAAGCACGATTGGTACGTGTGGAATGACGGCATCCCCGCCGATGCCCCCGGCGTCACCGCGTATCAGAAGAGGTACGAGCACGAGGGCCGAGTCCCGCCCAACAACTGGGTCTCGCTCTTCGGCGGCTCTGCCTGGGAGTGGGTCCCAGCCGTCCACCAGTTCTACTACCACAAGTTCTATAAGCAACAGCCCGACCTCAACTGGCGCAACCCCGCGGTCGAGAAGGCATGCTTCGACGCCATGCGCTTCTGGCTCGACAAGGGCGTTGCCGGCTTCCGCCTCGATGCCATCCCCGTACTGTTTGAAGACGAGCAACTCCGCAACGAGCCTGAGCTCGGCGGCGTCAACGCGCAGGGCGACCCCAACCTCAGCGACATCTACACCAACCTCCTGCCCGAAGTGCACGACGTTCTGCGCCGCATGCGACGGCTTGCCGACAGCTACCCCGGTGACCGCGTCCTCATCGGCGAGACCTACCTCCCCGACACGCGCGAACTCCTCAAGTGGTACGGCGCCAACCACGACGAGTTGCATCTCCCCATGGACATGTTGGTTGGCTTCCACTCCGAAGGCGGCGGCCCAAGCTCCCCGAACGTAAAGCTCAACGCCAAGCACCTCCGCACCACCATCGGCGAGATGGAGACCGAACTCGGAGCCAACTGGCCCCTGCTTGTCTTTGACAATCACGACAACGAGCGCAGCTGGGATCGCTTTGGCGACGGACTGCACAATGCGCAGATTGCCAAGATCATTTCCACCCTGCTTCTCACCACACGCGCCACCGCGCTCATGTACTACGGCGAAGAGATCGGCATGCGCACCTCCACGCCGGCCCGCAAAGAGGACGTGAAGGACCCCATCGGCATCACCGGCTGGCCATGGGAGAAGGGCCGCGACGGTGAGCGCACGCCCATGCAGTGGACCCCCGGACCGCAGGCCGGCTTCAGCACCAACCCGCACACATGGCTGCCCATTCCCGCAAGCTACAAGACAACCAATGTCGAAGTTGAATCCGCGGATCCCGATTCGCAGTTGACCTGGTTCAAGAAACTCGTGGCACTGCGGCGCTCGAATGCCGCGCTGCACGGGGGCTCAATGACGATGCTCGACACCGGCAGCCCCGACCTCGTCGCCTATGCGCGCACGGCTTCCGATGGTAGCGGAGTCGTCGTCGCGGTCAACTGCTCCACCATTCCCCGCACTATCGCCCTCGACCTTGCCGGCACACGCATCAAGGGCAGTCATCTTACAACCCTTGCCGCCAGCGATCCGGCGCTCAGCAGTGCGACTTCGCTCGAGAGCATCACCCTCGCCCCCTTCACCAGCTGGGTGGCCGAGATCCGCTGACCCTTCACCCCACAAAACCAATCCGGCAAAAGCCCATATCCTGTTCCATTCAGCGACAGTTCAATCCGGCGACTGAAGCTCGATCGCGCTTCCCTTACATACCCCCGATACGTTAGCCTCCTCTTTCCGGAAAAATCTCCGCCATGCGGTCGATCCGATGGCGGACCAGGAATGAGGAGAAAGCCATGAAACCTGTGCCTGGGCGTGTTCTGTGGGGGCTTGCTGCTACACTCATCGCGATTCAGGCACTCATCACCGTCTTCGTCGTCCACCGCGAGTCCCTCACTTTTGACGAAGGCGATCACATGTTTGCCGGCTATATGATGTGGCATACGGGTGACTACGGGCTCAATCCCGAGCATCCACCCCTCGTTAAGCTGCTTGCCACCATTCCCGTGCTGGGCAGGCAGTTGTGGGTTCCGCCACTCAAAGGCCGCTTCTTCAAGGAAGAAGCCTACCTCGATGGTCGCGATTGGCTGGCCCGCAACGACGGCGACCGTAATCAGCTCGTCTTTCAGATGCGCCTCTCCGCCGGGCTGCTCGCGTTGGCCTTTTCCCTCGTTGTCTTTCTCGCCACCCGCGACCTCTTCGGCGACTGGGCCGCGCTTGCCGCCCTCGCCCTGGCCGCCTTCGATCCCAACATCCTCGCTCACTCCGCCCTCGTCACCACCGATATCGGCGTCTCCTTGTTCTTTCTCGCCAGCACATGGGCCTTCTATCGCTACGTCCGCCAGCCTTCGTGGGCACGGCTCATTCTGGCCGCCCTCGTCGCCGGGCTTCTGCTCGCCACCAAGCACTCCGGCATCCTGTTCGCTCCCATGATGCTTTTGCTCATCGCCTGCGAAGTGCTCGCAGCCCAAAAAGGAACCCGCCTGCGCACACTCCTGCGCTTGTCCGGCGCATTCTGTGTCATCGTCGTGCTCGGCGTCGTCGTGCTGTGGAGCTTCTATGGCTTCCGCTATGCCTCCCGGCCCGCCGGCCTTCAGTTGAGCACCACCATAGCCGACTATGTTGCGCCCCTCGGGCCACACACCGCCGCCATAGTCAATGGCATCGCCAAACTTCATCTCCTCCCCGAGTCCTATCTAATCGGCATGGTCGATGTGAAGCTAATGTCCATCGGCTATCCAGCCTTTCTCTTCAACACCAACTACTCGCACGGCGTCTGGTGGTACTTCCCCGCCGTCATCGCCATCAAGACCACCCTCGGCCTTCTCGGGCTTCTAGCTCTCACCCTCTTCGCCGTCGCCACGCGCAAGCTCCGCTGGGGCCGTGAGCTAACCTTTCTTGTCGTGCCTGCGCTCTTCTATCTGGCCGTTGCGATGGCCTCAGGTATGAACATCGGTGCGCGGCATCTGTTGCCTTTCTACGCTTACTGCTTCATCCTGGCAGGCGCAGCCGCCGCCGCGCTCGCCGCCCAAAGCCGCCGATGGCTCATTGCGTGCTCTGTCCTGCTGGCCGCACACATCGTCTCTTCCCTCGCCAACTTCCCCAACTACATTCCCTACGCCAACGAAGCCTGGGGAGGTGCAGCCAACTCTCACACTCTGCTCAGCGACGCAAGTGTGGATTGGGCACAACAGCTCTTTCAAGTCAAAGCCTGGCAGGACCAGCACCCCGGGGAAGAATGTTGGTTCGCATACTTCGCCAATCCAGAGGTGCAGCCTGAGACTTACGGAATCCGCTGCCATCCTCTTCCAACGCTCGACATGTACTGGATGGGCGGTGCAGAGAAAACTCCACCCGTCATCGATGGCACAATTCTATTGAGCGCCGGAGACCTTTCCGGCTGCGAGTGGCCTGCCGCCTCGCTCAACCCATTCGATGCCTTCCGCGGTATCAAGCCAACAGAAACCATCGATCACGCCGTCTTCGTCTACCGCGGCCGGTTCGACATGCACCAGGCCGCCGCACTCTCGCGCGTTGAACTCGCCTTGCAAACCGTCTGGCATGGGGACGCAAATTCAGCGCTCCCTCTCGCGCAAGAAGCCGTTGCGCTCGATCCGTCGTCGATCATGGCTCACCAGGTACTCGGATCGGCGCTTGCAGGAGTTGGCCGCAGAGACGAAGCACGGCAAGAATGGCAGCGAGCACTCTCTATGGCACGCAGCACGCTCGACCCCGGAGCCCAGACCATGTTCGTTCCCGATCTGGAGGCTTCATTGAAGAAGTAGGATCTGCGGCCACGCCTGGAGCGCTTGCCAATACCCAATAACAAGTGTGGCCCGGATCGACTTCGATCCGGGCCACGCTTGTCTACCGCCAGCGCAGGCTTTCCCCGCGCCTGTCTCACTTCCTTACTTCAGGTCGAAGCGGTCCAGGTTCATCACCTTCGCCCAGGCTGCAACAAAATCCTCCACAAAGGCCTTCTCGCCATCGCTGCTCGCATATACCTCGGCCAGCGCCCGCAGCTGCGAATTCGATCCGAACACCAGATCCATCTGCGTGCCGGTCCACTTCAGCTCGCCGGTGCTCCGGTCCCGGCCCTCCAGAACGCCTTCCGCGGTCTCCTCCCACTTCGTACCCATATCCAGCAGGTTCACGAAGAAGTCGTTGCTCAGCGTCTCGGGCCGCTTGGTCAGCACGCCATGCTGCGCTCCGCCGTAGTTTGCGTTCAGCGCGCGCAGTCCGCCTATCAGTACAGTCATCTCCGGCGCCGTAAGCGTCAGCAGTTGTGCCTTGTCCAGCAGCAGATTCGCCGCATGCGCCTCATGTCCCTTACGCGCATAGTTCCGGAACCCATCTGCCGCCGGCTCGAGCACCGCAAATGACTCAACATCGGTCTGCTCCTGCGAAGTGTCCGTCCGCCCCGGCGCAAAGGGAACCTTCACGTCGTAGCCGGCCTTCTTCGCCGCAACTTCCACGGCCGCATCGCCCGCGAGCACAATCAGGTCCGCCAACGAAACCTTCTTGCCCCCCGTCTGTGCCGCATTGAACTTCGTCTGGATTCCTTCCAGCGTCGTCAGCACCTTCGCCAGTTCTGCCGGCTGGTTCGCCTCCCAGTCCTTCTGCGGAGCAAGCCGGATGCGCGCTCCGTTAGCGCCGCCGCGCTTGTCGCTGCCACGGAAGCTTGAGGCCGCGGCCCAGGCGGTCTTCACCAGCTGCGGGGTGGTCAACCCGCTCGCCAGCACCTCGGCCTTCAGCGCCTCCGCGTCCTTTTCATTGATCAGAATGTGATCCACTGCCGGAACCGGATCTTGCCAGATCAGCTCTTCCTTCGGCACCAGCTTGCCCAGGTAACGCGCTCGTGGACCCATGTCGCGATGCGTTAACTTGAACCATGCCCGCGCGAAGGCATCGGCAAATTCATCTGGATGTTCATGAAATCGCCGCGAGATCTTCTCGTAGGCCGGATCGAATCGCAGAGACAGATCGGTCGTCAGCATTTGTGGCGGATGCTTCTTGCCCGAGTCGTGTGCATCCGGAGCCATATCATCCGCGCCGACTTCGCCCTTCGGCTTCCATTGGTGCGCGCCCGCCGGGCTCTTCGTAAGTTCCCACTCATATTGGAAGAGGTGCTCAAAGAAGTGGTTGCTCCACTTCGTCGGCGTCGAACTCCAGGTCACTTCCAGCCCGCTCGTGATCGCATCGCCGCCCTTGCCGGTCCCAAAGCTGTTCTTCCATCCCAGACCCTGCTCGTCGAGGCTTGCGCCCTCGGGCTCCGCGCCCACATGGCTCGCCGGCGCCGCGCCATGTGTCTTGCCGAACGTGTGCCCGCCGGCAATCAACGCTACCGTTTCTTCATCGTTCATCGCCATGCGGAGAAACGTCTCGCGGATGTCCCGCGCCGCGGCAACGGGATCGGGATTCCCGTTCGGGCCCTCCGGGTTCACATAGATCAGGCCCATCTGCACCGCGCCCAGCGGATTCGCCAGATCCCTGTCGCCGCTATACCGCTCGTCGCCCAGCCACGTTGTCTCCGGACCCCAATTGATCTCTTCTTCCGGCTCCCAGATGTCCTCGCGTCCACCGCCAAATCCAAAGGTCTTGAGACCCATCGAATCCAACGCTACGGTCCCCGCCAGAACCAGAAGGTCGGCCCACGAGAGCTTATTCCCATACTTCTGCTTGATCGGCCACAACAACCGCCGCGCCTTGTCCAGGTTCACGTTGTCCGGCCAACTATTCAGCGGAGCAAACCGCTGCGAGCCCCGCCCAGCGCCGCCGCGCCCGTCGTGAATTCTGTACGTCCCCGCCGCATGCCACGACATGCGTATGAACAGCGGTCCGTAGTGCCCGAAGTCCGCTGGCCACCACTCCTGCGAGTCTGTCATCAGCGCATGCAGGTCCTTCACCACCGCATCCAGGTCCAGACTCGTGAACGCTTCGGCATAGTCGAACTCCTCGCCCATCGGATTCGACAGCGAAGAGTGCTGATGCAGAATTCCCACGTTCAGTTGATTCGGCCACCAGTCCCGGTTGCCCTTGGCTCCTAAGGTTGTGTTCTTCCCTCCCGTAAACGGGCATTTCGCTTCGTTAGACATGATGCCTCCTATAATTCGCCGGCCGCCATCCGGTCACGGTCTTCAGCGGGGGCGCCAGCGATTTCCGAAAGTGATTCTATCAATCCCGCCGCTCCCTGTCCGGCCACGCCGGATCACATTGGTTTCAGCCGATCAATGTTGGCTGGAATTCACCCTCTGTTGGCTGGAATTCACCCTCTGCCCCTTCGATGTCCGAGATCCGGCTCCCGCCCCATCTCGCTCCGGTCCTGCCTCAGCACCGCACAATCTTTGCTGACTGAATTCCCTTCGTCGCATTGCGCGTGTCCATCACCAGCTTCGACTTCTCCTCAATTGCCCGGTAGTCGTAGCTTGAGTGGTCGTTCATGATCACTGTCGCGTCGAAGGTTTCAACCTTGTCCAACGGGGTGCTCACCATGTTCAGGTCGTAGTGCCGCCCTCGCCCCACCGTCGGAAAATACGGATCGTTGTACGCCACTTCTGCGCCGCGCGATCGCAGTAGCTCAATGATCGTTAGCGAAGGCGACTCGCGCAGATCGTCGATGTCGCGCTTGTATGCGAGTCCAAGCACCAGAATCTTCGCGCCCTTCAGGCATTTCGACTGCTCATTCAACCCTGTCGACACTTGGTCCACCACAAAGTAAGGCATTCGCGCATTCAGCTCGCCCGCCAGCTCGATAAACCGCGTCCTGAAGTCGAACTCCCTTGCCTTCCACGAAAGATAATACGGATCGATCGGAATGCAGTGTCCACCCAGCCCGGGCCCCGGATAAAACGCCTGGAACCCAAACGGCTTGGTCTTCGCTGCGTCGATCACCTCGTGAATATCGATTCCCATCCGCATGCACAGCTGTTTCAGCTCGTTCACCAGCGCGATGTTCACGCATCGATAGATGTTCTCAAGCAGCTTCGTCATCTCTGCCACTGAAGTGCTGCTCACCGCCACAACGCGACGGAAGATTGAGCTGTACATGGCCGTCGCCAGCTCCACCGCAATTGGCCCGCAACCCCCCACGACCTTCGGAATGTCGTGCCGCGCAACAACATCATTGCCGGGGTCTTCCCGCTCCGGCGAAAATCCTACGTGAAATCCCGTCTGCTCCTCGCTGCGCGCCGCCTTGAGCCCGCGCTTGTTTCCCTTTTCCAGCAGCGGAATCACAATCTCTTCCGTCGTCCCCGGATACGTCGTGCTCTCCAGCACGATCAGTTGCCCCTCGCGAACATGTGGAGCAATCGACTCGATCGTCCCCCTCACATAGCTGAGATCTGGATCGCTGTGCTCGTCCAGCGGCGTCGGCACGCAAATGATCACCGCATCCATCCGCTCGATCTCCGCGTAATCGGCCGTCGCGCGAAATCCCGCCCCGCGCGCTTTCTTGATCGTCTCCGGCTCAATGCGCACAATGTATGACCCGCCCGCGTTCAGTGCGCTCACCTTCGCCGGGTCAATGTCAAATCCTGTTACCTTGAAGCGTTCATCGCTGAAAAGAAGGGCTAGCGGCAGTCCAACGTAACCCATGCCGATGATGCCGATCCGCGCCTCGCGCGTCTGCATCCTTCTGATTCTGTCGTTGGGGGTGAAACCGGAAAGGCCGTCCATTCCGTGAATTATATAGAGCTTCAGCCTTCCGTTTAAACAGCACGTAAGGGGTGCACATTCATCCCGTCGGAACTCCGCGCCGCCCGCCTTTTGATCGTTCTCGTGTTTGCCATGATCGGCAACGCGATTCTTGCCTGCAAGACCCGCCATTGGCCCTTTATACTTTCTGACGTAACGAACTGAGCACGATTCCGCGACAGCACGGTTTTTGGTCCGGTGTGCGCCCGGCCATTTCGAACGATTCAAGCACCTTTGATGGAGAAAAAGATGAGATCGACCGTGCGGCGCGACTTCCTCAAGCAGGCAGGCTTTATGGGCTCAGCCGCCATGATGGCGGCACTCCCGCAGGGCGCAATGGCCTTCGGCGGCGCGAACACCACACCAACGGAAGAAGCTCTTCAGGTCGCGGCTGAGCCCGTCGTTAAAAACCGCATCAAGTTTGCCGTCTGCGGCATGAGCCACGACCACATCTATGGCATGATCCTGGCCATCATGCGCGGCGGCGGTGAGCTCGTGGCTGCATGGGCTAGCGAACAGGACAAGCTCACCTCCTTCAAGCTTCGCTTCCCCAACGTCAAAATCGTCGCCACCCAGGACGAGATTATCGAAGATCCCGCAGTTCAGCTGGTCCTCACGTCACAGGTCGCCAGTGAGCGCGCCCCGCTCGGCGTCCGCGTAATGCGCCACGGCAAAGATTTCCTCGCCGACAAGCCCGGCATCACCACCCTCGCGCAACTCGCGGAGGTCCGCAAGACCATCGCGGAGACCAAGCGTATCTACGCCATCATGTACAGCGAGCGCCTTGAAGTGAAGGCCGCTGTTTATGCCGGCGATCTCGTCCGGCAGGGCGCCATCGGCAAAGTCATCCAGACCATCAACATTGCGCCCCACCAGATCATCCAGGGTCACGGCGATGCCGGCGGCGGCGCAGGCCGGCCCGAATGGTTCTGGAACCCCGATCTCTACGGCGGAATCCTCTGCGACATCGGCTCGCATCAGGTCGACCAGTTTCTCTTCTACACCGGCTCCAAACAAGCCGAAGTTGTCGAATCGCAGATCGCCAATGTCCGCCACCCCAACCGACCGCGTTTCCAGGACTTCGGCGACATGGTTCTCCGCGGCGATCGCGGACTCGGCTACGTCCGCCTCGACTGGTTCACCCCTGAAGGCCTTGGCACCTGGGGCGATGGCCGCCTCTTCATCCTCGGCACCGACGGCTACATCGAGATCCGCAAATACACCGACGTCGCCAACAAGAAGCAGGGCAACAACCTCTACATCGTCGACAACAAGCAGGCTCGCTTCATCGACTGCATCGCCATGCCCCTGCCCTTCGGCCCGCAGTTTGTCGACGACATCCTCAACCGCACCCATACTGCGCAGGACCAGGAGCAGTGCCTGCTCGCCGCTGAACTGGTAATCAAGGCCCAGATGGGCGCAAAATGGGTAACGCTCGAGGACTAGGGTCAACAAAGGACAACCCATGCCTCTCAAATCCGTATCCCCTCGCTCACGACGCTCGTTCCTCAAAGCCGGACTCGCCTCAGCGGCCGTCGCTGGCTTCCCCGTCTTTGTTCCCTCGCGCCTTCTCGGCCAATATGCTCCCAGCAAACAAATCAATATCGGAGCCATCGGCGTCGGCCGCATCTCCCGCACCCACGACATGCCCGCAATCCTCGCTCTCAACAGCGCCCGCATCGTCGCCGTCTGCGACCTTGATGCCAACCGTGTTGAAGACGGCAAGAGGTTCGTAAACGACGCTTACGCCGCCAAAACCGGCAAACCTTACAATGGCGTCACCGGCTACGCCAACCATCACAACGTGCTCGCCAACAAAGACATCGACGCCGTCCTCGTCAGCACACCCGACCACTGGCACGCCCTCATCGCCATCGACGCCGTCCGCGCCGGCAAGCACGTCTACCTGCAAAAGCCCGCCTCGCTCACCATCGCCGAAGGCCGCGCCATGTCCAACGCGGTTCAGGCCTCCGGACGCATTCTCCAGATCGGCAGCCAGCAGCGCTCCACCATCCAGTTCCGTTATGCCGCTGAACTCGTCCGCAACGGCCGCATCGGCAACCTCGTACGTGTCGAGGTCGGCCTGCCCGGCGACCCTCCCGGAGGCGACAAGACCCCCATGCCCGTCCCCGAGGGCTTCAACTACGAGATGTGGCTCGGCGAAACCCCCTCGGTCTATTACACCGTCGATCGCGTCCACTCGCCCAGGAGCTACGACCGCCCTGGCTGGCTGCGCTGCCGCCAGTTCGGCGCAGGCATGATCACTGGCTGGGGCGCACATCATATCGACAGCGCCCACTGGGGCATGGACACCGAGTTCACCGGCCCCATCGAGATCTGGGGCAACGCCGAATTCCCGGATCACGGCCTCTGGGATGTCCACGGCGCCTTCAAGACCGAAGCCCTCTACGCCAACGGCGTCCGCATGAGCGTCAGTGGCGACTACGCGAACGGCATCAAGTTCTACGGTTCGAAGGGTTGGATTTTTGTCTCGCGCGGCAACGATCAGGTCACCAAGAGCGACCCCATCGCCAAGCTGAATGATGCGACCGCCCTCGCCTCAAGCGATCCCGCGATCATTAAGTCCGTCATCGGCCCCGGCGAAATTCACCTCTACGAGAGCCGCGAACAGCACGCCAACTGGATCGAGTGCATTCTTCAGCGCAAAGAGCCCATCTCACCCGCCGAGCTCGGCCATCGTGCCTGCACCACCTGCCTGCTCCACGACCTGGCCATGGTGCTCAAGCGCAAGCTCTACTGGGACCCCGTCCGCGAGCGCTTCCACAACGACGACGAAGCCAACAGCATGCTCTCAAGACCGGATCGAGCGCCGTACCTCCTCAGCTAGCGCCCAAGACTTAGCCAGCTCCGCGCTTCTCAACGCAGAGCCGGCCCCCAACCCACTTCACCCTTCACAATATTCCAGCCGCGCCTTCAGAACCTCACCACAACCCCCGTGTTGATCCGCAGGTTGTTCTGATGGTTGTTTCCGCCATTATCAAACGTCGTAAGCAGGTAGTCGGCCTCGGCCAGCCGAATCGACCAGCGCCCATTCAGCAGCCAATCCACACCGCCGCCGATGATCGACGCAAATGCCGCGCCCGCATTCCCGACCTTTGCATCCGGCCCATTCACCAGCGTCCCACTCGCATGCCCCAGCCCAACCAGCACCTGCCCGAAAGGCTTAAGCGCGGAATGCCCCATCTTCGGCACATACCGCATTCCCGCCGTGTACGTGCTCATCGTCAGGCCGTAGCCGCCGCTCGCGACCCCGGAAGCGTATGTTCTCGTCGTCAGGCCGTAATTGCTGACCGCAGTTCCGCTCGAAATGCCGCCTGCGTAGGTCGCCGTCACGTCGCCCACCAGGGCAAACTGCCCGTTCCAGAGCGGCCACGCAAACTCGGCGCTTCCGCCGTTCTGGTTGAAGCACGTGCATCCGCCCGGCGGAGCATTGCTGCGCACGTAGCTGTAGCCAAGCGCCAGCTCCGGTCGGGCCGCTGGGTTGCTTGCCTC
>Ga0181520_10008304_pt1 | contig 14817 bp, 14 predicted proteins | sample PEATcosm2014_Bin_29_FD_132451 | JGI IMG/M metagenome (GOLD analysis project Ga0181520, IMG submission 132451) | Peatland microbial communities from MTU Mesocosm Facility, Houghton, MI, USA - PEATcosm2014_Bin02_30_metaG | ecosystem: Environmental > Terrestrial > Soil > Wetlands > Peat | place... | reverse complement strand
GTCGGGGACCCCAGCATTCGGCAAAAGGACTCGTAAGCCGAATTCTGTTCTACGCGGTCATTCCTCTAGGCGCCGCGTTGCCGCGGACGCTCATCAGCGACCTACCCGGAGGTTTCGGCGATTGCCAAGAGCCGCCTTGCCGCATCGGGCCGATGCGCAACCGGCGCCTGGCTCCTGGCCCCGGTTTCCCTCCCTATTTGGTCTTGCTCCGTGTGGGGTTTACCCTGCCTCCGGCATTGCTGCCGGAGCGGTGCGCTCTTACCGCACCTTTTCACCCTTACCGCTGCTGCCCGCAACCCGAAGGCCGCGCTTAGCAGAGGCGGTATGTTTTCTGTGGCACTAGCCGTCCACGGGATTTGAAGCCCGCGTCCCGGACGTTATCCGGCACACTGCCCTGCGGAGTTCGGACTTTCCTCTCCCGGCAACCCCTGCTTGCGCAAGGACTTCCGGCAGCGACCGCCCGGTCCTCCTGCCAGGTTCTAGTGTAACGCGAAACGGGTTTCCGTTCACCGTTACGTTCGTTCACGGGAGCGGCATTCGACGCATCTGCTATAAAGATGGCCGGACGATTCACTCGGCAAACCGATTGCCCAAAGGATTCCCATGAGAATGGCCGCATCACTCCCTATTGCTTCTGCCCTGATCGCGCTCCTTTTCGCCGCAGGCACTTTCGCTGGGCACGCGCAGCAGCCCGCGCCCGATTCAGGCTCGGCTCCGGCCCCGGCACCGAAGATCGACATGACCCCCGTCAAGCCGGAGTCCGTCGGCTTCTCCCCGGATCGCCTCGATCGCCTCCACGCTGCTATCCAGGAGGAGATCGATCAGAAGCACCTCGCCGGAGCGGTCACAATCCTCGCGCGCCACGGCAAAATCGTGGACTACCGAACCTACGGCATGCGCGATATGGCCACTGCGACATCCATGACCAAGGACACCATCTTCCGCGACTACTCCATGACCAAGCCAGTGACCGGCGTGGCCATGATGATCCTTTACGAAGAGGGCAAGTGGCTGCCGTCGGACCCGATCTCGAAATATATCCCCGAGTTCGCGCACCTCAAGGTCTTCAACGGCTTCGATGCCAACGGCAAAATGCTGCTCGCCGACCCCGACCACGCGCCTACCATGCACGAACTGATGACGCATACCGCCGGCTTCACTTACGGCAACAACGACACGCCCGTCGACAAGATGGTCCACGACCTGAAGCTGAACGATGCGAAGAACCTTCAGGAGCGGATCGAACGCCTGGCGCAGGCCCCGCTGCTCTATCAGCCCGGCACGCGCTGGGTTTACAGCCTGTCGATGGATATCCAGGGCTACATCGTCGAGAAACTCTCCGGCCAGTCGCTTCCCGATTTCATGCGCGACCACATTTTCTCGCCGCTGGGTATGACTGACGCGGGCTTCTTCGTCCCTGCTGACAAGCGCGCGCGTTTTGCCGCCGGCTACCACGAAACCGATGGCCAGCTCGTCGCCGAAGCCACGACCAACGGGATTCCTGACGACTACGCCACCCAGCCCACCAATCCCGAGGGCGGTGGCGGCCTCGTTTCAACGGCCGAAGATTATTACCGCTTCGCGCAGATGCTCCTAAATGGGGGCGAGCTGGGCGACACGCGCGGCGAAACACGTATTCTGGCGCCGGCAACCGCGAAGCTGATGACGTCGAACCACCTGCCCGCTGCGCTGCTCACAGGACAATTTGGAATCGGCCAGCACATCATGCGGCCGGGCTTCGGCTACGGCTACAACTGCGCGGTCGTTTACGATCCGCCACTCGCCGATCTCTCCGACGGCAAGGGCACGTTCTTCTGGGATGGCGCCGCGGGAACCTGGTTCTGGGCCGACCCAACCAACGACATCGTTTTCGTCGGCATGATCCAGCGCCGCACGAGCCCGGACAATCATCACCTGCTCTATCGCGTACATGCGCTCGTCGATCAGGCGCTGGTTGATCCGTCAAAATAGCGCGGACGCGCCTCGCCCGGAGAAAAAAACAATTGAATCACTCGTCTGCCAGCGGCCATCCACTTTGTGCGAGGCTACGACTTTCTCCGCGCCGGGCCGAGATTCGTCCTTACGGTTTCATTTCCTTTTTCACTTCAAAACCCAGGAGAAGCTCATGAAAATCGTTTCGCTAATCGCCCGCCTGCTGCTCGGCGCACTCATGGTCTTCGCTGGCGCCAATCATCTCTTCAACTTCCTTCCCAAGGCGCCCATGCCTCCGGGCCTGGCCGGCCAGTTTCTCGGGGCGATGATTGCTACGGGTTATATGTACATTGTCGGCGTTTGCGAAGTGGTGGCCGGGCTGTTGCTTCTCGTCAACCGCTTTGTGCCACTGGCCCTCACTGTGCTCGGCTCGGTCATTGTCAATATTTTCATCGTGAATCTGCTGATGGCGCCGAAAGCCCTGCCGATCGCGATCATCGTCATCATTCTCTGGATTCTGGCGGCGTATCGGGTTCGCACGGCATTCCTGCCGTTGTTGCAGCAGCGCGTTGCGGAGTAGCCCCGGCGCCGGCGGTTCGCTTTGGTCGCGATCGCCTCGCTACAATCAAAGTAAGCGATGATCCAGTACCTCTATCTCGGCCGCGTGGACTACGGCGAGGCGCTTCGCCTTCAGCAAGAGCTGGTCGCGTTGCGCACCGCGGACCGCATCGGCAATGTGCTCCTGCTGCTCGAGCATCCGCCTGTGCTCACCCTCGGCCGCAACGCAAAACGATCGAACATTCTTGCGTCAGACGAGCTTCTGGCGCAGCGCGGCGTCACGCTGCATGAGGTCAACCGCGGCGGCGACGTCACCTATCACGGCCCGGGCCAGCTCATCGGCTACCCAATTTTCGATCTGCGCAGCCTGCGAAACCCTGGCGGCGTCTGCCCGCCAGGGCGGGGAAATCGTCTCGGGCCCGTCGATTTCGTCCGCCTGATGGAAGAAGCACTGATTCGCGTCTGCGGCAAGTTTGGCGTCCAAGCCGGACGGATCTGCGGCCTCACCGGTGTCTGGTGTGCTGCGCACGGCGGAGCTTTGGATAAGAGTTGTGGAACGACGGCGGAGAAACAGCCTATGGGGGAAAGAAAGATTGCCGCCATCGGAATTCACGTCGCCCGCGGCGTCACTTCGCACGGATTCGCATTCAACGTCTCCACCGATCTGCGCGACTTCGCCCTCATCAATCCCTGCGGCATCACGGACCGCTCCGTTACAAGTCTGGAAAGGGAAATCGCCGAGCCGAAGAGCCTGCCGAGCCTCGAATCGCTGGCACACATGGCCGCACGCGAGTTCGGCTTCGTCTTCGATGAGCCGGTCGCACATGTTGAAAGTCTCGCTGCCCTTCGCGCGCTAGCAGTCGCCGCGCCCGATTTATCGGTCGGCGAATTTCCAGCGCAAGAATTCCCCGCGCAAGACACACCGGTCCAGATTTCGCCCGAAATCGAACGCCTGCGCCGCAGCAAAGATCGGCCAGTTTCGGCCTGAGCGCGCTCGCCAACTCATCGCGCCCGCGATTTATAATCCGGCAGGGGACTGACGCGACGCGCCCGAGCAGTGTTTGGCGCCGACCGGACCGCGAAGAGAGGAACGCATGCCGACGGAAATCATCATGCCCCAGATGGGCGAGTCGATCTTCGAGGGCACGATCACCAAATGGCTGAAGGCTGTCGGAGACACCGTCGCGATCGACGAGCCGCTCTTCGAGATCTCTACCGACAAGGTCGACGCCGAGATTCCCTCGTCCGTCGCCGGAGTGCTGACTGAGATCCGCTTCCCCGAAGGCGCCACCGTCGAGGTCAACACCGTGGTCGGGGTGATTGGCGAGGCCGGCGCAAAAGTCGCCGCTCCGGCAGCGGCAGCGAAGGCCGCGCCAAAGGCGACCGCTCCTGCAGGCAGCGCACCCGAAGTCCCCGCTCTTTCGGTGGCGGCCGGCCGTCGCATCCGCTCGTCGCCGCTGGCCCGCCGCATCGCCAAAGAGCACGGCCTCGAGCTCGGCCGCATCGCAGGCACGGGCTCCGAAGGCCGCGTCACCAAAGACGATGTTCTGCACGCAGCGAACGCACCCGCCGCTCAATCGCCAGTCCAAAAATCTGCCCCACCGCAGGTGGCGCAGGTGCCGCCACCGCCCGATCTCGCAACCCTCCCGGCCGATCCAGTGCCACTCACCCGCATGAGGGCCATCATTGCCGAGCGCATGCTTGAGAGCGTACGCGTCAGCCCTCACGTTTACACCGTCTACAAAGTCGACATGACACGCATTGCGCGCCTCCGCGGGCAACGCAAGGCAAACTTCGACCATCGCCACCACGTCAAGCTCACTTTCATGCCGTTCATCGCCGCCGCCGCCGTTGCCGCGCTGCGCCGCTGTCCCATTGTCAATGCCTCGCTTGAGAATACGGACCAAAGCCTTGCTATCCGCTATCACCGGTCAATTGACCTGGGAATCGCCGTGGCTCTCGACTGGGGACTCATCGTGCCCGTCATTCGCCACGCGGAACAGCGCAGCTTCGCCGACCTCGCCCGCTCCATCGCCGATCTCGCTCTGCGCGCCCGCTCCAAAAAGCTCTCGCCCGATGAAGTCGGCGGATCCACCTTCACGCTCACCAACGCAGGCGCATTCGGCGGCGAGTTCGGCATGCCCATCATCAACCAGCCGGAGTCGGCCATCCTTGCCGTTGGCGGCCTGCGCAAGGAGCCGGCCGTGCTGACCGACGCCGAAAGCAACGATTCGATTGCGATCCGGTCGATGCAGTATTTTTGCCTCGGCTTCGATCACCGCCTCATCGACGGCGCCGATGGCGGCAAGTTCATGCTCGAGTTCAAGAAGACGCTGGAAAGCTGGAATCAGGAGATTGGCTGAGGGCCGCGGTTGGAGCATCCGCGAGGCCGGAGCAAACCTCGCGCCGCATCGGAAGAATTACGTTGTCACTTTCAAGCTTCCGGCGGTTTCGCTGACGCTTCAAACGCCGCAATCGCTTCGTGCAGCTTGTTGAAAAACCGATCTGACCCGATCGCTTCCGTGACGTGGTGCCGATCGAAGTCGGACTTCAGATCCCATGGCACGCGCGCAAACGCCAGCTCCACTCCTGCCTCAGTGAGATTCTTTTTCAAACTCTGCAGAACGCGAGCCGCCGTGTAATCAAGGTGCGTCATCGCCTCCGCGTCTACCACCACCCACTTCACAGCTGACGGCATCGGCTGTAACACCTGCGTAACTTCTTCGATAAACCGTCCGGCATTGGCGTAGAAAAGCTCCGCGCCAAACCGGTAGAGGACAAGCCCAGGCTCGGTGACCACATGCGGCGCAACCGGGACAAGCTTCCAGCTTCCGTCCGGGTTTAGTTGCAGGACGCCGCTATGCGGGTGATAATCGTGCCGCACAACGCGCGCCAACGAGACCAACATCGCCAGCACGATCCCCTCTTCCACTCCCACCAGAACCACAACCACCGCGGTCATCACTGCCAGCGCGTATTCCTGAGGGCTCTCCGCCAGGATTTCATGCAGTTGCTTCAGATTGATGAGCCGCAATGCGACGAGGAACACCAGCACGCCCAGCACGCAAGTGGGCAAATGCTCGAGCGGGCCGGTGAGAAACAGCAGCACCACGCCCACTACGACCGCTGTCGCCACCTGCGCCATCTGGCTCTTCCCGCCGGCATCTTCCATCATCGCCGTCTGCGTCGGGCTGCCGTTCACCACAAACCCGCCGCTCAGTGCCGCTGCGGCATTCGCAGCTGAAAGCCCGTACAGATCGATGTTTTCGTCCACCTTCTCGTAGTGTTTCGCCGCATAAATCCGTGCGGTCGCCGCGCTCTGCGTAAGAATCATCACGGCGCACGAGGCCGACACCGTGAGCAGCAACTCCATTTCCTTACGGTCCATTTCGCGCAGGCTGAGCAGCGCCATCAATCCCAGGTGCGGCAAACCGGCGGCCACCGGCCCAATGGTCGCAATCCCGTGTTTTGCAAAATTCCACGCCGCGCTTGCGGCAATCGCGGCCACAACGGCCACCAGCGCTCCGGGCACCTTGGGAGCGAAGCGCCGCACCAGCAAAACAAACGCCAGTACTGAAACCGACAATGCCACCGTGGGCAGATTTGCCTGCGGCAATCCGCGAGCCACCTCCCAAAGCTCAACCACTGGCCGGTGAGAATCCACCGGCACGCCAAACATCTCGCTCAGCACGGAAATTCCCACTTGAATTCCCACGCCGGTAAGAAAGCCCACCAGGACCGTGCGCGAAAGAAAATCTGCGATGAACCCCAGGCGCAGCAGCCGCGCCAGCAGCAGAATCGCCGCGGTCAGCACCGCGACAATGGCCGCAAGCGCGACATACTGCGCTCCGGCCGGCGTCGCCGTGCCCGAAACACCATCCGCAAAAATTGCCGCCGTAGCCGAGTCCGCCGCCACCACCAGGTAGCGCGACGAACCGAAGGCCGCAAACGCCACCAGCGGCAGAAGCAGCGAGTAAAGCCCCGTCACCACGGGCATTCCCGCAATTTTGCTGTAGCCCAGCACCTGCGGGATGTCCATCGCCGCCATCACGACACCGGCGAACGCGTCGCGTAGAGCGCCTGCGCGCTGGATCGGCCGTAAGCCTCGAAACAGATTCACGATCTCAAGACTCCTGTTCGGCCATTTACAAAGATTCGCAACACAGATTCGCAGCCGGTTTCATCGAGATTACTACGAGGTCCAGGCCTTGGCTCGCTCGACGGCCCGCTGCCAGCGCCCGCGCCGGTCTGAACGTTCGGACGAGCTCATTTTGGGCTCAAAGCGCACGTCGCCCTTGCGCTCGAGGCGCAGCGCATCGGGGCTGGGCCAGAAGCTTGTCGCGAGGCCGGCGAGATACGCGGCGCCGAGCGCCGTTGTCTCCGTGACGCGCGGCCGGACGACAGGGACGCCGAGAATATCGGCCTGGAACTGCATCAGCAGATCGTTGACTGCAGCGCCGCCGTCGACCCTGAGGGCCTGGAGCGGCGCGCCCGTCTCGCTGTGGACGGCCTCCAGGACGTCGGCCACCTGGAACGCGATGGCCTCGAGCGCTGCGCGCGCAATGTGGCCCGGACCGGTGTCGCGACGCAGGCCGATCAACATTCCTGCCGCGTGCGCGTCCCAGTGCGGCGCGCCGAGGCCCACAAACGCCGGCACAAAGACCACACCGCCCGTGTCCGGCACGCTTGCTGCAAGTGCCTCGACATCCGAGGAGGCGGCAATCAGTTTCAAGTTGTCGCGAAGCCACTGCACCACTGCGCCGCCAATGAAAATGCTGCCTTCGAACGCATACTCGAGGCGCTTCTGCGCGCTTGCCGCAACGGTCGTAATCAGCTTGTGCTGCGACCGCATGAACTCCGTGCCGATGTTCTGCAGCAAAAAGCAGCCCGTCCCGTAGGTGTTTTTTGCCTCGCCCGCGCTCCAGCACAATTGACCGAAGAGCGCTGCCTGCTGATCGCCTGCAATGCCCGCAATCGGCACGCCTCCAAGACCCAGCGTGGTGGTCACCTCGCCCACGCACTCGCACGACCACACAACTTCCGGCAGCATGCTCGCGGGAATCTCGAAGAGCCTCAGCAGTTCCTGGTCCCACTCGCCCTTCACGATGTTGAACAGCAGCGTGCGCGAGGCGTTGGTCACGTCGGTCACATGTTTGTGGCCGCTGGTCAGGTTCCATACCAGCCAACTGTCAACCGTGCCGAAGGCCAGCTCGCCGCGCTCGGCACGCACCTGCGCGCCCTCCACGTGATCCAGAATCCACTTCACCTTGGTCGCCGAGAAATAAGGATCGAGTACGAGGCCGGTTTTCGAGGAGACCATTTCTCCGGCTCCGCTGTCCTCCAGCGCCTTGCATTGCGCCGCTGTGCGACGGTCCTGCCAAACGATTGCGGGATGAATCGCCTTGCCCGTCGCGCGCTCCCACACGATCACGGTCTCGCGCTGGTTTGTGATGCCGATTGCCGCTACGTCGCGCGGCCGCGCTCCCACTTTGCCCAGCGCTTCCACGGCGCAGGAGAGCTGGCTGGTCAGGATTTCCGTTGGATCGTGCTCAACCCAGCCCGCCTGGGGATAGAACTGCTGGAACTCCTTCTGTGCTACGACCGCGATCGCGCCGCTGGCATCGAAGAGAATCGCCCGCGAGCTCGTGGTCCCCTGATCCAACGCAAGAACGTATGTCATAAGCGCCGCTCACCTTTCCGGCGATCAGTCAATCACGTAGGGCTGGACATGAGCAAGGAGGCAACGCGGCGGAGGATTCCATGCCCGCAGTGCTCAGACTCAGATGCGCGGTTCTGCCGGGGGCAACTTGTTGCCTGCAGCCTCCATCAGGATGCAGAAAGACTGGGCCTCGGTCGAGTTTCCAGGACGGTCGAAGTTCGGTGCGCCGCAGGCGCCCTGGATGTAGCCATCGGCGTCCATCTTCAAACGGGCGGCAGCGCGCATCCGCTCCGCATGCGGCCGATAACTTCCAGGGAGCCAGCCGGCTGTGACGCCCTCAAACACTGCGAACGCGAGCATCTGCGCCAGGTTTGTTTCCACAAAGGTCTCGGGCTGGTCCACCACATTGTGAAAAAGACCATCGGGCCGCTGGTGTTCGATACATCCGTCCACAATCTCCGTCGCGAATTCTGCCAAACGCTGGCGGTCCTGGCGGCGCTCGCTCGGCAAGGTGCGCAGAACGCGGGCCAGGCCCACAGCGGCCCAGCCATTGCCGCCGCCCCAGAAGTTGCCGTCCTTCAACTGCCTTTTGCCGTCATCCCAGATGTGGGCGAGGAGCTTCTTTTGCGGGTTCCAGAGCCGCTGCTTGTAGCCGTCGATCTGGGCCAGCGCCTCGCCATGGAAGCCCATCGCTGCCAGGAATGGCGGCGCGCAGTTCAGCCCGTCAGACCACATCTCGGGCGCGCCGAAGACGTGATAGAGGATGCCCTCGGCGTTGCGCGGAGCTTGGTTCCGAATCCAGGCCAGCAATCCGTCCACCGCTTGCTGAATCCGCGTATCGCCGGTCCATTCGGCCGCCCTCGCGTAGGCGCAGCCGCCCATGGTCGGATCGGTCGGGCCACCGGAAACCACCACGCCCAGCCGTCCGTCCGGCTTCCGCTGCACGATCGCGGCCCTGGTCAGCAGAATCGCTCCGCGCCGATCGCCGGCCTCGACGAGCGCCTCGGCCAGAATGCCTTGCTCCCAGTCGCGGCGCTGCATCGCCAACGCCGCAGTTGCCGCCTTCTTAATCCGGCGGGAGCTTTCCGATTGCAAACTTTCATTCTCCGCCGCGCTAGTTGGACCGGCCAGCTCTTGGCCTGTCGCCGAGGGAAGGGCCATCAGCGGAGCAGCAACCGCAGCAGCGTAGTGCACGAAAGTCCGCCGGTTCACGAGAGCACCTCACAGGAAACGGTTTCTCCATAAAATGGTAGCGTCCGCGTCCAGTCGATCACGCAGGGCAGGGAAGCAGCAAGGCGAGCAACGCCTGATTGTTGGTAGAATTCGCCTGCGACTTAGGCGCTATGGATAACGAGCCGATTAGGACCGAGTACGAACGGGCAACAATCAAAGCGTTTGTCGTCAAAGAGAGACAAGAGCGATTTCTGTATTTGCTGGGGAACCCCAAAAGGCGGAAGAAATTCCTCGACGAGCTCGGGCATTTCCGCTGGTCCGAAAAAAGATTTACGAAGCCGGTAAAGCGGAAAGTTGATCCGACCCTAAGCTTATGGGGACGCCATCTGCAGGGGATCAATGACATCGCCGCTCTCTTAAGATCGCGCGGTGCGGGAAAAACTTGTTGGGTGATTTCCGAACGCGCCGCGATCGACGGGAAAGAGCTTGAGTTAGAGGCCGCGCTCGGAGAAGTAGTCGGCAACAACGCGGGCGTCATTCTGTCGTGCGTCCCAGGGAAACTCGCTTACTTCGAAGGTGAGGATGAATCCTTGTTACTGGCAAAGACTATCCGGTCCACGGATCATGCAGCTTCACCTGAATCCCGCTAACGTCGCGCGTATTCCGAGTGACAAAAACCAGTCCGTGTTCGACAGCAGTCGCAGCGAGCAACGTATCGACAACCGGTCGCGGTCGATCACCCGACCAGTCTCCCCACAGCCGCGCGGTGGCCGCGTCGATGTTCAGAATGCGGTCGGCAAATCCGAATTCCAGTCCCTCGACCCACGCCGCCAGGCTTTTCGCGGTGGTCGGGTCCGTGCGCATTTTGGCAGCCACGCCCTTGCGCAACTCGCCAATCGTTATTTCGTGTCGCTTACCGCACATTCCCTGCCTTATTTTCCATCACTACATTCGAAAACACTGCCGTGTCCACCGTCTCCGGCAGGTGCGAGCAGAACCCGATGCCCACATAAAACGGCGCATCCAGATGCAGCTTGATTGGCGGGCCGAACTGGTGCATCGGCTCGCCATCGAGGCTCACCCAGATCGTAAACTCGTCGCCGTGCTTCTCGATCCCGATGCGCCTGGGGCTGATCGTCACCAGGCTGTCAGGACTCGCGCCGCCCGGCCGCCCGCGCCCGCCCATGCGAAATTCCATATCCGTCACACGCGTGTCTTTCTCCGGCCGCCAAGCCAGGTGCACCATTCCCGCTCCGTGTTCGGCCACCATCGCTGCCTTCGAATCGTCGTCGAGGCTTTGCCTGATCATCACCACGACCTTGCGGTCACCGTAGCCCTTCGGGTCGGGGAAGTTGATGTCGGCTGCCAGCGACACGTCGCCCGACATGTGCTTCCATAGGAACCGAAACTCGTCGCGCGTGTACCAGATGTTGTACCCGGCGGAATTGATGGTGTATTGCCCCGTCGCGGCATCGTAACTTGCGCTGCCCGGCACAAGCGCGCTGCCAATGTCCGATTGGCCATCGAAAACCCCAATTGAAGCATCGAAATTTGTACTCGGCCGGTGAAAGTCCGCGGGCGGCGCCACCTGTTGATGAGTCGCCGAGCCGGGTAACGCCCAATCCGGCACCGGCGACAGCGGATTCTGCGCAGGCGGCGTCTGCGCGTGGAGCATCCGTGTTGCGCCCGAAACAGCCAGCGCGGCCAGAAGAGAGGTCGAAACAAACAGTCGACAAAGGTTGTGAATTCTCATGGCAACCCACTCTACCAGACCCCTTGCGCCGCTGCCCACGGCAGGGCTCACGGTCGTTCCCCCAGCCCCTTGTGTTGTACCATTCGATTGGATTAAGCCCTCGAAAAGGCCCTGATTGATGACCCCCACAACATCTCCCACACTTCTTGTTCTTGCAGCCGGAATGGGCAGCCGCTACGGCGGCCTCAAGCAAATCGACCCCGTTGGCCCCGCCGGCGAAACGATCATCGACTACTCCATCTTCGACGCTCTCCGCGCGGGCTTCGGCAAGCTCGTCTTCGTCATCCGCAGAGACATCGAGCAGCAATTCCGCGAGATCGTCGGCGCGCGCTTTGAAAAACGCGTTGCCGTTGAATACGTGTTCCAGGCGCTCGAGGACATTCCGCCTCGGTTCACCGTCCCTGCGGGCCGCACCAAGCCGTGGGGCACTACGCAGGCCATTCTGCTCTGTGCAGACGCAATCCACGAGCCCTTTGCCGCCATCAACGCGGACGACTTCTACGGGGCGGACGGCTACCGCTCATTGGCCGGGCACCTGAACTCAGGCTCGCCCGACTACTCCATGGTCGGCTTTGTCCTGCGCAACACGCTCTCAGACTTCGGCTTTGTGGCGCGCGGGGTCTGCCAGGTTTCCAGCGACGGCTACCTCGAGAACATTGTCGAACTCACCAAGGTGGAACGCGACGCAAACGGCGCCCGCAACACCGATGCCGCCGGAACCGTCACAAAGCTCACCGGCGACGAGCCGGTCTCGATGAATATGTGGGGATTCACGCCCCAGGTCTTCGATCAACTGTGCGAGCGTTTCGAAAAGTTTCTTGAGGCCAATGCTGCCGACTTGAAATCGGAGTGCTACATTCCCAACACCGTCGGCGAGCTGGTGCGCGCCGGGGAGGCGCGGGTCAAAGTGTTGCGCTCGCGGGATTCCTGGTTCGGCGTCACCTATCGTGAGGACCGCCCGCGCGTTGTTGAGAGCATCCGCCGCCTGATTGCCGATGGCTTATATCCTGAAAGACTCTGGTCATGAGCGGACGGCCCGACGCCCGCGCCGCGGCAAGCCAATTCGAATTCAGCGGCGAAGTCCTGAGCCTGACGCCCCATGGTGGCGGCCACATCAACGACACCTACCTCGTCACCTGCGAGGCGCAGGGCGCGCCCGTTCGCTACATTTTGCAGCACATCAATCGCCACGTCTTCCACGATCCCGTGGCCGTGATGCAGAATGTCGAGCGCGTGACGGCGCATCTTGACGCGCAGACAGCAGGCCAGCCAGACAGTGCACGCCGCGCGCTTCACCTCGTCCCCGCGCGGGACGGGCGCAAATGGCACATGGATGCGCAGGGAAAAACGTGGCGCGCCTATCGCCTTATTGAAAACGCGCGCACCTATGAAACCGTGGCGTCTGCCGAGCAGGCATTCGAGGCGGCGCGCGCCTTCGGCAATTTCCAGCAGCAACTGAGCAGTTTGCCTCCGCCGCGCCTGCACGAGACGATTCCCGACTTTCACCACACGCCCAAACGCTTTGCCGCGCTGGAGCGGGCAGTCGTCGCGGACGTTGCCGGCCGCGCGGCTTTCGCCAAGCCGGAGATTGACTTTGCCCGCGCTCGCCAATCCATCACCGGGATTCTCCTCGACGCAGATCTGCCCGAGCGCATTACCCACAACGACACCAAGTTCAACAACGTCCTGCTCGACGATAAAACCGGCGAAGCCGTCTGCGTGATCGATCTCGACACCGTGATGCCCGGCCTGGCGCTTTACGACTTTGGCGACATGGTGCGCACCACCACCAGCCCGGCGGCTGAGGACGAGAAGGATCTGTCTTTTGTGACCATGCAGTTCCCGATGTTCGAAGCGCTGGTTCGCGGCTACCTTGAATCGGCGGGCGCGTTCCTGACAGCCGCGGAAAGAAAACTCCTGGCCTTTTCAGGCAAGCTGATCACTTTCGAGATCGGCATCCGTTTCCTTGCCGATTACCTGGGCGGGGACACGTATTTCAAAGTGCATCGTGAGGGGCACAACCTTGACCGCTGCCGCACGCAATTCAAGTTAGTGGAGTCGATTGAGCAACAGGAAGAGGAAATGAACCGGCTGGTGGAGTCGATTGCAGGATGAACGCTGCCACTTAAGGGACGCCCGAAGCGTAATTTGGAATTCGCGGCGTCAGATGGCGGATCACAAACTCCTGAATCAGATTTTGCGCCGCGCCTTCGGCAGTGTCGATGAGCGCATATTTCGGCAGATCGTTCATCGCCGATCCTTCGATTGATGGCGGTTAGGAATCCGCCACCAGTTTACGCGCGGTCGATGAATTCTGTGCTGCGGAGCGGTGGAATTAGAGCGGTTCCGCAATTCAGGTGCCCTTGCCAGCGTCTTGCAGGGTGGCTTTTTCTTGATGAAAAAGCCACTCGGCGGTTGCAGGCCTGTGAATAGCAATTGTGGAACCGCTGTAAATGGCCCGTCACTCCACTTCGCCGATATACACACCATACGGTCCCAGCACAATACGATTGATCGCAACAGTGTCCGGTCCGCCGGGTGTCTTCAGCAGTGTTTTCAACTGCCGTGGCCGCATTCCGGCTTCGCCCAGGGTCAGATCGGTTGTCACCGTGTCGGCTGTGAAATTCACGCTCACAACGACCTGGTGCGCACCCGGTGCCTGGCGCATCCAGCTCAGCACTTTTGTGTTTTCCGGGTCGAGCACGATATTCGCGCCGCTCTCGAAGGCCGGGACCGTCTTCTTGAGCCGGATAAGCGCCTGGTACCACGCGAGCAGCGAATCGGGATCGCTCGATTCGGCCTGCACGTTGATTGCGTCCGCGCTCGGCGGCACGGGCAGCCACGGCGCGCCAGTGGTGAATCCGGCATTCGTGGTTCCGTCCCACTGCATCGGCGTGCGCTCGCCATCGCGGCCCTTCTCCTTCGGCCAACCGGTGATCCCGATCGGGTCCTTCACGTCCTGCTTGCGCGTGGGCGGCGTCGTCTTCATTCCGATCTCGTCGCCGTAGTAGACCAGGGCCGCGCCGCGGCTAGCCAGCAGGATGGTCGCAATCACGCGCTGAATGTCCAGGTCGTGTGCGCCTCGCCATAGCGCGCGTCGATCCGCGGGTTGTCGTGATTGTCAAAGACCAGCAGCGGAATGTGGCGACCGAGATACGTCTCCGCGTCGATCAGCTTTTGCCGGAACGCCGTCACGTCCAGCTTGTTGATCATGCCCACCTGAGTGTCCATCGGCAGGTGAAACTCAGGTTTGTCCGGCGTTCCATACATCTTCTTCAATTCGCCGATGTTGGGCAGGTACGTTTCGCCGATGAGCACGCGCGTGCCCGGAAACTCGCTCGAATCAAACTTGTCTGCTTCCGCGCGCATCTCCTCCATCACTTCGTGCAGGCCCGGCTGGTTGTCGGTCTTCGAGCCGTCGAGCTGCGGATCGCCGAATGCGTTCATCACCGGCTTGCCGTCGTTGCCGAGCCGCACTCCCTCATCGGCGAGGCTCGGATCCTCGAAGAGCGTCGTAATCGCGTCAAAGCGAAACCCCCCCACGCCGCGCTTGAGCCAGAAGGCAATGATTTCCTTGAAGGCGTCGTGCACGGCGGGGTTGTGCCAGTTCAGGTCCGGCTGCTGGACGTAGAACTTGTGGTAGTAGTACTGCCGCGTCTTTTCATCCCATTGCCAGGCTGAGTGGCCGAAGAGCGACTGCCAGTTGTTCGGCGGCGCTCCCTTATCGGTTGCGGTTTGGCCT
>Ga0181520_10008303_pt1 | contig 14817 bp, 15 predicted proteins | sample PEATcosm2014_Bin_29_FD_132451 | JGI IMG/M metagenome (GOLD analysis project Ga0181520, IMG submission 132451) | Peatland microbial communities from MTU Mesocosm Facility, Houghton, MI, USA - PEATcosm2014_Bin02_30_metaG | ecosystem: Environmental > Terrestrial > Soil > Wetlands > Peat | place... | reverse complement strand
CGCCGCACTCCAAAGGGGGCCGTTGTGAAATGGGGGTCGTGGGTTTCAATTGGCAATCGCGGTCATCGGCGGTCACAGACCGCCGCTACAGCTATAGGCAGGAAATAGTGGTCGTGGGCTGGATTTGATTTGCTTGTTGAAATCTCTCTACGTTGTTATACGCTGGCGTGGTGAAGTGTAATTCTTCCGTACCGGCAGGGTTCAGTTGGGATACCGCTGTTCCCGTCTCACGTACGCATCAAGCCGCGATACCAAATTCAGCCGTTTGCCTTTTCCCGACAACCCCCAACCGCCGTATTTCCCAAGTTATGAAAATTCTCTTTGCCTTCGTTGCCACCCTCCTGCTCGCCGGCTGCAACAAGCCGGTCCCGGTCGTCCAGCCACCCGCCGCGCAGCACTGGGAATATCGGGTGGAGGAAGTTAGCAATTCCGAAGATTATAATATCCGCGCCGCCTTCCAAGAAGTGAAAACAAACATCATTGCTGCTGAGCGTCATCTTGGCGCCGCACAACGCAACGCCGGCGGTTTCATCCTCGTTACTTCCCCCGGTGATGGCTGGCGGCGCGACAGCGCCATTGACATCTCAAAAATCGGCGCGGAAGGCTGGGAACTCGTTTCAGCCATTCCACAATGTGAGACAATATATGCCACCGATGACATAACAGAGCAAAAATATCCCAACGTCCGCACCGGCAAAATCATTCTCATCTTCAAACGCCCGATCCCAAACTGACGATCATTTTGGCTGGTTTAGCCGCTGCTTTGGGTGCTGAGGGAGTTGGACTGGCTAGCGTTTAGTTGTTCGAGTTGGGATTGCATCTGTGCCATGACAGTTCTAAAATTAAGGGTATGGTTGAGCAGCCCTGTGAAAATATTTTGGATCTGCTCGTGATTTTTTCCGGTGGCCTCCGCGATTTGAACAACCGTACTGCCCCAGGGCGTGGATTCTGCATCCGCCACCGCCAGCCCTTGTGCACCATATTGCGTCCCTTTTACGGCAAATACCTGACGGTTGGTTTCAGCATGATAGGCTGCATTGGAAGTATCGGCCTCGGCCTGATCCGCAAGCTCGGCGCGGCTATCACCGAGCGGCCCCATATTCTTACGCAAGCCATCAATCGTATTGGAAAAGCCTTCCACCTTTTTCTGATCGCCAGCTATGGCCCGACCAAGCATTGCGGATTCATTTTCGTTTTTCTTTTTATCACGCAAGTATACGGCTAATTCACCTGCGTCCATTTGCGACATGTCAGCATTCAACGCAGCGTCAACACTGTCCTTCTGACTCTGCATTTGCACGATGTGCCGGGATAATTTGTCCCGGTTCGCAATCGCCTTGTCCTCGGCCGCTTTCACCTGCGCCAACTGTTGATCCATCGTCCCAACCATGCCTTGTTCGAGCGCCGCTTTCTGCTTGTCTTTCCAGTCATCGAGCTGTTTGTCGATCAGATCGTACTTTTGTGTGATGGCATCTTTTTGGTCTTTTGACTTGGCACCTTCGAACTCCTTTTCTTTCTCGGCGGAATTCAACTCCTTCTGCCGTTCAACTTGATTCTCCAGCGCCGCCTGCTGTTTCCTCAGAGTGTTCTCGTCCTGCTGAGTCGTGTCTTTTTCCTTAGGATGCATCGCCTCGTCCAGCGCCTGGACCGCCTGCAACGCCTTATGCGTCTCATCTACAATTTTCTTCGTTGCCTCCGCTTGCGCCTCCGCCGCCGCCCTGACCTTGTCCTTGTACATATCCCAGTACTGAAAAGCCGCCTGGATGCCCAGCATGGCGATGACGAGCGGTCCGAGAGAGGTCAGCACGGTGTCCAAAGCCGCGCCAAATTCGGCCGTCCCCACCGCCCCGCCTGCCGCCGATTTGCCCGCCAGTGAATAGGCATCTGAAAGTAGCCCCATGGCTTCACCAAGACCCGGAGAAACCTTGTTCAGCTCGCCCAATATGCTGTGGAGGGCGCGATGCTTTAGCGCCGAAACTGCGGCTTTCTCACCTGCGGCTGCAACCTTTTCTCCGGTCGCTTCAATTTTGCCCGCCATTTCGCTGGCGGATTGGGTGGCAGCGGTTTCCTTCTCGGCCATAGCTTGGAGCGTGGCCTGGTAGCGTTCGTTTTCGTCGGCGGATTTTTTCATTGCATCCGTCACCTTTGCCAGCAACTCCGCCGCCGCCGCGCCTTCCTGGCCAACCACACCCAAGTTTATTGTTTTTTCGGAATCAGACATAAGAAAATTGCCGGTTTGGAATCAGGTTCAGGGCGTGTTGGTGAACACGGACAAATCGCCGAGGGTGAAGCTGCCGGCGCAGTTTGGCAGACAGGTGCGGGCGCGATAAAATTCCGCGTTCACGCCGGGCGTTTGCGGGATGAAAATGTTCGTGGCGGTCAGCGGGACGTTCGTTTTCCAGTACCATGTCTGCAGATTGGTGGTGGCCTGGATGACATAACACGCGCCGGGGGGGGCGTCCCAGGAGAGGATGATGCCGGGGGGAAGAATGGTGGCGGCCGAACCCCGGCTTGGCATTGCCAGAGACGCCGCTACAGGGGAACGGAGCAGCGAGGCGGCATGGACGGGTTTGGCGGCAACGTAGCGCGCGGGCAGGGCATTGGTCCGGGCGACGGGCGGCGGCAGCGGGGGCAAGGCTGACCAGCAGGTCAGCCCTACCAGCAAAAGGCACGCGCAATTGAACCACGGATTTCGCGGATTTCGCAGATAGGGGTTCCTCACCATTGCTTTTTTTATCCGTGTCATCTGTGTAATCCGTGGTTGAAGACGTTTCATCGCAGGCCGATCAGGAAATAGGCGGTGTTGAACAGGGCATCCAGGGCATTGCCCGAACCGTTCGGGTGCGTGTCGTCGGAAATGAAATTTGATGCCACGAGCGTCGGGCAGGGAGGGATGTACAGGACATTGGTGTCGCCGGTGTTGGTGATGTACGCGGCGGTGAGATTGCTGATGGCGTTGTCGTAGGTCGCAAATCCACCCAAAGCCGAATCGCGGAGGCACGCCTTGTTATAGATCATTTTGTTGGCGCCAATGAGGCCGCGCTCGGCCACGATCATTTGATAATAGTCGCCGGTAAACGTCCCCGGCGAGCCGATGGCGCCAATAGTGGTCACGCCCACGTCGTTTCTTTCAATGTTGTTGACGAGCCGCGAAAGGTTCGGGTTGATGTAATTGGTGGTGTTGGCGACGGTGTAGGCCACCCGCTGGCCGGGGAAGCCTTTGAGGAGCACGGAGTGATTATTGTGCGACGAGGTTAGAAAGCAAAAATTGGCCTGATAATCAAAAGTGCCGATGCCGGCCACGATGCTGTCGCCGTACCATTCATCCACTTCCAGCGGCGTGTAATTTGATGCCGTGATGGAGCCAGCATCCACATTGATCCCCCAAACGGGATTGTAAAAAGTGTAAACCGTCTGGCCAACCTGACTGGTCGTGCCTCCAGTGCCACGTGAAATGTTGTTTGCGCCCGCCAGGATTTTGTAATTGTGGATGCCGCTTTGGGCCGTCGCCAGAATGTCGGTGCCCCATTGGTTCGCCGGACGGTTCGGATAATTGGTGGCGATGGCGACGCCGTCGCAGTAGAGCACGAAGCCGTTGGTGTTGCCCAGGCATTCGTCAATCACCGAGATTCCATGCGTGGAGGAGGTAAACCGGATGCCCTGGGCTTGGTAGCAAAGCCAGTTAGATCCAGTCAAATAACCTGACGCAGCGGCGGGCAAGCCTTCCACCGACAGGTTGGCGCCCAAGGCGGTGATGCCGTAAGCGACACCGCCAGACCATGGGCCCAGAAAGAAAGATTGCGTCGGGATGGACAGGGTGGCGTTGGAAATCACAACCTGTCCCTGTAGCGGCGTGTCTGTGACCGCCGTCAAAATCAGGAAAAACCATGTCAGGAATTTTTTCATTGCACTTGCAAATATCCAAAGATGGAAACACCCGAAGGCGTCGAAGCCTGGTTATTGCTGATGATCAAGCCCATGGTGGAATTGGAACCGCCTGGCCACGACATCATGTTTATGGCCGACTGCCAGTTCTTGCCGCCAATCGGAGAAGGGAAGGTCAGAAACGAGGTTGTCGCCACGCCGTTTGAACTGATAAAAAGATAGAGATTTGAATTGCTTCCGAATGAAGCATTGTTGTTATAGAGATCAACAAAGAGCGAGACCTGCCCACTCTTCGGCACGGTAATTTCATTTAAAACTGTGACGCCGGCTCCGGCCGGTTCCGCATTTGCAGCCGAGATTCCGACCATGTTATATTCACGGATAGTCGGAGTTGCGTTCAAGGTGAGATTGTAAACGTCTATCGGCAGGTAAAAAGCCGAGCTGGCCCCGCCAGTGAGCGTATATATGTTGGTCACCTGGCCGGTGGCCGGATTGGTGGCGGAGGTGATGCCGATGCCGGAACCGGGCAAGTCAATCGTGGCGGCCAGGTTGGTCAAGCCGCCGCCATTGCCGCTGATGCTGCCGGCATTGATATTGGTCACGTTCAGGGTCCCGCTCAAAGAAACCGGGCCAATCAAGGTGCCGCTGAAGGTGTTATTTACATTGGTCAACTGCACTGCGGCTGGCACAAACCCGGCGCTGTTGGTCTGAATGGTGTTGGCCGTGCTGCCGCCGCTGCCGGACGGCACGGCATTCGTAGTCGGATTGCCCGCCGCATCCAAACCCACCATCCAAATGGCGGCAGCCCCATTGCTGCCAGTTGCCACGGTGCCCAAAGCAAGTGGCGTGTTGGTCAAGCCGGCACCGCTGCCGGCGAGAAAACCCGTAAAAGAACCATTAAAAGTCACGTTGACTGGATTACCATTGGTATCGGTAGTGAAGAAACCAGCCCCATTTTTTGCATTGTAAGCCAACCACGCCTGACCATACATGCCATCTGATATGGCATAAAATCCAATACCCGAAAACCAAGTTGATTGGCATGGAATTGTTCCATTAGAGACGGACAAGGATTGCATATAATTTGCACTGCCCATATTCGTCACCACGACTGCTGGCAACATGGACACTGGAACTGTTCCGCCAGCCAACGACGTCAGATAGGTATTCGTCGGCTGGAAAGAATTGGTCGCCTTCTTCAGCGCATTGGCCGCTGCATTGATCGGATCAAAACTATTCGTCGCTGTGCTGGCGAAGGCTTGCGCCGCCGCTGCGGCACTCATCGCATTGGAATAAGCGGTGCTATTGGTCAATGTCACACGATACCGAAGGCTATTGATTAATACTTCGCAATATGCCGTACCATTATCATTCGTTGGTCCGTAGGTCAGCGAGCCTTCCGGCAGCACCCCACTATTGGGAAGCAGGTTCGAAACCCAGACCCCGGAAATTTGTGAGGCATTTGTAATCACTGGAATCCCGGCCAATACCTGATTGTTCGTCAACGCGCTACCGCCACCGCCTGTGCTGCTGATGAAGATGCTGCCATCGGCATTCGTGGTGAAGGTGATATTGTTGCTCGGCATCAGGTTCGCCATGCCGTTGGTGCCAAAATAAAACAGCGGCCCGTGTGTGAGCAGCGTCGTCACATCCAGCGTGTTCGTGCTGGCCGGCACGGTGAATCGCACCGGCTTCACCACGCCTGGCACTGTGAGCAGGTAGGTGTTCGGATATAGCCCGACCACCGGGTTGGTCGTGCTCGCCGGGATGATGGTATAAGTGCCCGCCCAAAGATTTTGCCCATCGCTGATCAGCGTGTTGGCCGCCGTGATGGTGAGCGCCTGGTTGTAGGCCGCGCCACCAAAAAGAGACGACACCGGGAACATTACCTGTGTAACCTGGCTAAAGCTGTTGAGGATTGAAGATAGCAGATAGAGGATGGCAAAGAGCGCAATGGCCCAGCGTGGCGTTTTTGCCATTTTCGATCCGCCATCGTCCATCTTCAGTTTAGGGGTGTTTTTCATGGGTTAAAAAGGTGAGTTGGTGCTGATTAAGCCGCCGTTAAAGGTGTAGTCAAAGGCCGGGGCGGAGCCGAGCCAGTCGGCCAGGCTCATGCCTTCCACGGCGCAATTTAGCAGGTAGAGCGTGGTGTTGGTGGTCACGCCCGCCAGTTTGATTTGCAGCGCGCCGGTGCTGGGAAACTGCGCCGGCTGCTGGAGCGCAAAGGCCAGCGCGCCCTCGGGATCGGGAAAGGCCGTGTTCGTGAAATCCACGCCGCGCCGGACTTTCAGCGAGAGCGTATTGCGCCAATTGGCAAAGTCCTGGGCGAGCGCCGCCGTGCCGCTGCCCAAAGCCGTGGCGAGTTGCTCTATGCTGATCTGCCGCCGATGCTGCCATTTCACATCCAGCTCCGTGATGGAACGTGACGTGTTGCACAGGACCAGTCCTGTGCTCCAGCCGCTGCTGCCATCCGGCGCGTATGTAAGCGTCAACATATTTTATTTGTAGGGCACGACGTGAGGAGTGCGGGAGGAACGACTCGTCACCTCGTCGCCTACAGTTTGGTTTGAGCGGCCGCTTTCTTCGCGGCCACGGTGGCCGGGCTGTCTTGCTTGCCGAACACCTGGTGGATCTCGATTTGGTTATTGAACGAATCGCACCAGGTCTCGAAATCCAGCCGGTCCAGGCCGGATTCGCTGAACTTGGCCAGCTTCACAGATTCGCGGCCCAGTGCGTCCGGGGCGGCGGCGGCTTCGTTGGCGGCCGCCTGGGCGCTCAGGACCAGGTCTTTTAGAGTTGTGTTGATCATTTTTTTCTTTCGTTGTAGCGGCGTCTCTATGAGCGCCGATATTGTTTTTTCTTTCGTTGTAGCGGCGTCTCTGTCGAGCGCCGGCATTTTCTTTCGTTGTAGCGGCGTCTCTATGAGCGCCGATATTTTGGTTTTTGTTTCGGCGGTCACAGACCGCCGCTACATCAGGCAATGGGGTTGGTGAAAAACGCTCCCCGCACGCCGGCGGTGAGCGCGGGCAGACATTCCCAGGCCACTTCGCCCTCGCGAAGCTGCTCCACGCCGTTTTGAATTTTGCTCTTGATGAGCTGGCCGGTCGGGAAGGTTAAATAGACTTTGCCGTCCGCGCCGGTGACGGTGACAGAATAACCTTTGGCATAACCACTGGAGCCGCGGCCGGCGCCACTGCCCTGGATTTGCAGTTGCGTGTCAATCATCGTGCGGGTCACGCCAATGGGAATGCCGCGCAACATGCCGCCCACCGACTTGATGCGTTTGTTAAACAGCCCAACCGCCGCCACGTTGTCGTCCACGAAATCAACCTTCGGTTCAAACGTCAGGCCATCGTAAAAATCCAGGCCCGCAAAGCCCGTGACCGAGCCCCAGGTGAGCGTGTAATCCTGCGTAATCGCCGCGCTGTTGGCATAGGTGGCATCCACGAACGTGCCGCCAGTGTTGGCGAACGTGCGCAGCGAATTGGCGGTGGACCAGGGATTCACCACGCCGCTGGCCGTGCTGCGCAGACAGAGCAGCTTCATCTGGCCGACGAGGGTTTTGACCGGATGAAAAATCATCTGCGGCATCTGCACCACGGCGGCGGCCGGGTGCGTGTCCAGCGAGCTGTCGTTGCCATGGACCACGGCCGGCACATCGGTGGCGGGAAAGATGCCCGCGCCAATGACTGGATTGTTATAAGGCCAGAGCACCGCGGCGATCGCGGTGCTCATGCGCCCGTCGGGCGTGATTTGGATTTCGTCGTAGGCCTCCTTGTCACGGTTGTCAATTTTGCCGAGGCCGGCCACCTCGATGTTTTCGAAGTTATAGACCAGGTCGGTGTCAATGGTGGTGCCTCCTTTTGAATAGAGGGAGATACCGTTATAAGCCAGGCGGCCGGGGACGCGGTTTAGGTTGGAGCGTTGCATAGGTTTGGTTAGTTACGATTTAGCGATTGTGGGTTGTAGGGCACGACGTGAGGAGTGCGGGCGCGGGGAACGACTCGTCACCTCGTCGCCTACAGGAAATTTGAGTCCATTTGCATTCATCTGTGGTTCATACGAAAAAGTTCACCGCCGCCGTATCGCTGCCGGTGCTGTATCTGGCAAAGGCCCGCGCGCGAAACAGGCACGGCGTGCCGATTACCACCGGCTGCGTGTACGGCGTGGCCTGCGCGTTGCCTTCGTAGGGATGTGAGCCGTCCGTCGTGTAAAAAATTGTGTCTGCGCCCGGCGCGCTCACGGTCACCGTGGCTGGCCCGGTAAGTTGATAACTGGCGGCGCCCGATGGCGACGCCACTGCTGCGCCGGTGACGGAAATCGCCGGCCGCTGCACGCGATTGAACGGTTTGAAGTCCGCTTCCACCGCCGTGAACTCCACGATACCCACGCGCAACTGTTTGTTCGTGTCATCCGTGAATTCGGAAATCACCGGGCGCGCCGGCGCCAGGCTTTGCGTCAGCCCCACCGGCGTGTACAGCTTCAGCAGCTTCTCCGTCCACGACGCATAAATGCGGATCGGCGTCTGCGTACCCGCCGACGACTGATTGATCACCACATTTTCCACCCACTGAATGCGGAGGGTCAGCTTCAGCGGCCCGCCCGGCAGCGACACGTTATCATCCTCTGCGCGCTCGATGGGCAGCACCAGAAAGCCCACGCCATTTTTGCCATCCAGCCCCGCCCCCACCACCTTGGCCAGCTTCACGTTGATGACCGAATCCACGTCGCCCGGCTCCACGAGCACGCCCTGGCGCGTGCCCAGGAAATCATCCGCCTGGAGCGCGCCCAGAATGTCTTTTTGGATAAGTGGCCAAAGATCGCGATATCTCATAAGTACAAAATTAAAAAGCGGAAAGCGGGAAAGCGGGAAAGCGGAAACAGAAACATCGCGAGCGCAGGTTTTCGCTTTTACGCTTTCCGCTTTTCGCTTTCATTTACCCCGTGACCTCGTTTTGCCGCCGCTGCGGCCAGCGGCCAAAGCTCGGCGCGGGAATGGTCTGCACCGGATTGGCGGCGATGGGATTATCCGGCGGATCCACCACATCGCGGCCATCGGCGATGCGGTCCAGTTGATTCTCGCGCTGTTTCAACGCCAGCCGCTCGTCGTCCGTGAGCTGCATTTCCAGCGCGGCCTTGAGCCGGCAATAGATCAAATCCACCGCCAGCGGCTTGAGTCCGCCGGGAATCGCGGACGCGTTGGCGTCCACCTGATTGGCCCTGGCCACGCGCCGGCGGATTTCCATGGTCACATCCGCGATAATGCCCGTGGTGCGGTCCGTCTGCCCCGCGCCGAGCGACACCGTATTGGCCGCGTCAATCAACGCCGCCACCTTCGAGTTATAAAGGTCCGCTTTGGTAATGGTAATCCAGTTAGACATGGAATTTGCGATTTATGATTGCCGATTTACGATTGCCGATTGCCGATTTAAGGCGAGCAGTCGGGCGCGTTTATTTTTCCTGTGGCCGCGTTCGTGAGAACGCGGCTGACTAATTTTAGATTTGCTGCGTGCTGCGCGCTATGTGCTATGTGCTGCGTTACAAGATTCGGCAGGACGCTGGGAGCACTTCTCCCTCTCCTGGGGGGAGAGGGTTGGGGTGAGGGCGGTTGTTATTCATACTACTCGCTCTGCGGATTTATGATGAAGGCAGGCAGCTTAATATCTACAAGTCGGTTGTTAAAAAATGGATCAACGAAACACCTCACCCCTGCCCTCTCCCCATTTTGCTCCGCCGACTCCGCAAAACGCGGAGAGGGAGAAACGCTCCCAGCGTTTCGCAGCAGCGGGGCGGCCGGGTTTGGAGTGCGGCGACACGTCGCCGCTTTGGAACTGGCAGACATGTCTGCCAGTTTTAAAGCGCGGACATGTCCGCGCACTCCAAATTCGCATCCCTTCCCGTTCATTCGCGGATAATTTTTGCGCCTTTGCGTCTTTGCGTTAAACGTTCTCCCGCCGTCCCGTGGCACGCGACGCCTCAGGTCACGTGCCACGGGCCGCGTGTCACCTATTACCTTCCGGCCAGGCCTTCCACTTCCAGCGGCGTGGCCAGTTCGCGCTCGATCAGCAGATCGGCCAGCGCATCGGATTGGATTTCCACCGTCGCGCCCCGTTTGATGTCGGGCGATTTCAGTTGTTCCTCGTGCATGATCCCGCCGAATTTTTTGGACAGGTGTACGCTCTGTATGAATACCAGTGTTTTAGCCATTTTAATTTTTGTGGTTTGTAGCGGCGTCTCCCCGGACGCCGCCGTTGATTTTTTTGGCGGCGGTCTGTGGCCGCCGGCATTTTTGTTGTAGCGTTGGGCCTGTGGCCCAAACTTGTTCTTGCCGGTAGCGGCGTCTCTATGAGCGCCGTTCGGCGGTCACAGACCGCCGCTACAGGTTTGCGGTCGTTCGGCGGTCTCCAGACCGCCGCTACGCGGTTAAAGATTCGGCCGGTCCCACAGCACGCCCAGCGGATTCACGTAGGCCTGGTTGGTAATGACCCCCAGCGAATTGGTGACCGGCACAAAGCCATAGATGCCATTGGTCACAAAGCCGCCAAGCCAGATGTTGGTACCGCTCGCGTTCGAGACGGTCACGGACATGTCCAGAAAGCCGCGCAATTGCAGCTCATTCCAGTTCGTCGCCGCAATCACCACGTTGGCGCCGTTGAGCGGGATCGTCTGGATGGCAAACGGCGCGGTGCAATAATTCGATCCGTCATTCGACAGATAGAAATAATTCACCAGGTTGCCGCCCTGGCCGTTCGTGCCCACGACCGTGGTTTGAAACGACAAGCCGCCCTTGGCGTGGCTGGCCACGATGTTATTGGACCACACAATGGCGGCGCCATTGCTGAGTATGAGTGAATTGCCGCCGACGGCCGGCACATTGGTTAACTGGCCAATGGCGGAAGGATAGCCCTGGCTGTCGGCAAAGGCTGAAGGCTGAAGGCTGAAGGCCAAAGCAGCGCCAGCCATGAGTACGAAGATTTTGAATTTATTTTTCATTGGAATTTTTGGGTTGCAGCGGCGTCTCTGTCGAGCGCCGATTTGGTTTTTGAGTTGTAGCGTTGGGCCTGTAGCCCAACCCCATTTTTGGTTGTAGCGGCGTCTCTACGAGCGCCGATCTTGTTTCAAAAGTTGACGGCGGTCACAGACCGCCGCTACAGGGTTACATCACCGCCGCGACCGCCGCGGTATTGGTGACGAGCGGCAGCGTGGACCAGTCCATCTTGATCACCTGGTCGCGCTGATCTTCCGTCATGTAATTGCCCGGCTTGAAGAAACCGCCCATGCGCGCAAACGTCTTCATGAAACTGGGGTCCATGCGGTTCGGCGTGCCGCTGCTCGCGAACACAATGCAGATCGTGTCCAGGATGAATTTCATGTTGCTGGCCAGGCCCTCCGCCGTGCTGTCAATCACCATTTCCGAGCAGGCCACCTGCGGATTGAAGATAAGCAGGTTGCCCACGTCCTCAATCGTCGGCGAGATGATGCCCACGCTGTCGCTTTCGCCGCCGCGATTGCTCACCACGAACCGCGCCCGCACATTCGGATTGTCGCGGAACTGTTTGAACTTCGTGGTGCCGAACAGCACCTTCACCGGCGCGCCGTTTTTCGCGGCGAGTTTCACCTGTAGAATCAGGCCGTCCAGGATGGCGATGGGGTCCACCGTCGTATCCGTGAAATCCACCGCCGTGGACAGCGGGCTGGCAATGGCCGCCGTCTGCGCCAGCGTGACAATTTCATTTTCCAGCGCCAGCGCCGAGGAATCGGCCAGCACGCTTTGACCTTCCATGATGGAAAAACTCAGCGCCTCATCCGACAACCCGTCCACATTGGGAATGGGAAAATCGAGCGCGTTGGGTTCCAGCGTGGCCGTGGCGTCCTGGGCCGTGAAGCCGATGCGCGTGGCCTTGCCACCGGGCTGCCGGCGCGTGTCCGGCACTTTGAACCGGTTTTTTTCCGTGTAGATTTTGTACCGGAAATTCATGTCCGGCACCTCGCACAACGGAGCGATGAATGCGCCCACGGGCCGGATGGCCCGCTGGCTCGCCGTGATGGCGAAGTTGGTAAGCAGCGGCGACGTGGCCAACTGCGCTATTCTGGATTCTGCTGCCATAATTTTATCTTGGTTGGTTGGTTTGGTTTGTAGCGGCGGTCTGTGACCGCCGATTTTTTGGGGTTGTAGCGTTGGGCCTGCGGCCCAACATTTTTTTCGTTTGCAGGCCGGGTGCCCTCACCCGGCGTTCTGGTTTGTAGCGGTGCCTCGTGAGAGCGCCGCCATATTTGCCTGATCTCAGCGTTCAGCTTTTGCTTACAGCGTGAACACCCGGTCCGCCACGCGCCGGCACTTCACCGTCTGCCCCGCCACGCCCGCCTCTTCGGCGATATGCGTGTAGTAACCGGTGCCGTAACCCGCAGCCGGCACCGCCAGGCGGCCCCAGTTCAAGGTGGACAGCGCCAGTTGCTGGCCCGGATTGCACGTGCCATCGAGCAGCACGCGGCAGTTTTCGTTCATGGCCGGCGATTCCGCCGCCGACTGGTTGCCCGCGACGTCGCCCGACGCGCCCACGAACGGCGCCACGTCCGCGATGGTCGTGGGCAGCGCGAAATTTGGCGTGCCGTTGTTGTTGACGATTTTCCACAGGAGATTTTCGCAGCCTGTGAGGTTGACGGAGCCATACAGCGTAAGCTCGCCGATGCGTGTATTCGTCTGACCTGGATTCAGTTCAATGTTCATGGTTTGGTTTGGTTTGGTTTTTGTTTGTAGCGGCGTCTCTGTGAGCGCCGATTTTTTGTTTGTAGGCCGGCTGCCCTCAGCCGGCGTTTTTGCTTGTAGCGTTTGGTTTGTTGGATTGCTGCTGCGTTCGTGAGAACGCGGCTGACTGATTTCTAATTACCGCATCGTGCGGTAATTAACCTGCGATGGTTATTCCTGCTCACGTAACATTTCAGGTCAGCATGAGACCGTTGGGTTTAACGGCAGAAAAGTTGGCTTGACGTCCGCCCTCACCTTTTATCCTCTCCCCCAGGGAGAGGAAATGACCACTGGCCCGATTCTGATTTTGCGGTTGATTGGCCGCCAATCCAGCCGCTGATTTTTCACAAACGTGGAAACCGTTTCTCCCTCTCCCTGGGGGAGAGGGCTGGGGTGAGGGCGGTTGTTATTCATACTTACTCACTCTGCAGATTTATGATGCGGGCAGGCGGTTGTTAAGAAAGAATGGTGTAACGACTCACCTCACCCCGGCCCTCTCCCCTCCATCCGATGGAGCGGAGAGGGAGAAACGCTCCCAGCGTTTCGCAGCGGCGAGGCGGCCGGGTTTGGAGTGCGGCGACACGTCGCCGCTTTCCCACTGGCAGACATGTCTGCCAGTTCCAAAGCGCGGACCCACCGGCGTTTCACTTTGGCGCGGCAAGCATGTCCGCGCACTCCAAATTCGCGTTCCCTTTATTTCCGTGGCTGCGTTCGTGAGAACGCGGCTGACTGATTTCTAATTACCGCATCGTGCGGTAATTAGCTTTTACTCCTGAGCCGCCATGTGAAACGCCGTGGCCAGTTGCAGATGCGGCGTCTCCCGCATCAATGCCTGGGCGCGATTCGTAATTTTCTGCGCGCGATCCCTGTCCATCGGCGCGCCGGCGGATTTATCCGCGACGGTTGCCGCCCCCGTCCCGCGATTCAGCACGCGGGTGGCGGCGCTCTGCGACCGCTCGCCCGCCGCCTTGAATCCGAAATCCCCCAGCGTGGCCACGCGTTCCGCGCGATTCTTCAAACCCGCCAGCACCGGCCGCAGGCGGTTGACCACCTTTTCATCCCGCACGCCGTGCTCGGCCAGCAGGCTGTCCACCTGCTCGCCCAGAAGCGCGAGATTTTGTTCCGCGAGCGATTCGTGTCCGGCCTGGAGGATGGCCAGGGCGTCCGGCGTAATATCGGCGCGGTTCATGATCCGGGACACGGCCTCGAGGATGTCGTCTGCGCCCGCGTCGGCGGCGAGACCCAGTTTGGTAGCGATTCTATTCATTGGTTTTTTGGTGTTAGGTTGGTTGGCTGCCGGCGCACCCGCCCCGGCGAAAATGGTGGCCCCACCGGCATCGGTGCGGTTGGTGATCGGCGTGAGCAATTCCTTCCCGTTCGCGTAATTGGTAAAACCCACGGTCTCGATTTTCATCACCCGATACCGCGGCAGAGCATCTTGTAGCGCACGACGTGAGGAGTGCTCCCCCGATGTCATGCCGGGGTTCGGCCCCCGACTCGTCACCTCGTCGCCTACAGTTTTCATTACGCGACAACCCGGCAGAGCATTTTGTAGCGCACGACGTGAGGAGTGCTCCCCCGCGCCGCGACTCGTCACCTCGTCGCCTACGGGCTGGAGGTTGGAAGGGTCCGCCACGAAGCTGGTATATTTATACTGCCCGTTTTTGAGGGCGGATGCGCCGTCGGGCGTCAGGCCGTCGGCTTTGGCCCAGATACCGTCGCCGCGCTTTTGAAAATCCTTGAACCACGCCAGCGCGGCGCTGTCCTGGTCGCTGTCATAAATAAAATGTTCACGGCCCGCGTACAGGCCCGGCCATTTGTCGCCCAGGCGTTGCCGGTCTTTTTCCAGCGCGGCCAGAATGGCCTCCAGCGCCGCCTCATCCAGCACCTGCACGATGCCCGCCTCGGCATTGGTCAATTCGCCCTTGGGCACGATATGAATCCATCCCCCCGCCGAAGTCAGCGCGGCGCGGTTAAAAACGATCAGACGTTGTGTGGCGTGCATATTCATTTTAAAATTACTGTGTGCTGCGTGCTGTGTGCTGCGGGACAAGATTCGGCAGGACGCCGGGAGCGTTTCCCCCTCTCCTGGGGGAGAGGGCCGGGGTGAGGGAGGTTGTTATTCATGCTCACGTAACACTTCAGATGAGCAAGCGACCGCTGTGTTTAACGGCAGAAATGTTTGT
>Ga0181520_10008302_pt1 | contig 14818 bp, 9 predicted proteins | sample PEATcosm2014_Bin_29_FD_132451 | JGI IMG/M metagenome (GOLD analysis project Ga0181520, IMG submission 132451) | Peatland microbial communities from MTU Mesocosm Facility, Houghton, MI, USA - PEATcosm2014_Bin02_30_metaG | ecosystem: Environmental > Terrestrial > Soil > Wetlands > Peat | place... | reverse complement strand
TGGCGGAGAGGGAGGGATTCTCCACCTGGCATTGTAAATAAACACTTTATTGTTCGTTGTCGGGTCGCTTGTCGGGTTAGAATACCTATAGGCGAGAAGACCAGACCATGAAGCTCACATTGATGGTACGTTTCACCAGCCCCGAGAAAAAGCACTTTGATCGAAAACCGGCTGCCTATGGGAAATCACACCGGGTGAAACCTGGTTGGGCCGAATACAAAGACCCCGAAACCAAGAAACTGGTTCAGGTCGAGGTCGGGAAATGTACATACGATATTCGCGTTGAAGACAAAGGCACGACCTACATCCCTGCCGGGAAGAACGCAACAGATGCCGAAGCTAAGCGGCTACGAATGCAGAACAAAGCGACTGGCCGAGATGCCGCTGAGAAGGCTGGCCTACAAGTGACGGACCCAGAGGCTCAGAAGCGGATTGACTTGGCGGAAGCATTTCAGGACTATGTAGAGGATGCACAAAAGCGCAATGCATTAGAGGCGAAAGAACAGGCCCAACTGGTGGCCAAGGAGTTCTTGGCAGCTGTCAAAGTCAAGTATTTGGATGAAGTCGACAGAAATAGAATCCTCGATTTTGATGGGGCATTACGGACTGCCGGTCGTGGCAAACGCACAATTGCAAACAAACGCCAGCGGCTTCAATCAATGCTCCGCTGGGCTGGAATCGATCCAAAAGAATTTCCGCCGAAACCCAAGTATGACAAGAAACTACCCACAATCTATGACCAGCCCCAGCTGGCAGCAATGTTCTCCGTAGCTACTCAATATCAGCGGATTGTCTGCAACCTTGCGCTAAAGCTGGGACTGAGAGATCAGGAAGAACAGTTTGCTGAATTTACCGACATCAGTTGGGAAGACTCAGTCTACCGTGTTCGCAGCAAGCCAAAGTTCGACTTCACGGTAAAAGACTATGAAGAACGCGACATTCCGATCCCGGTGGATTTCCTTGGCGAGTTGAAGGAATGGAAGGAGATGTACCCGAAACAGAACCTGATCGTCCCAACAAGTTCTGGCCGCCCGAATGGGAAGCTGCTGAAGATGTTGAAGCGATTGGCGAGGCGTGCCGGGATTGAATGTGGCTGGTGTCCAAACTGCATCGCTGGGGTGAAGGGCGAACGCGGCTGCGATGAAATCGAACTTCACAAGTTCCGCCGAACGTGCATCACGACCTGGCTCCGGAACCGCATCGACCCGCGCACAGTGATGGAATATGCAGGCCACGCGGACCTGGAGACAACATTGCGTTACCTGCGCCCGGTGGCGGCACAAGAGCGAATCTCTGCCGTGAGCGAGATCAAGTGGTACTAACAGAATCCTTTCGCCTGTGATCGAAGAGATGGAGAGTGTCATCCTCGCCGAAGGCGTGACGGATTGTTGTCGTCAACCTACCAACTGACACGAGCCCGTGATCGCTTGCGCCGTTTGGAGCGAAGGCAACAAATTCACCAATGCTCCCGCTGAAGGCCGCGATTCCATTCCATTGAGGATGCACGTGCCTTTGCCAGCACTTCTTCCCCAGGCATAACCATGAGTACCACCAACGCTGAATACGGATGGTGGGCTACCAGCCGGAGTGGATGGAAACACATGGCGGCAATATCACCTTTCCCCGTCTGCCTGCGGGCAAGTATACGTTTATGGCCATGGCCTGTAACCCGGGGCTGAACGCCTGTTCTGACCCGTTGAAGGTTGACATCCGGGTCCTGCCGCCCTGGTGGGAAACATATTGGTTTTACGGGTTATGCATCCTGGCCGCACTGCTTCTGATAGTGGTCGCCGTTCAGCCCTATGGCCGACAACTGCGTGCCAGAAGCCGGCATCTGGCGGCGCTGGTTTCCGAGCGCACAAGAGAACTGGAGGCGAGCCGCGAGCGGTTGCACATCCAGGCCACTCACGACGGGCTCACCGGATTGCTCAACCGCACCGCCATTCTGCAAACCCTGATGCAGGAGATGGAGCGCGCCCGGCGCGAAAATCTGACCGTCGCCGTCGCGATGCTTGATCTGGATCATTTCAAGTGCATCAATGACCGCTACGGCCATCTGGCCGGCGATGAGGCGCTGCGCTGCTTCTCCTCCGCAGTCGGCGCGGCCATCCGCGCTTACGACCATGCCGGCCGCTATGGCGGTGAGGAGTTCCTGCTCGTACTCCCCCAAATTCCTCGCGAGGCGGTCGAACAGAGACTGAACAGCCTCCATGCTGCGATTTCCAATCTGCAGATCAGAGTGGGCGATTCTCAGTTCACGCTCAACTGTAGCATGGGCGCCACTGTCTACGAACCAGCCGATCAGGCCGGAACCGTCTAATCCCTGCTCGCCATCGCAGACAGCGCCATGTATGCCGCCAAAGACGCCGGACGCAATCGCGTCGCTTTCCACGCATTGGGGTCTGGGGGAGACCAGAAGAATCCGGGTGTTAGGCTGCTGCCCTGACCTCCGCATCGGCTCTTGGCCTGGATGCTGGATTGTATTTTCGCAGTGAATTCTCCCACTCGTCGCCGAGTATGCGTCCCGGTCCTGGGGAGGAGCCCTGCTGCGTACCATCAAACACCCTGAATCTTCTGGTCTCGTTCTCAAAGCGCGACAACGTCGGCTGCTAGGCCAGATCAAGGCCCTTGTTTGGATCGCTGCCGGCCAACAACTTGTGAATCGGATCGGCGCCAATGCGCGCCACGTCGTTGGTGTCCTCATATCCGCGGGCCAAGCCATACACGCGCTGTCCGATCAACTCGACGGCCGTGCGCTCAACCTTGCGCACCTGTCGCCGGTCCGCAATGCAACCGGCTAGCGCTTCAACCAGCCCGGCGCCAAAGCGCCGATTAACCGCCGCCAGCGATACCGCGCCGCCAACGCTCGTGCCATAGGTCTGATCGAACTCCATCCCCACGGGGCGCGCAAACAAATCGCCAAACAAACAACACTGTCTCGCGGTAGAATCGTTCAAGCGGAAGCCTCTCTGAGTGCCTTAAACACTGTATCGTCAACATGTCTGTCGCACAACGGGCTTCCGCTTTCTCAACCTTCATGCATAATCAGGGTTAATGGCCCAAGTCATCGCCGCGGAACTGGCGTCTCTTTTAGAACGACATTGTCCGCTGCAATGGAAGATCCCGCGACGAGCTGCCAACTCGAATGACGTAGTTTCCGGGAACAAGCTTCCATGAAGCCGAAGCCTCATCGTAGACAGCGAGCCGGTCTCGGCTTATCGGAACGGAAACGTGCTTCGACTCGCCGGGCGCAAGTTCCACTCGTGTCCAACCGACCAGACGCCTCGGCGGCTCTCCCGCCGAGGCGGGTAGGGAGACATAAACCTGCGCGATTTCAGTGCCGGCGCGTTTACCGGTGTTCTGCACAGTAAACGAGACAGTTGTTGAATCACCCTGTGTTACGTAGAGACCGGAGTAGGCATACGTCGTATACGAGAGACCGAAGCCGAACGGGAAAAGCACCGTTTTGTTTTCTGCGTCATACCACTTGTAGCCTACTTTTAGCGCCTCATCGTAGAAGATCTGGAACGCAGGCAGCCCCTTCGCAGCGATCTTCATGAAGTCAGAGAAATCGGTCAGGCCTGCATAATTTGGCTTTGATTCGGGCGGTGGCAATATCAGCTTGGGATGCGGCAGGTCTGCGTCGCTCTTCGGGAACGTTATGGCAAGTTTCCCCGTCGGATTTATGGCACCCGTAAGAATGTTGGCTAGCGCCTCGCCGCCGCGAATCCCCGGATACCACGCCTCCACAATACCCGCCACCTTGTCGATCCAGGGCATCGTGGCAGGGCTTCCTGTCTCCAGCACCACAATGGTCTTCGGATTGGCCGCTGCGACGGTTTCGATCAGCTTGTTCTGCTCAGCGGCAAGATCAAGCGTGGGCAAATCAAAAGTCTCCGATTCCCACTGATACACGAAAACAATTGCGACGTCCGCCTGCTTTGCCGCGGCCGCCGCCGCGCCGCTATCGTCCCCCGAGGTGTAACTCACCTTCGCATCCGGCAGCTTTGCTGTCAGCGCACGAAGCGGTGAGCTTGGCATCCAAACCGGCCGGATAAATGCTGCGAACGGATCCTTCGACGGAGGCGGAGGAACCGGCGAGCCGCCCGGTGCATCGACTTGCGCCGATCCGCCGCCGGAAAGAACGGCCACGTCTGCGTGTCCGCCGATCACCGCAACGGTGCGAACGCGCTCGAGCGGCAGGATGTTTCCTCGATTCTTGAGCAACACGATGCTCTTCTCGGCCAGGCCTTGCGCAATCGCATATCCGCGCTCCACATCTGGAACCTGCGTCCTCACTGGGTTGTCGAACAGCCCAACTGCGAAGATGGTGCGTAGAATGCGGTGAACATGGTCATTCAGCTCGTCCTGCGACACCTCGCCGCTCTCGACGCCGTTCTTCAACTCGTCACTGAAGTAGTATGCACCGGGCTCCTCATTATCGAGACCGGCGTGGGAGGCCTTCGCGGCCGAGTGCGTAGCGCCCCAATCCGATAGAACGAAACCCTTGAACTTGAAGTCCTCCTTGAGAACCTCTCCCAGCAGGTACTGGTTCTCGCAGGCATAATCGCCGTTCACACGATTGTAGGAGCACATCACGCCGCCTGCATCGGAAATTGCCAGCGCAATCTGAAACGCCAGCAGATCCGTCTCGCGCATGGAGCGCTTATCTACGTTCACGTTCGCTGCATCGCGGCCGCTCTCCTGGTCATTCATTGCGTAGTGCTTCAGGTCGCCGATAATGTTCTGCGACTGCACGCCCTTCACAAAATTACCTACCAGTGTTCCTGCCAACAGCGGGTCCTCGCCCTGGTATTCGAACGTGCGGCCGTTGCGCGGCTCGCGCGCAAGGTTCACGCCACCGCCAAGTGTCATGCTGAATCCTTCGGCGCGCAGTTCGCGACCGATCAGCGCTCCGTATTCAAATGCAGCTTGTGGATCCCATGACGATGCTGCGGCCAGATTATTCGGCAAAGCCGTTGAGTAGCGTCCCCGGTAAGAACCGAGCGTCACGCCGTATGCGGAGTCCGCCATTTGGATCGATGGTATTTCCAGCCGCGAAATTGCCTTTGTGTAACCTGCGCCGCCGTTTGACCCCGCCGGGTCCGCGAGTCCTTGCCCATGCAGCAGCGAAATCTTCTCGTCGAGAGTCATCTCCTTGATGACCAGGTCCGCACGCACATCGGGAGACAGACTGGTGTCCGACCAAGGAAAGTGTTTCGGTTTAGATGTTCCCGGAAGCTGAGCGCTAACCCAAGAGCCGGCGACGAGCGCGGTGATCAGCGCGAAAGACTGTACGAAACGTATCTTCTTCATAGACCTCTCCTCATAAAGCATATTCCGGTACGCCGAGTGGGGTAGCAACGATCCCAGTCTTCGAACCAGCATGCCATCTCACTGCTTGGCGCCCGGTTCCTTGGACGGGGTAGCCGTGAAATCGCCTGTCACTCCAAAGGGCTCCACTTTCACACTGCCCGATCTTCGCCGTTAGCGAGATCGCCTGGGTCCAACCCATCATTCCACCTTGTCCTCTGTCGTCGTTCCAATCGACCCTGAAAAAGCGCTCGCGATATTCGTTCGCTAAAACCGCCACTTCCAACCGTCTGCGCGAAGATTCACGCCTGTTCCGGCCACTGGGCATACGCCTGACCGGAGCAGAACGCTCGGGCAGACCACGACGGCATCACCGAAAAAGATACTGACAGGACAGTTTTGTTGTCAACAGGGAAATGACGGTGTATGTTTGAATAATGAGGAAGGTTGTCATGGGAACGCTGAGTAAACAACAGCTTCGGACCACGGAGACGCGGGCGCGGATTCTCGATGCAGCAGAAGAGGTCTTTGCGCGAGACGGATATGAAAACGCCCAACTGGATGAGATCGGCGCCAGAGCAGGCAGGAGTAAAGGGGCGGTTTATACGCACTTCAAGAACAAGGAAGATCTCTTCCTCGCTCTCTACGAAAATCGAAACAGGGCATACCATGATAGGCTTGTCAGCGCCATCAAGAAGTGTACGAGCCAGAAACAGAGTCTGTGGGCTTTCCGGGATTTCTGGGTCGGGATTGCGCATGACAGGACATGGCCGATTCTCACCCTTGAGTTCAAGCTCTTTGCATTTCGCCATCCGGAAGCGATAACGCGATTCCGTAAAGTACTCGACACTTCTAAGTCGCAGACCGATGATGCGGCATATAAGCAGTTGTTTGGACACCTCAAACGAAGCCAGAAAAGAGAAAATGATCTGTCGCTGCTGGCGTTGGGGCCAATTAACTCGGGTTTGATACTCGAGGGCCAGATTGAGCCGGACGTCCTCACCGAAAAGGCACTTCGCCGGATTCTGGGCCGGATCTTCGACGCTCTTATAATGCCCCTTCCTTGAACCGGTCACAATGCGGCAATGCACCTGACGTTCGTGTTCGGTATTGTTGTGGCTCGGGTTTCCCGGTGCCATTCTCTGTCACAATCCATCATGAGGTGGCTTCACAATTGAGTGACCGCGTGCGATCACAAAGTACTTCCACGCCGAAGGTGCAAGGCCGGGGCATCACGCGCGCTCATTGATGAAGACCCCTGATATCTCCCTAGAAAAACACAGCGGCTTGGACGGCGATGGTCAGTGCTCCTGGAAGGCGTGGTGAAATGGCGGGGCGTGAATCGTAGCTCAGTCCGGTGGATATGTACGTGCCTGAGTGGACGCGTGCTGTGTAGCTGCCTGTCAACGTAGCGTAGTGCGTCGCGGCTGTCAATCCGGCGGCGTTGAGTTGAGCCGTCGAATAGCGGCTGTAGTTCGAGTAAGACGATACCAGCGAGAGCATATCGCCGGGACGGCGGTTAAAGGGCGCCATTTGGTAGAGCCGAAGTTCATAATAGCGGGAATAGGCGTCCAATTCCGGTGGTGCGGACATGGCCGATGCCCCCAAATAGAGGCCGCGGCTGGGAAAGGTCGGGCCGCCGGATCGCAGTTGGCGGTCGGCGAGCAGGAAATAGCAGTGGTTGCCGCCGGTGTCGGTGTTGGTCTTTGCATTGGCGTATCTGGTTGTGTTGGTAAGATAACCACCGCGCACCCAGAACTGAGGCGCTTCGGCCTGGGAAGCGCGGTTGTAGCCGCCTTCGAAGACGCTCAGCAGGCCATCCCCCTTAGGGGCAAAGCGGAAACCTGCGGCGTCGCGGGCGAGATCTCCACGCTCACCATGGGCACTGGTGGAGCGTTGCAGACCGATTTTTGCATAGAAGTCACCCTTAGGCTGCGCCCTGACGGTGAAGGTCGGCGTAGACAAGGGCGAGTACGATAAACCCACTTCAAACGGCAGAACGGCATATACACCCTGTGAGGCGTTGGACACGCTGCCGCCCATCTCTATGCCGATCAGCTCTGTATCGTTATTCTGATAGCCGGCTTTGAGTTCCAGGCGTCTGTGGAAAAACGGCTTGTACACGATCAATTGGCCCATCTTCAAGGCGCTGGGATAGGCGCGATCCCAATTGGATCGCAGAAAGAAGGCCCCTGCGGTGAGTTGGACTCCAGGAAGGTGGATACTGGCCAGATCCGCAACAATACTGTAGGACACCATCGAGGTCCAGGTCGGACGCTGTCCGATGAAATCCTGTTTCGCTTCGGGAACGGGGCTCTGAAGCGTATTGACTGTGAAACCCGGCGTGTAAACGATTCGGTACGTCATGTCATGACAGAGCATTTTGCGGCGGAGGGGATTGTCAGCACCCGTAATGGAATCCGCGAAAGGGGGCATCACTGCGTCCGCGTCAAAAGAAGACAGATCTTCGATGTTGACATGGGTGCCCGGACACGAATCGCTAGGGATGCCAATCGGATGAGTGACCGGAGCCGGATAGCCCGCGGGATTCGATTCCGTGGCCAATTGTTGTTGCGATTGCTGAGACTGTGCTGCGAGGAAAGGCAATGCCGAAATCGACACAGCGGTGAAAATGATCAACGCGATTTGACGATTTGTTCTTTTCATAGGGATTCCTCTTGGGTGTTGAGGTGGTTCTGCAACGGCTGATGTCCTTTCGTTTCAGTATTATCCGTCCATGACTTCACGATTTCGAACCTCAGTACTAGTCCCGGACTACCCCGGAGCAGGCGCTCGTTACCATTCCCGTGGCCAGTTCCAACTCGCGTGACGGAGAGCGCTTCGCACTCCGCAGCTTGTGGGGCACATATAAACATACTGACGAGTCTGTAATGTGTCAACGGGAATAGTGGCGAGAGGTGCAGGACAATCAACTATTTTGGCCGAATACGCGAACATGTGTTGACAAAATTAGAGACCCAGTAGTATCTTTCCAACCATATCGTGGAGGCGCGATCATGGGCTCCAAGTTGGACAGATGATTCCTGGCTCTGAATCCGTTCCAAAGAAGACCATGCAAATCACGTTCGCCGACGCAATAGGAGGATTGATCAATGAAGAAGAGCGCGTTTCGGGGATTTGCTTACGACCGGTTCTCTGAGGATGATGGGCAGGGACGGTGGATGAAGATAGGAACCAAATGGGCGAGCGCGACAATATTTGGCTGCCTTGCCCTCATGGCCCTTTTGGCCCAGGTGAGTGCGAGGGCGCAGGTTGCAACCGCTTCCATCAACGGCACAGTCGTTGATTCATCCGGCGCGGTCATTCCGGGTGTAACGATTACCGCTGTCCAAACGGCAACTAATTACACGCTAAGCGTAATTTCCAAAGAAACCGGCATGTTCATCTTGCCATCGCTTCCAGTTGGCCCGTACAAGATCGTTGCGGAAAAGAGCGGTTTTGGGCGTTATGAGCAAAGCGGCATTGTGTTGACCGTCGGGCAGGTTGCGGTACTGCAAATAGCGCTTGTAGTCGGAGCACAGACGCAGAGCGTTACCGTGACAGCAGAAGCGCCTGCAGTGGCGAGCACGGAGGCGACAATTCAGAATGTGGTCGAACAGGAAGTTGTGTCGGACTTGCCCTTGAATGGGCGGAATCCCGCCACCCTCATGTTTACGGCCCCCGGCGTGACCGACGCGGGCGAAAATATTGCGCGAAATAACAACGAAAGCACCGTTAAATCTCCCGATTCAAATCTTGCCTCGTCAAGTGCGCCGACAACGAATGGTGTGCGGCCTGGAGGCACCTATTTCTCTCTTGACGGTTCCACCAACATCGACCCATATGGTGTGCTTGGCGGGCCCTTTCCAAATCCGGATGCTACGCAGGAGTTCAGTATCGTCACCGGATCCTATGGAGCTCGCTACGTCTCGGCTCCGGGCGGCGCGGTCAATGTTGTGACCAAATCGGGAACCAATGAGGTTCACGGGGCGGCCTACGAATTTGTTCGCAACGGCTACTTCAATGCCAGGAATTACTTTTTGCAAACTCCCGACGTTCTGAAGCGCAGCCAGTTCGGCGCCGCGGTTGGCGGCCCAATCCTCAAGGACCGGCTCTTCTACTTCGGTTCGTACCAGGGAACGATTATTCGCAACGTCTTGCCAAACCGCACTGCGATGCTCACGGCAGATGAGCGAAACGGTATCTTTACCCTTGCTAGCGGTCCCGGAGCGGGAGCGACCGTGACGCTTCCGATAGACCCGGTGGCCGCCAATATTCTGAAGGTTTTACCAGTTGCCAATGATGGTCACTACGCCGACTACAATACTCCGAATAACAGTGCGGACCAGCAATACGTTGGAAGGTTCGACTACAACATCGGCAGTGATCGTGTCTTCGTGCGCTACTTTGGCGACTACAACACCGTTCCTGACTCTGAGGTGGCCAACCACAATATATTGACCGCCCAGTTTCCTGGCCACAACGCCAATTGGGACTTAGCGACCGTCGGCAATACATGGTCCTCCAAGTCGGGAACGTGGCTTTCCGAAACCCGCGCCTCCCTCATGAAGATGAAGTTCTCGGACTTCTCGTCTCCGACATCCTCCAACTTCAGCGGAGACAAGTTGGGCATACAGAACTTCACGCCGGGAACCCATCCAGTCTTGCCTGTCTTTTCCTTCGGGACTATTGCCGGCTCCGCATTTTATGGCATTGCCTCGGTGTCGAATTCTCCATGGGCGGAATTCCCTAGGGACAGTTGGGATTTCCAGCAGGATGTTACCCACCCAGCTGGCAAGCACGTGTTGTCGTTCGGTGGCGATTTGCGCCTCATGCATTTCTATGAGCACAATGAGTCCGGGCAGGAGGGAGTATTCATATTTTCCGGACTGGCCGCTTACTATTTGGCGGGTCTGAATCTTGTGGATGCTCCTTTCGCCGACATGTTACTTGGAGTATCCACCGTGTACGTCCAAGACGACGGTATCAACACGGCGTCTGACGCAAAGATGTTCGGGCTTTACGCTGAGGACCAATACCGCGTAAATGACCGGCTTACAGTGACTGGCGGTGTGCGCTGGGATCCATATCTCCCCATCGTTATGGAACATGGACACGTCACCTGCTGGAACCCTGGAGACCAATCGCAAGTCTTTGTGAATGCGCCAAAGGGAATTCTCTATCCCGGCGATAAAGGCTGCGGAAGCGGTGGCACCACGTCGAAGATGGCGATGGTCGAGCCCCGCATTGGTGTCGCCTACCGTCTCGACAAAAGGGGCAATACCGCGTTGCGCGCGGGGTGGGGAATGTACTCCATGGAGCCCCCTATGTCTTCGTTCATAGGGTTCTCGGCGCCGCCTTGGATACGTGGTTACGAACTTACCTTCACACCACTCGACAATCCGTGGAGTGCGGCGGGTGGGGTGAATCCTTTTGCCGGCGGCTTCCTCAGCCCGAGTTATAATCCTCCGAGTAATGTGAGCTTTGCTGCTGCACTGGCGCTTGGACTGTCTGCCGCCGAGATCGACCCGAGTTTCAAACCAGCCACGGTGCAGCAGTGGACGCTTTCTCTTCAACATGCGCTGAGCGCAGCCGACAGCATTGAGTTGGCCTATGTTGGAACTGAAGGCGTTCATTTGTCGCAAACTGGCGACCTCGACCAGCCCGTTATGGCGGCGGGTGCGAATCAGACGAACGAGAATCAGCGAAGGCCCTTTATCTCAGAAGGGTTGGTGCACGTCCTGGACTTGGAAAGCAACACGAATTCCAGCTACAACGGACTCAATGCAACTTATCGCCACCGGAACCGCGGCGGACTGGATATCGTCAGCACCTTCAACTGGTCCAAGTGTATCGATGACGGGTCGATGCCCCCGTGGACGAGTGCCGACACCATCATCCAGTCGGCCCCGAAACATTTCCGCGGGCGTTGCGACTTCGATCAAAACGTCTCATCCCGCACGACCGTAGTGTGGGCGGGGCCGAATCTGAAGGGTCGGAATCAAGCAATGAGGCTCGGGCTGGGATCGTGGATGGTCACTGGATTGGCGGTGCTTGATGCCGGCCAACCCTTCAGTGTGACGGACAGCTCAGACTATTCATACAGCGGTCTTGGGCTCGATCTGGCTGATCGCGTGCCCGGAGTTCCGCTCTACTCCAACGGAATATTGAACCGCAACGCTTTCACCGACAATGCACCCGGGACCTATGGAAACTCCGGCAGGAACTCATTCAGGGGGCCTTCCAACTTTGAGGCCGACATGGGTTTGATGAAACTCATTCCGATCAAGGAACGCATCAAATTCAATTTTCGGGCGGAAGTATTCAATCTGTTCAACCACCCGAATTTACCATTGCCTCAGACGGACTACGGTTCCGAGGGAACTGGTGTGTTTGGAACGTACACGTTTGCTCGCGATCCTCGCATCCTTCAGTTCTCGCTCAAACTTCAATTCTAGGAGGCAGACGACGGGCCGTGGCGGTCACGCTACGGCCCGGAGGATTCTCGAACGCTGGTCTTTTGTACGCGAGTCAACGAAACTTGGAAGAAAGATCAGAAAGCCAGATTTGGCTCTCGTCAGGATTGGATCGATAGAACCATCCTGATTGCTCGCCAGTAGTGGAGATGTCTATTTGCCACAGGAACGTATGGAGCTAAGCCACTTGGGAGCTGTCGGCCATATCTGCTTCAGGCACTTCAATGCGCAGGGACACCGATCAAGTTTCCGTTGATGCAACATGCGATAGGTATCGAACTGGCCCATCTGAAGAGCTTCAATCGTCTATTTGGGTTGCGGGAGGCAAGAAGAAGAAAGCCGCGATCCTGGCCGCTTTGCGTGAAGGTTGGATCGACGTTTTGATAACGGAACGAAGGACAGGAGAGGCACTGCTTAGCCTTCTGCTGATTGAGCCGGTCATGCGAAGAAATCTTTACTGGGAGTAGATCTGTTCGATTCACGTTTGAATTCAGTGAAACTGCGTGGCACACAGCGCCACACGGAAGGGAATGTAAATGCTCGGACGTCTTGTTGCTCTGCTGGTTTTCAGCATGTTACCCGTAAGTGCATTCGCGCAGACGCGGTGTGAGAGCCTCAAAGAACTCAAACTGCTCAATGGGACAATCACTTCAGCCACCATCGTGGCGGAGGGCCCTGCCCCCGCCTCGCCTTGGATGCCGCCGTCCAAAGAGGCTGTCCCTGAACACTGTACCGTTCACGCCATTGTCCGGCCTTCAAGCGACTCGGAAATCCATTTTGAAGTTTGGATGCCGACTGCGAAATGGAACGGCAAGATCATGCAGGGGGGCAGCGGAGGCTGGGGAGGATCCATATTCTCGGATTACGGCGCAATCTCCCTGAGCCGCGGCTACGCGGCTGCCGCGACGGACGATGGCCACACGGGCACAGCGACTGATGCCTCGTGGGCAATTGGGCATCCGGAAAAACTGATCGATTATGGGTTCAGGGCTGTTCACTTAACAAGCGTGTACGCGCACTCAATAGTTCAGGCGTTTTATGGAAGAGATGCACAGCGAAGCTATTTCATAGGCTGTTCCGACGGCGGCCGCGAGGCCCTGATGGAAGCACAAAGATTCCCCGAAGACTTTGACGGCATTGTGGCTGGAGCACCCGCAAACAACTTTTCGGGGCTTATGGCCGCAATGGTCTGGGACAAGCAGGCGATTCTTGCCACGCCAGGCAGCGCGATTCCGCCAGCAAAACTCCCCGCCATCCAGAAGGCTGCGCTCGATGCTTGCGACGCTTTGGACGGCGTCAAGGATGGTTTGGTGGAGAACCCGCGGGCGTGTCACTTCAATCCCGACGTTCTCGCCTGCAAAGAGGGAGCAGACACGCCTGAGTGTCTGACAGCGCCGCAGTTGACGGCCATAAAGCAGCTTTATGCGGGCCCCAAAGATCCGAAAAACGGCAAACAAATCTATCCTGGCTTGGCGCCAGGCACCGAAAACGGATATATGGGGTGGAGCATTTGGGTTACGGCGGACAAACCTGAATCCGCCATGCAATTTCTGTTTGCCAACTCCTATTTTGGCCAGGCCGTAAATGAGCAAGCCGACTGGGACTCCCGGAAACTCAGCTTCTCTGACGATTTGGATTTTGCTGATCGCAAGGCTGGATGGCTCCTTAGTTCTACAAGTCCTGACCTCCGCTCCTTCCGGGATCACCATGGCAAGCTGATCCAGTATCACGGATGGGGCGATGCGGCGATTTCGCCCTACAACTCGGTCGACTATTATGAAAGCGTCCTGGACTTCTTCTCGAAATTCCCAGATCCCCGGACCGATGCGTCCAGGCCTGTCAGCGATTTTTATCGTCTCTTCATGGTTCCAGGAATGGGGCATTGCGGCCTGGGCGCTGGTCCCAATCGATTCGTCACTCTCTATCACGAATCGGACCCGAATGATCCCGAGAGTGATGTGATCGCAGCCTTGGACAGGTGGGTGGAAACAGGTGTCGCGCCTGATCACATCATCGGCCAGGGAACGGTCCCTGGAGATTCCAGCAAGAAGCTGACTCGCCCGCTTTGCCCCTATCCGAAAGTGGCTCGCTACAAGGGCACAGGCGATCCCTATGATGCTGCGAATTTTGAATGTTCTGTTGCTGGCCCAGCGAGATAAGGACTGCGTCTTGAAAGGTTCGCACATGAATGCGTGATTCTGGTGCTTCTTGTTGGCCTCCGTTCTCGTATTGAACTGCCGCGTCAAGATCGTGGCGACGCCCGCGGCAGACAGGCTTACAACTCATCCAAACCGAACGACTTTCTTGCCCAAGTGCGGTGAGAGTGTGCAAAGTTCTGGGCTGGCCATGCCTCCGCCCGCTCGATCATGCCACCTTGTGTTAGAGGAGGCTGCCAGGGACCACCTCAAATATCAGTTCGGTGGTCCATTGTATCCACAGAGATTGACCCAGCCCACAACTTTGCACACTCTCTCCGGGGAATGATTTGTCCGTTAATTTGCCGAACTCTAGCCGGTGGCCCAGCCGAGATTGGAGTTGTCACGTGATCAATCCAGCAAACCGCGAACGGCCAGACCAGTGCGAGCAGCTCGGCGGCTCGGCAGAATGGAAAGAGTTCCCGGTTCCTCTTTCTACTGACGGTGGACCCTGGAAGGGCCACACCCCCTTTGCCATTGCACGACAACCAATCTTCGGTCTCCGGGGGAGGGTCTATGGGTACGAATTGCTATTCCGTGACCGGATGGCGAACTCCTTCAGCGGCGATCGCGATCAAGCCTCACAGACGCTCGCGAATCGATGGGAGTCACACAATCTCAGCGGTTTGACAGGGGACGGGCTGCCTTTTGTGAATTGCACGCGAAACACGCTCCTGGCAGGTTGGGCGGAGCAGTTTCCTCGGGGAACTGTACTGGAGATTCTCGAGGACGTCGAGCCGGACCAAGCTGTTCTCGAAGTCTGCTACAGGCTGAAAACGGCGGGCTATCGCATCGCTTTGGATGACTTTCAGTATTCAGACAAGATGGTGTGTC
>Ga0181520_10008301_pt1 | contig 14819 bp, 12 predicted proteins | sample PEATcosm2014_Bin_29_FD_132451 | JGI IMG/M metagenome (GOLD analysis project Ga0181520, IMG submission 132451) | Peatland microbial communities from MTU Mesocosm Facility, Houghton, MI, USA - PEATcosm2014_Bin02_30_metaG | ecosystem: Environmental > Terrestrial > Soil > Wetlands > Peat | place... | reverse complement strand
TGCACGACGTGGTTGAACGGCTCCGCTCCGCGGGAATGGATTTTCATTTCCGGTTTGTCGGCGACGCGCCGCCGGCGGACGGTTACGCGCGGGCTTTTCTGGAAAAAATCCGTCCGCTACAGGTGGCGGGCGTTGCCAGCCATTCCGAGCCGATGAGCACCGCCGAACTGGTGGCGGAACTCGACCGCAGTCATGCGCTGGTTCATTTCCCGAGTGAAGAGGCTTTTGGCCTGGTGGTGGCCGAGTCGCTGGCGCGCGGCAGCAAGTTTTTCGGCGCGCGCACCGGCGGCATTCTGGACATCACCGCCGGGGTGGCGGGAACCGAACTTTACGAGGTGAATGACTGGGCCGGCCTGTTTGCCGGCATCACAGCATGGATGCGCGGCGGTTTTGGGCGTTCCGCCGACGGCGCGCGGCAGATGCGGGACCGTTATCATCCGCAGGTCATTGCCCGTCGGCATCTGGAGATTTACCGCGAGGTCCTGGGCCGGCGTTGATCCACCGGACGGTTCCAAAAAAAAATTCCTAGCCGGCATCTGGCCGGCGTGTTTCCGGCTGGCCAAACGGAATTTGAGGCGGTATCAGTAATGAACTGATGCAACGTGGTGTGACCAAACAAACCGCCGGACTGATCGGGGTCTTCCTTTTATTGTGCGGCCTTCATCTTTGGAGTTACGCCCATATGCCCGCAGCCCGCAAGGAGGCGGACTGGCCGAACTGTGTCCTGCGCAACTGGCATGAATACGGTTACTGGCATTTGGACGGCCAACTGGTGGCCAATCCCGGCGGACTGGACGCCGGAGAAAAGCCGTTCGTATATCCGGGTCACCGCCCCTGGCTGCTGCTGCCGCCCTATTGGTTGAAGGAACTGCCCGGAACCGCCGGAGGCAACGGCTTGTTATATGACTTTGTGATGGTGCTGGCGACGTTCGCCGGCACGACGCGGCTCATGGGGACCGGCGCGCGCGGCGTCCTGCTGGCATCCATCGTCTGCCTGTCTCCGGGTTTCATTCTCAACATTGTCACCATTGACACGATCTCGTTTCCCGCAGTGGTCGGTCTGGCGGTGCTGCCCTTCGCCGCAGGACGGCTGGCGGACGGCGGGGGAAAACCCGCCGGACGGATGTTGACGCTGGCCGTCCTGATGCTGTTCATGATGATGAACTGGTCAACCTTGTTTTCGCTGTTCGTCGCGGGCGTTTACTTGTGCGCCCGGCGTCCCGCCCAATGGAAAAATCTGGCGGTTTATATCGGAGCAGCGGCGGTGGTGGGTTTGGGGGTCTTTGCCGTCTCAATCTTGAGTCGGCATGAAAGCGGCGCGACCTCCGGAGATTTTTGGAATGCCTATTTATGGGGACCAGGGGGTTATGACGGGAATGGCATGAGCTTGGGAAAGGCGCTGGTCAGGATTTCGGGGGTCAATGTGATCGCCTGGCTGCCGCTGGCCGTGGGCGGGATGGTTTTATGGCTTCACAACGGCCCGGGCGAACGCTGGCGACTGGCCCCGCTGCCGCTGGCCGCAGCCATATTCGCAGTGTTTGTGATGCGAAACTACAACGCGCATCACCCGTGGGGCGCTGCCTCCGTCATCGGCCTGGGTTTTCTGCTTTCCTTGGAGTTGTTGATTGCGCCCCGGTCCGATTCAAAACGGGCCTGGTCCGCCATCGGCATCGCCGCCGCGACGGCATTTTGCCTGGTTTACTGCGCAAGCTGGCTCGCCCTCGATGAGTTTAACAAACGCGATTACAATCCCCTCTATGATCTGATTGCCCGGAATACCCCCCGCCACAGTCTCATCGTGGTGACGGACAGCCTGACGCCGGACGGCAGGCTGGCGCCGGAAGCATTTTCAAGCATGGTGGACCGGAAATTCATGTCAGCGGCCGGTTGGGAAACCCACCGGGACGAGATTGCGCGGAGCGGCAAGGAGGTTTTTTTCCTCACGCATGGAACTCCGCCTCCCAGCTCCCGGCTGCTGGCGCAAAGCCAATCTCCGCCACGATGGACCGACCGCATCATGATTCCTTTGTTTGACTTTTACCGGGAAAAAATCTCGAGGCGCGCGCCCGGAGACCGCAAGGTCTTTTTCCCGGAATACCGTCTCTACCAACTTTAACCCTAATTCCGAAGTTGAACCGGACGTTATTGGCCCACGTGGCGTCAGGCCTCCCTGCCTGACGTAAAGGGCGGCATCCTGCCGCCCGGAAAGCGGGCGCAGCTATGGCAGTTTCAATCAACATTGGAACAGTTTGAAATCAGCCGGTTTGTCAGGGCGCGCCACTCAATGGGTGGGGCGAGGCTACTGACGAGCCGGCTCGCGGGGACGCTCGCCCCACCATCGAGTGGGCAGGGGACTGCCCGCTCCACCTGCGCCAATGTGTCAATCTCATTGTGAACTGACATATCGAAAAGCGGGCGAAGTCATCGGTGTCCGGCAACATGTCCGACCGCCGGATTGGGCGCGAGTTTTGTCCGCCGGGCTGGGAAGCCCGGCTTTACGTCAGGCAGGATGCCTGACGCTGCCCAGCTTCGGAGTTCGGGTTTAATGCTTCAGGGTTTGGCCGCTTCACGCCGGATCATCCCGGCAATTTTGAGTCCTTCGCGCACGGCATAATTCGTGCCGCGATCCTCGGGAAAAACCTGCGAGAAGTTCGCCAGAAAAACACCCGGCAACGGAGTGCGGTAACCGGGAATTTTTTTCTCGTAATCCGTGTCCACGATGTGCTGCGCGGCTTGGAAACGAAAAACATGGCGTTCGCTGACGCGCGCCGGGTCGAAGTCGTGGAACATTTTCATCAGATAGCTCCACCACAATTGCACAAGCGCCTCGTCCGAAAGCGCAAACAGGGGGCCGTCCACGGGCCGGTAAGCGCCGATGTAATAAACGTGCCGGTTCAGGTAATGGCTTTTGTCCACCAGCCGCGTGTGGTTCAGAAAGACCAGGAACGGCGCATCCGGTTCGTTGACGTTGACCCAGTAAAAATCGCCGAGGTTCTGGCTGCTGACGAACACCACGCAGATGGCGCCGAGATATTCGATGGAGCGAAGCTGGCGCGCGTAGTCGTTGAAGGCCTCACCCGCCGGAAGCAGCCGGGCAAAAGCCGGCGACGGCCCGGTGAAAATGCAAAAATCGAACGGAGTGTCCTGGCCGTTCACAATGGCGCTGCGCCCGTCGTCGGAAATTTTTTCAACGGTGGCACCGGTCTGGATCTTCACGCCGCGCCTGCGGATTTCATTTTCGAGCGCCGACGTGACGACGTTGAAGCCGCCGCGAAAGTAGCCGAGTTTTTCCCTGCCGCCGCCCGGCCCGCGCGAGTTGGCGCGGATGTGGATGCGCGCCCAGAGCCACGCCATCGAGACGGATTTGTAATGGCGGTCAAACTTACCCTTGAGCAGCGGCGTCCAGATGGATTCCATCGCGCTGCGTCCGCACATTTTCGTCATCCACTCATGCGCGCGTCTGGCGGCGAGACCGCGCCAGTTTTTTTTGCGCTTGAGATAAAGCGCGGTGATCCCCATCCGCAGCCGGCCCCAAAAAGAACATGGCTGGAAGCGCAGCAAATCCGCCGGCGACATGAACGGATGAATGCGGCCATCGCGGTAGATGCCCACGGAACTTTCGCACCACATGATCTTGTCGTTCAGTCCCAGCTCCTCCGCCAGCTTCAGGATGCAGGTGTCGGTGAGAAAAAGATGGTGGTAGGCCTTTTCCAGCGACGTGCCGAGCAGGGGAAACCCCGCCGCCAGCCCGCCGGGATGGCCGGAGTTTTCCACGAGGGTGATGGAAAAGTTTTCGTCCTGCGAAAGTTTCCATGCGGCCGTCAATCCGGTGAAGCCGCCGCCGATGATGAGGACTTTTTTAGCCATTCAGTTTTTCGCGGGCGGGGATTTTCGGAAGGAAATCAGGCGGTTGAGATTGTATTGCAGGGCCACGACTACTGCCAGAGTCACGATCTTGGAGAAATATTTGTCCAGCCCGAACCGGGCGACCAGCAGATAAAGAGTTCTGTCGGAGGCGGCGTAGCCAAGCAGCGCCACCGCGCAAAACGAAAAAAGGCGTAGCGCGAGCCGGTCGCTGGTCTTGAAATTAAAATGCGCATTCAGGAAAAAAGAGAGCAATGTGCCGGAGGCGTAACCAACCGCGTTGGCCGGCCGATAATTCAGCACCTCCAACCAGACCAGCAGCGAATAAAGCGAAAAATCCAGGGTCACGCCGCCCGCGCCGATGACGCAGTAAAGGATGAACTGCCGGTTCCGTGAAAAAAGTTCCTTCACAATAATCGTGGCGGCTCATGCGCCGGGTTTCTTGTCCGGCGGCGGGGCGGGGTTGATGCCGGCGCTGTCGCGGATGATCCAGAGCGGACGCCCCTTCACCTCGTCGTAAATGCGCCCGATGTATTCGCCGAGGATGCCGAGGCAGATGAGTTGCACGCCGCCGAGGAACAGGATGGAAATGACGACCGTCGGAAATCCGGGGCCGGGCGCGAGGCCGATCCTGGCGAACTGCTCCGCGAAGATTTTCTGCGCGAACGTGAACACCACCCCCAGAAAAGCGAAGCACGAAACCCACAAACCAAGATAGGTGGCAAAGCGCAGCGGCGCGGCCGAAAACGAGAACAGGCCGTCCATGGCCAGCTTGAAGGATCTTTTGAAGGTGTATTGCGGCACGCCGGCGGCGCGCTCGCCGCGCTTGAACTCGACCGATGTTTGTTTGAATCCGCACCACGTCCGCAGGCCGCGCAGGTAACGGCTGCGCTCCGGCAGCGAGTTCATGACGGCGACCACCTTCCGGTCCAGCAGGCAGAAATCGCCCGCGTCGGCCGGCATGGGGAACGGCGCCAGCCGGGAAATCACCCGGTAAAACCCCCACGCGAGAATCCGTTTCACCAGCGGGTCCTTCCGGGCTTTCCGCGTGGCAAACACAACCTCGAAACCCTCGCGCCATTTTGCGAGCAGATGCGCGATTTCCTCCGGCGGATCCTGCAAATCAGCGTCAATGATGACGGCGGCGGCCCCGGTGGAATGATAAAGACCCGCGCTGACGGCGGCTTGGTGGCCGAAATTCCGGGCGAACGAAAGGCAGCGCCAGCGAGGATCCTTCTGGTGTTGCGCCTTGAGCAACTCCCATGTGCGGTCGCGAGAACCGTCGTCCACACAGAGGATTTCGACCTCCGTTCCCCAGCCGGCGGCTGCGGCATTCAGCCGGTCAAAGAGCTTGGGCAGGACGATCTCCTCGTTGAAGCAGGGCACGATGACGGAAATTTTTTGCATATTGGCCTTCGATGCCGGTTTGTAAGCGCGTTGCGCCACGGGCGCAAGAAAAAAGGGTCTTATCCCGCCTGCGCGGCCGAAGCCTTTTAATCGCCACCAGCAGCCGGCACTCCGGCGCGGCGGAGGCCCGGCGCGTTCAGCGCGCGTTCATAGACGGCCTTGAACTGGCGGGCGACCTCGCTCCACGCCGCCGGTTTGGGCGGCGGCTTCAACGACGGGGCCGCGTCGTAAAACTTCCGCAAAAATCCCGCCGTGCGCTCCGGCGAAGCGACGGGACAGTAGCCGGCGTGTCCGCCAAAGGTGCTGCGCGCCCACGGCAAGTTGCTCAACAGCAGCGGGCATTCGCACGCCGCGGCCTCCTCCGCCGAAAGGCTCCGGGTCTCCATGGCGCTCAACAGGACGAATCCACGCGCCTCGCGATAAATTCGCGCCAGCCGCGCGCGGTCGGAAATCGCGCCCTCGTGGCGGATGATTTTCGGCTGCTGTTTCGCCAGCGTGAAAAATTTTTGCGCGTAAGGATCGGAAATGGAGTAGGGTTTGCCGATGATCCAGACCGGCGTCTGCGCGCGGATGGCGGCTTCAGCCAGCTCCAGCACGCGCTTGCGTTCCGTGAGGGTGGCGGCGCAGACGAGCCAGGGTCCGCGCGCGGCGGGCGTTGAATTCAGAAAAACTTCCTCGACGCCGTTGGGCACGACGTGAACGCGCTCCCTGGGCGCGCCGAAAAGATAATGCATCAGATGCGCCTCCCAGTCGGTGTTCGCGATGCAGGCGTCGGCGAGGCGATAGGCGTCCCAAGCCATCCGGCTTGTGAACGCGGCGGGCAAACTGTTGCGGAGAAGGGCCGTCAAAAATTTTTGCGTGACCAGCGCGCCCCGCGAACGCGAGCCGGTCGCGGTCAGGAGTTCAGCGACGATGACCTTGCAGCCCCGTCCGTGGGCGAAGGCGATGTAATCGGCGGCCGGCCGGCCGGCGAAATGGATGATGTCACCGCGCTGCGCGGCGTCCCACCAGCGGACGTAATCCGTTTCGACGCCGGCCTGTTCCAGGGCGGACTTGGTCTGGAGGAGTTGCTCTTGAAAGCCGCCATGGGCCAGGGCAAATGGCAGGTGATGATCGAACAGGACTTTCATTTTTCAGCGGAGTTTGAACGATGCGCCACATTCAAGGTAATATCAGGGAAGGAGTCAATGTGATTCCGGGCCGGGACCAAACAATTCGGTTGCCGATGTTTCGCAGGTTCGGTTAAGTTGTGAGGCCGCATGCAACCGGGATTGCCACGCGGCTTGGTGCAGGTTTTGAATGAATAATTCCGCCGCCATCTTAAGAGCGCTGATCGTCTATGCGATTTGCATGCCGCTTGCCATTGTGGTGGGCTATATCACCGTATTGCTGGTCAATTCGCCGAGTTATTCAAACTTAGTCGTTATTGGGGGGCTGGCGCTGATTTTGAGCGCCCCGATTTTGTTGCGCTGGCACCACCCGCTGCTGGTGTTGTGCTGGAACCTGCCGTTGACCGCTTTCTTCCTGCCGGGCAGACCCGGGGTGTATCTGCCCATGCTGGCCATAAGCCTCGGCATTTCCGTGCTGCAACGGGCGGTAAACAGGAACCATCACTTCATCTCGGCGCCACAAATCACCTGGCCATTGCTGTGTCTGATACTGGTGGCACTGGGGACGGCCAGATTGACGGGGGGCATCGGCTTGCACTCGCTGGGAAACGAGACCATGGGTGGCAAAAAATACATTGAACTGATGGCAGGGATTCTCGGTTTTTTTGCATTCACCGCGCGGCGGATACCGCCCCACCAAGCCGGCCTTTATATGGCCCTGTTCCTTTTGCCGTTCTGTGTCAGTGTTTTTTCGGACTTGATTGCCTTCATTCCCAGTTCGTTATATTTTATTTACTGGTTTATTTCGCCTGATTTATACGCCGCCACTGGTTCGGAAAACACTATGCGTCTTGCCGGGGTGGCCACCATGGGCACGGCGTTGTTTGCATATTTGCTGGCGCGTTATGGAATCAATGGAATCTTCAGGGCAGGCAAACCGTGGCGGGTGGCGGCTCTCATTCTTTGCTTCACGTTGGTTTTTTGGGGGGGATTCCGTTCGGGCCTGGTCAATTGCGGCCTGCTTTTTTTGATTCTTTTTTTCGTGGAAGGCATGCACCGCACCAAGCTGTTGCCGAAGTTGGTATCTTTCGGGGTTTTCGCCGCGGTGATCTGCCTTCCCATGGCCAGCCGGCTGCCCAACACCTTTCAGCGCGTCCTGTCCTTCCTGCCGGTGAATATAGATCCGCTTGTGCGGGCGGACGCGCAGGCCACTCTGGACTGGCGCATCGAAATGTGGAAGGCGCTTCTGCCGCAGGTGCCGTCCCACCTGCTTTTGGGCAAGGGTTATGCCATTACCCAGTTGGATTATCAATTGATGGGAAGGGATACAGCTTTTCACAGTATTGACCCCAGCCAGCAGGGCCTTGCCCTCGCTGGCGACTACCACAACGGGTTGCTCTCGGTCATCCTGCCTTTCGGCATCTGGGGCTTGATTGTCTTTCTCTGGTTCCTGATTGCAAGCGTCTGGGCGCTCCGTCGCAACCGTCTCTACGGCGATACCGCCTTGCAAGGCTTCAACAACTTTCTCTTCGCCTATTTCTTGATGAATGCCATCGGTTTCTTTGTCTTGGCCGGTGCGCTCTCGAGTCATTTTGCAAATTTCACCAGCTGCCTTGGATTGAGCATCAGCTTGAACGGCGGCATCTGCCGTCCGGCCCGGCAACCCGCCGAGGCGCCGGCCGAAACCGCGGCGCGCGTTCCAGTGCGGCCGCGGTTGCAACCGGCTTTTCAAAGATAGTAGGCTTCCCGCAAAGGATCCCGGAAGCGCGTCCGACTTGAAACCCAAACTGCTCATCGTCGAATTATGGGGCTTGGGCGACCTGGTCATTGCCACGCCGTTGCTGCGCGCCGCCGCGGAACGGTTCGACATCACCCTGCTCGCCAAGCCCTATGCGCTCGATTTGCAGCAACGCCTGTGGCCGGATGTGCGCGTCATTACTTTTGTCGCGCCGTGGACCGCCTTCAAAAACAAATACCGCTTCTGGCAATGGCCGTGGCGGGAAATTGGCCGCCTACGGCATCAACTCGCGGCGGGACATTTTGAGTCCGGCCTCTCCGCCCGATGGGATCCGCGCGACCATCTGCTTCTGAAGCTCGTCGGTGTCCGAAATGGTGTCGGCTTCCCGCGCGTGGGAAGCCGGATTTTTCTGTCCCGGCCCCTGGCGCGGCCCGAACCGGAGGCGCACCGCTACGAATCCTGGCGTGCCATGGCCCGCGCGCTGGGCATCGAACTACCGCCGCGCGAAAAAATTTCCATTCCCCCCGTTCCCGGCCGTGGAATGGTCTTGATTCACAGTGGCGCGGGCCAGCCCATCCGCGTCTGGCCGCTGGAAAACTACCGGCAAATCGTCCGACGGTTGCGCGGGCTGAATCGCCGCGTGCAGGTGGCCTGCGATCCAGATCAGGAAAACTGGTGGCGGAACAATGATGAGACACTGGTTTCCTGTCCCCGCAACGTCGCGGAATTGATTTCACTGGTTGACCGCGCCGGAGCGTTCATTGGCAACGATTCCGGCCCGGGCCACCTCGCGGCGTTCTGCGGCGTGCCGACGTTCACCCTCTTCGGCCCGCAACTGCCTGAATGGTTTGCGCCGCTGCATCCGCAGGCGGAATGGATCGGCGGTCATGCGTGTCCTTACAAACCGTGCTCGGATTATTGCCGGTTTACCACTCCCCGGTGTCTTTGGGAGATGACGGTGGATGAGGTCTGGCCGCGGGTGGAAAAGTTCGCTGCCAGACACGGCACATGAACCGGTTTCTTCCGGTGATGCGGCTTGCGCAAGCCGCGGCTTGCCGGATAAAATGGCTGCGCTTCAAATGAAAGTTCTGATCTCCGCCAACGCCTGCGCTCCCCGTTCCGGGTCGGAACTTTATTTCGGCTGGTCGGCGGTAAAAGCCCTGGCGCGCGACCACGAATTGTGCGTGATGACCAGCGCCCGCCACCGGCGCGGCCTGGAACAGGCGGCGGCCGAAGGGCTGGTTCCCGCCAACGTCCGTTTCGTCTATGCCGGGCGTTTCGATGAATATCACCCCAACCGGATGCTGGCGCGCTTCCAAAGCTGGAAGGAATACATCCATTTTTCCAGGGCCATTCTCCCGCTGGCGAAGCGGCTGCATGAAACGGAAAAATTTGATCTGGTTCATCACATCACTTATGCCACCTGGCGTGTGGCCTCACCGCTCTGGCAGTTGGGAATTCCCCTTGTCTTTGGCCCCATCGGCGGCAACGAGCAGTTTCCGCCCCGGCTGTTCCCCATCTTGAGCCCGGCCGCCGCCGCGTTCGAACTGGCGCGGATGGCTTCCAACACCATCTCCCGGTTCTCACCCGGCGTCCGCAATTGCATCCGCCAGGCGGCGCACATTTTCGTGGCCAACACGGAAACGGAACAATTGGTGAAAGCCCTGCGCGGTTCCGACAATGGCGTGTCCAAGCTGCTGGCCGGGTTTTATTCGGACGCGCAAGTTGAGGCTTTCGCGCGTTTCGCCCCGGACAAAAACCTGGACGGTCCGCTCCGCCTGTTCGCAGCGGGCAACATGGAAGGACGGAAGGGCGTGGCGCTGGCTTTGCAGGCCCTCGGCAGGGCGAAAAAGGCCGGTGTCAATTTTCATTACCGGCTGGGGGCGAACGGGCCGGAAATTCCTCACTTGAAACGGCTGGCCGCCCGGCTGGATTTGAGCCGCGAGGTTCTTTTTGCCGACGGTCTGCAAGACGAGGATTACCAGCGAGAACTGGGGCGCACGCATATTTTCCTGCTGCCAAGCCTTCGCGAAAGTGTCGGCCTGACGATGATGGAAGCCATGCTGGCAGGCTGCGTGCCGGTTGTGGCGGACGGCGGCGGACCGGGCTTCATCGTCACGCCAGAGTGCGGTTTCAAGATTCCCGTGGGTAGCCGCCAACGATTGGTGGAGCAACTGGCGGAAACCCTCGTCGTTATTGACCGTGACAGAAACATCATTTCAGAAAAAGGGCGGCTTGCCATGCGGCGGATTGCCGCTCATTTCTCGGAGGATAATTACAGGAAAACAATCAACGCGGCGTATCAATCCGCAACGAGAATGAAACGCCAGGCCTGAAATCGGCGGAACCATTGTTTTATGTCATCCGAACGTTCATTTGATCCGGTTGGAGCCAACCGCTCCCAAACCGTCAGTGAAACGGACTCGTTCACGCCGGCCCGCTACCGGCAGATGCAAGCCCGCTTTCCAAGGCACACGCGGAAAATTCTGGATGCGGGCTGCAACACCGGCCGGGGCGGGATTGTTCTCAAATCCATCAATCCGGGGTATGAACTGACCGGCCTGGATTGTGTTCCCGAACGGCTGGCCGCGCTGGACAAGACGGTTTACCAGCAGGCGCTCTGCGGTCTTTCCAGCAGCCTCCCGGTTGGGGATGGCAGTTTTGATGTCATTGTCGGCGGTGAATTTATTGAACATGTGCCGCCGTCGCAAATTGACCCGACGCTGGCCGAATTTTTCCGGGTGCTGCGATTGAAAGGGCGCTTGTTGTTGACGACCCCCAATCCCAATTACCTTAAAAACAAGTTGAAAAACTTAAGCGTCCTTTTGGAAGCATCGCACTTGACCCAGCATTTTCCTGACGCCCTGGCCTATCGGATGCGCCTCATTGGCTTTTCACACATTTCAATTTCTGGCAGCGGAAGGGTGAGTTCGTATATCGGCCAGAGGTTTCCTTGGCTGGCTGTCTATGGCAGCTATCTCATCCAAGGTGACAAATGGTGATACCCACAGCCGGTTCCGCCAGACGGCGGTCGGCTTGGGCACGTCAAAGGTCACGCGCCGCTCCAAACTCTGTGGCGTGCAAATGGAATAACTCATCGGTTTCAGAAATAAATGTCCCGCCGCCAGCGGACGCGCGCGGTGGCGCGAAAACAGAAAACGGTTCAAGCGGACCAATCACCGGCCGGAGTTCCCGCAGGGGTAAAACACTCCTGCATTTGAGAAATAAAGCGGTTGCCAAACATGCTTCCCTGCTGGAAAATCCGCCGCGAATGAGCATCAAATTCCAGGACTTTTGCCGGAACACCGCGCCAGGCCTGGATCAAGGCGGGAATGCTTGCGCAAGAAACCGGATCGGGGTGAGATGAAAATACTCGGCCACTTCTCGCGGATCACCACATCGGGCCGGTCCTTTATCCCCCAGATTGACGGCCTGCGGTTCATCGCCATCATGTCGGTGGTGGCCTTCCATGTCCGGGCGATTTGCTCCTACCACCTTCACGCATCGCCATCAGGAAAGACAATCGAAGGAGACTTGGTCAATGACGCCTTTTCGGTGGGAGATGTCGGGGTTCAGCTTTTTTTTGCCATTAGTGGATTTATCCTGTCGCTGCCGTTTGCCCGGCAATATTTGTGCGCTGGAAACCGGGTCAGCTTGCGGGAATACTATGTCCGGCGCGTCACGCGCATCGAGCCGCCTTATGTGATTCATCTGGCGTTGTTGTTTTTGTTGTGCGCCGTGGTGTTGCGCCATTTTCCATCGCATCCGCAATTGTATCAGAACCCAGCCTGGGCGGGGCATGCCCTCAAACATATCCTTGCAAGCCTGGCTTACGCGAATGGGTTTATTTATGCCACGCATCCCTATCCCAACATCGTTCTCTGGTCGCTTGAGGTCGAGGTGCAGTTTTACATTCTCGCGCCCTTTCTGGCGCGCGTATTTATGATTGGCGGGGCGGGGAAGCGGCGCGCGCTCCTGGCGTGCTTGATTCTGTTGCTGCCGTTTGCCGGCGGCTATGCCAGCGGCCTCTGCCAAAATCCATACCGCATCATCTTTTCACTGGCCGGCAACCTCCAATACTTCTTTGTTGGCTTTCTGGTGGCAGACCTTTATTTGACAAGCCGGCTGGCGGCCCCGGCCAGGAATTTTATATGGGACCTGCTCATTCTCATGGCTGCCGTCGCAATCGTTTGTTTTCGACACAGCCCGTGGCTCAACATTGCCTTGCCGGGCATCATGTTTATCTGTTGTTTGGGAGCCTTCCGGGGAGCGGCGGCTTTCCGGTTTCTGGGGAATCCCTGGATCACCACCATCGGCGGCATGTGTTACACAATCTATATGTATCACTGGCTGATGATTTCCATGCTGGTCAGGCTGACCGGCCGGTGGCGGACCCATATTCTATGGCTCGATTTGTTGATTCAGTTTGTCGTGATGTCGGCGGCCATCGTTTTTCTGTGCGCCATTCTCTTCGCCCTCTTTGAGCGGCCGTTCATGCGGAGAAACTGGCCGTCCGCCGTGTGGTCCGCGCTGCGGCCCGTCAAAGAGGCGGCCGCCGGATGAGGCCGGAGCGCGTCCTTCGAGGCTATAGCCGGTTCCGCCAGACGGCGGTCGGCTTGGGCACGTCGAAGGTCACGCGTCGCTCCAAACTCTGTTGCGTGTAAATGGAATAACTCATCGGTTTCAGAAAAAAATGTCCCGCCGCCAGCCGGCGCAACCGGTGATGCCCGATCCAGACCGGTTTCAACGCGCGCACCCAGCGCGGCGTCATCGCGTCGGTTTCCGACTTTTCGCGGATGGCGTTTGGCTTCAAATTCATGTTCCCGCCGGTGTCGGCGAAGGCTGACGTGAATGAATTGCAGACGGCCATCGGCACCTTGTTTTTCATCAGCGCGAGAACCCAGTGGAAGTCGCCGAGGTCGCGCCAGCGCGTGTCGAAAAAAATGCCGCGTTCGGAAATAACCCGGCGGCGGATGAAAACGGAGCTGGTCAAAATGGGAAAGCGAAACCAGATTCCCCGCGGATGCGGCGTCATCAGGTGGCGGTGGCAGATGTATTTCCCTTCGCCGTCGGTGACGATGGTGCCGGCCAGCACGACTTCGGTTTGAGGATGCGTTTCAAAAAAGTCGCGGACGTCCTTGAGTGCGCCGGGCAGGTATTGCTCGTCGCAATTCAAGTAGGCGAGGATGTCGCCGGTCGCGCGGCGGTAGCCGCGGTTCACCGCGTCATACATCCCGCCGTCCTTTTCGATGAACGCCTTCACGCGCGGGTCGCGCGGCAGCCAGTCCCGCGTGTCGTCATCCGAGCAGGAATCCTGCACGATGTGTTCCAGTTCGACGCCCTGCTGGTCGGCGACGGAGGCGACACAGAGCTTCAGCCAGTTGGAATTGCGAAAACTGGGCGTGACGATGGAAAATTTCACGCGACAGCTTTTAACATCCGGCTTGGCAATTGGCAAACGTTGCTTGATACTCAAGCACCGGGGTGACGTTTCAAACGCAGATGAAGTTTGGATGGATTGGATTTTTGGCATTCGCCGCCCCAGTTATTTATGACGAATACGATCCTTGGCCGCACTGCATGGATGCGGGCTTTCGTTTTTTTGATCGTCTACCTAACCGTCACAGGGTGGGGCTTGAGCTGGCTCCACAAACTTGATTGGCAGGAGTGGCTGTTTTTGGTCGGCGTTCCGGCGGCGGTTGCCGTGGCGCGCCGGGAAGCCGGCTCGTGGAATAATTTACTGGCATCGGCCCGGGAACCGCTGGCTTTCCGGCCGTTCATTCTGGTTGCGTTGCTGGTGTTGGTGGCGGCGGTCGCCTATCCGCCCACGATGCTGGATGCGCTGACCTACCGGCTGCCCCGGATTCTTTTATGGTGGCAGGACCACCACGTGCATCACTTCCAAACGGCAGACCCCCGGATCAATTATATGCCGCAAGGATGGGGGCTGATCACGCTTCCTCTGATTCAACTGGCGGGCGACCGGCTGGTTTCATTCTGGAATTACGCAAGCTGGATCATCTTTTATTTCATCGCCTTCGACTGGGCTTTTGAAACCAGCGGCAGCCTCCCCAAAAGCCGCGCCATGGCGTTCATCGCCAGCACCTCGACTTTTGCGGTGCTTCAGGCGTGTGAAGCCTCCAGCGACCAGTTCATAACGACGCTGGTTCTGATGGGCCTGCGTTTTGTGATGCAATTTGAGCGCACCCGCGACTGGCGGGACATTCCCCTGGCGGTGTCTTGCCTGCTCCTGGCCGCCGACGCCAAACCTCACGTGCTTGTGCTGGCGTTGCCGCTGGGGATCTGGTTTTGGATGTCATTCTCGACCCCTTGGAAATCGTTCCGCTGGATGTGGCTGCCGGTGTTGATTCCGCTCTGGCTGGTTTGTTCCCCGGCATTGAGTTGGATGTTGAACTGCGAAACATACGATAACTGGTCTGGAAAACAATTGGACACTTCGTTTTCGGGCAGCCCGGTGTGGAACGGATTGCTCGGAATGTTCACAACATTCTGGCAGGCGATTCAGCCCCCCGTCAATCCGCTGGCCCCGGCGTTGAACGACTGGCTGGATCCGGTCCTTTCGCGCCTTGACCTTTACAACTTGGTGCCGCGCTTCAATCTAAAATGCAGCCCCGTCAGCCTGGTGGACGGGGCATCGCTGGGATTGGTGTTGTCCGCCCTGCTGGCCGCCGGCGTGATTC
>Ga0181520_10008298_pt1 | contig 14820 bp, 9 predicted proteins | sample PEATcosm2014_Bin_29_FD_132451 | JGI IMG/M metagenome (GOLD analysis project Ga0181520, IMG submission 132451) | Peatland microbial communities from MTU Mesocosm Facility, Houghton, MI, USA - PEATcosm2014_Bin02_30_metaG | ecosystem: Environmental > Terrestrial > Soil > Wetlands > Peat | place... | reverse complement strand
CGCGAGCGAGAATCTCAGAGCGGTTTCGCCGGCGCGTTGTCCCTCCTGATGATCCTCGCCCTCATGGACGGCGGCGTTTCCATCCATTGGTTCAACCACGAGCGCGCCGGGCAGGTCGACACCTCTCTTGTCGAGCCGCTACCCCACCAGATCACGGCGGTTTACGAGGCCATGCTGCCGCGGCAGCCGATCCGGTTTCTTCTTGCCGATGATCCGGGCGCAGGCAAAACCATCATGGCCGGCTTGTTCATCAAGGAACTGGTAGCACGCGGTGATTTTCAAAGGTGTCTGATTGTTTGTCCAGGTAGCCGAGATTGAGTTCGCAATCTAATGCTGAATCGCAGTATCCGACTTTGAAGGATTCATCGTGACTTGGGCAGGAGTAGGCAATTGCGAACGATTCCAACCTCCACCGAGAGCCTCAATCAACTGAATCGAGGCAGTCATCTCCTGCACTTGCAGATTGACAAGAGACTGCTGGTTGCCGAGAAGGGTAATTTGTGCTGCGACCACGTCGATGTAGGGATCAATGCCGTTATCGAAACGCACAGATTCGAGCTGCAAAAACTTTTTGGATGATGCAACTACTTCCTTCTGGCGAAGAATCTGCTGGGACAAAATGCGGACCGTCGCTAGCGCGTCTTCAACCTGCTGGAATGCAACCAGCACCGATTGGCGATAGGCGGCAACATCCGCATTGTACGTTGCGATGTATTGATTAACCGTAGCGCGACGCAGGCCGCCATCGTAGACAGTTTCAGAGATCGATGAGCCGACAGACCAGAAGCGGCTGGGCCAGTTGAAGAGGTTCTTGAGGGCTGAACTCTCGATGCCGCCGCTGGCGGAGAGCGTCAGCGATGGATAAAAGGCGGCATAGGCAACCCCGATCTGCGCATTTGCGGCAGCCATGTTTCGCTCCGCGGCAGCGATATCCGGGCGACGCTCGAGCAGTTGGGACGGAACTCCGACCGGTATTGGAGGAGGCGCGCTGGTTTTAGGCTCGACAGGGATGGAGAACGAGGATGCCGGCTTGCTGGTGAGCATGGCAATCGCATGTTCAAACTGCGCGCGCGCAATGCCGAGGTTAATTGCCGCCGACTGCGCGCTCTCCAAAGTAGTCTGCGCTTCGACAACCGAAATCTGATCGCCAACTCCGGTGTCATAGGCAGTCCGCACGGCATCGAGAGCTTTCTCGTCGGCTTCAACCGTTTCATTGAGGAGCTTTTGCAGCGCGTCCTGTCCACGAATCTCAAAGAAGTATACGGCAAGAGTGGCTTGTTCTGTCAGTCGCTCATTTTCAAGGTCAGCCGCGGTTAGTTGGGCGGTGTATTGGCTGGCGCGTACTGTGTTGCGGACCTTCTGCCATAGGTCGGGTTCCCACGATATATCGGCGGGCAAGTCAAACAACAGCGACTGTTTCCCGGCTGTGCCGGCGGCGCTGGATGTGGACCCAACATTGGAAGATGCCTGTGATCGCGCGTAGGAACCACCAACGCTAACGGTGGGAAAGTACTGCGAGCGTGCCTCACGCACCAGGGCGCGCGCTTCCATAAAGTTTTCAAAGGCCTGTTGTATATTCTGATTGTCAGCGTTGAGTTGATCTTCGAGCGAATTCAGTTCCGGTTCGTCGTAGATCTCCCACCAGTTGCCGCGAAGAGTTGCGTCCTGGGGTTGCGCAACGGTCCATTCATCGGATTCCTTGAACTGAGTTGGAGCTTCTTTGAAGGCCGCAGGCGCCGTCTCTGTTGGTGGAAGATAGCTTGGTCCCACGTTACAGCCAGCCAGAATGGCACAAAGAACGGCGCATGCCGATACGTGCAAGGTTGCGTTCCGGCTTGCGGACAACTTGATCGAGATTTTCATAAGAAGCACTCCAAATCCATCCTTTATTAAGTGGCCTCTGCGCTTGCCTGGCGGAGTGTCACTGGCTGTCTGCTCTTGAAGCGGAGGCGCAAGCGGTCGAAGGCTAGATAGACGACGGGTGTGGTGTAAAGAGTCAGCATCTGACTCACAATCAATCCGCCGACGATTGTGATGCCCAACGGACGCCTGAGTTCGGAACCGGTTCCTGTGCCAAAAGCAAGCGGCAACGCACCGAACAGAGCGGCCATTGTGGTCATCAGGATGGGACGGAAACGAAGCTGGCAAGCTTCGAAGATGGCCTCTGTCGGGGTCTTACCGTGCTCGCGCTCGGCAACCAAGGCAAAGTCAATCATCATGATGGCGTTTTTTTTCACGATACCGATCAGCAGGATGATGCCGATGATCGAGATCACGTTGAGGTCGATTTTGAAAAGCATGAGCGCAAGCATGGCGCCCACGCTTGCCGATGGAAGAGTGGAGATGATGGTGAGAGGATGAATCAGGCTCTCATACAGAATGCCGAGAACAATATAGACCGCCAGTAACGCCGTTCCGATAAGAAGTGGCTCACTATCAAGCGAAGTCTGGTAGGCCGCCGCCGTACCGGCAAAGAAGCCGCGGACCGTTCCCGGCATATTCAGGTGCTGCTGCATCTGCGAAACCGTGCGAGTCGCATCGCTCAACGACATGTTCTCGGCCAGGTTAAACGACATGGTGACGGACGGGAAAGAACTTGTGTGATTGATGACCAGCGGTGTTGTACTGGCTTGCGCCGTGCTGACGGTGGAAAGCGGAATGACGCCGCTGCCTGTGGAGTTGAGATAGATATTCTTCAACCCATCGGGAGTCTGCGAGTAAGGTGGAGCTACCTCCAATACGACGTAATACTGATTCAGTTGCGTGTAAATGATGGACACCTGCGACTGTCCAAAGGCGCTGTAGAGGGATTGATCCAGAGACTGCGGCGTGATGCCAAGCCGCGCCGCAGTAGGGCGATCATAAGTGATCATCTCTTGCAGGCCGCTATTTTGCGCATCGCTGCTGACATCCTGAAAGCCGTGAAGCTTCTGCATTCCCGCTAGCAGGATGGGTCCCCAATGCGCAAGATCTTCGATGCTATCCGATTGAATTGTGTATTGGTACATGGCATTGCTCGATCGCCCTCCGATGCGCAGATCCTGCGCTGCCTGGAGAAAGGCCGAAGCAACCGGAAGCCGGTTGAGCTTGGGGCGAAGGCGATTGATGATCTCTGGCGCTCCAACTTTGCGCACATCAAGCGGCTTCAGTGCGATATAAACAAAGCCGCCATTCGACGAGCCATTGCCGCCGGTGTAGGCAATCACATTATCGACGGCTGGATCTTCCTTGATCACTTTTTCAATTTGCAAGACTGAGTTGTTCATCACCGGAAACGATGCGTCCTGCGGTCCCCGCACGCTGCCAGTGATGGCTCCCGTATCCTGCTGGGGGAAGAACCCCTTGGGAATAATATCGATGAGATAAAAATTCAACGCAATGGTCAACAGCAGGAGGATCAGCACTGGCCCCGGATGCTTCAATACCCACGTCAGAGAGCGGCTGTACGCACCATGCACCGATGTAAATCCCTTCTCGCTGAGCCGATATGCGCGCCCGTGCTTGACCGTCTTCTGATCTTTGAGCAGATAGGCGCACATCATAGGCGTAGTGGTGAGCGAGATGACCATCGATACAACAATGGCCGTTGAGAGCGTGATGGCAAACTCGCGGAAAAGTCGTCCGACGATGCCGGACATGAGAAGAATCGGAATGAAGACGGCAATCAGCGACATACTGATCGACAAGATAGTAAAGCCGATCTCTTTTGATCCTTGGAACGCCGCCTTCATGGGCGTCATGCCTTCTTCACGAAGGCGCGAAATGTTTTCCATCACTACGATGGCGTCGTCAACCACGAAGCCCGTCGAGATAGTCAGCGCCATGAGAGAAAGATTATCGATACTGAAGCCAAACAGGTACATGACGGCGAATGTGCCGATAAGCGAGGCGGGAACGGCGACGGTGGGAATGAGGGTGGCTCGCCAATTGCGCAGGAATAGGAAGACGACAAGAATGACCAGGATGACGGAGAGAATGAGTGTGCGTTCCACATCGCTGACAGAAGCGCGGATGGTGGTGGTGCGATCAAGAACAATGGTAGTTTTGATGCCTTGCGGAATGGACGCTTCGATCGCGGGCAATTCGCTGCGAATACGATCGACGGTTTGAATGATGTTGGCGCCCGGCTGGCGAAAGATCATGACGGTGATCGAGGGCGTGCCGTTCAAGTATCCTGCCGCGCGAATATTCTGCGCACCGTCGGATACGTCGGCCACATCGGCGAGCCGGATTGCGGCTCCGCTCTTATAGCCGACAATGAGGGGCTTGTATTCGTCCGCATGGGAGATCTGATCGTTGGTGACAATATCGGCGGTTGTATCTCCGTCGGTGATTTGACCGGCCGGCTCGTGCGCATTCTGCTGGCTCAGCACGGATTGAATATTCTGGAGTGTGAGTCCGTGGCTGTTGAGCAGCGTGGGATTCACTTCCACGCGCACCGATGGTCCAGCGCCACCTCCGACCGACACCTGTCCAACACCCGCGATCTGCGAGAGCTTTTGCGCAATGACCGACGATGCTTCGTCATAGAGCGTCGGCTTGTCATACTTGTCGGAGGTGAGCCCAAGAATCATGATCGGTGAGTCCGCGGGATTCACCTTGCGATAGGTCGGGTTCGAGGGCAGGTTTGCCGGAAGATAACTGCGCGCGGCGTTGATGGCTGCCTCTACGTCTCGCGCCGCGCCATCGATGTCGCGGCTCAGATCGAATTGCAGAGTGATCGAACTGCTGCCGAGCGAACTGGACGAGGTCATCTCAGTGACTCCGGCGATGTGGCTAAATTGGCGCTCCAGTGGGGTTGCAATGGAAGAGGCATTGATCGCCGGACTTCCACCGGGCAAGCTGGCCGAAACCGAGATCGTCGGGAAATCAACCTGGGGCAATGGAGAAACAGGCAGCACGTTGAAAGCGATGGCCCCCGCAAGGATAACGCCCGCCGTCAACAATGTGGTGGCTACTGGCCTGCGAATAAAAGGAGCGGAGATATTCATGCTTCCTCCGCTGGTTGAGGCTGGCTGACCGCGTCAATTGCATTCGGCGCATGGCTGAAGCGATGGCCGATCTGATCGAAGAAAATGTAAATGACCGGCGTGGTGTAAAGGGTAAGCACCTGGCTGAGCAGCAGTCCGCCCACCATGGCGATGCCCAACGGACGCCGCAGCTCGGAGCCCATGCCTTGGCCGACTGCCAGCGGAATGCCCGCCAGCAACGCGGCCATGGTGGTCATCATGATCGGACGGAAGCGCAGCAGGCAGGCATCGTAGATGGCGTCCGTGGCGCTTTTGCCATGTTCTCGCTCGCCCTCCAGGGCAAAGTCAACCATCATGATGCCATTCTTCTTCACAATTCCGATGAGAAGAATAATTCCGATGACGGCGACGACACTGAGGTCTTGTTTGAAAATGATCAGCGCCAGCAATGCACCCACGCCCGCCGACGGCAGCGTGGAGAGAATTGTGATGGGATGAATAAAACTTTCGTAAAGAACGCCGAGCACGATATAGACAGCGGCTAGCGCGGCCAGAATCAGCAGGCCCTCATTGGCCAGCGAGCCTTGAAAGGCGGCCGCGGTTCCCTGGAATCCATACTGGACGCTGGCCGGCATCTTCAGATCTTTCTGCGCCTTGGTGATGGCCGTAATTGCGCCTCCCAGCGCTGCATTGGGGGCCAGGTTGAAGGAAACGGTCACGGCTGGAAACTGGCCCTGATGGTTGATGGAAAGCGGCTCAATGGTCTTTTCGATATGAGTGAAAGCGCTGAGAGGCACGGCATTGGAAGGCGCGGAACTGGTGGCCGAAGCTGCGGTTGAGGCAGTGCTGCCGACACCGGAGTTGATAGCATTTTTTGGCGCGGTGAGCGCAGCCGAAGATGGCGTGTAGGCAACCGCAGTCGTGGTTGCATTCGAGCCGGCTGACGAAGATCCAGAAGATGCGAAGGACGAGGACGCTCCAGGCCCGGAACCTCCCACGGACGCATTGGTCTGAATGTACAAATCCTGTAGTTTGGACGGGCTTTGCTGCGTACTCGGCGAGGTTTCAAGAATCACGTGATACTGGTTTAACTGCGTGTACATGGTGCTGATCTGACGCTGTCCGTAAGCGTCATAAAGCGTGCTGTCGATGGTGGACGGCGAAATCCCAAGCCGCGAAGCAGTGACGCGATCGATCATCAGCGATACCGCCAGGCCCCCGGTTTGCTGGTCGGTAGCCACATCGGCAAGCTGCGGCATCTGCTTCATTTTGTCGACCAGCCGTGCGGTCCACAAATTTAATTCGTCCTGGTTGGAGTCTTCCAGCGTGTACTGGTATTGGGTGCGGCTGACCCGGTCATCCACGGTAATGTTTTGCACCGGCTCCATATAAAGCTCGATGCCCTCCACCTGCTTCAGGCTGGCTTGCAACCTGCGAATCACATCGGAGGCATTGATCTTGCGCACGTTCAGCGGCTTCAAATTGATGGACATTCGTCCGCTGTTCAGCGTGGTATTGGTTCCATCCGCGCCGATAAAGGAAGAGATGCTCTCAACCGCCGGGTCCTCAAGCACAACGTGAGCCAGTTGCTGCTGCCTGGCTTCCATCGCTGCAAAGGAGATGGATTCCGGCGCTTGCGAAATGCCCTGAATCTCACCCGTATCCTGAGTGGGGAAGAGCCCCTTGGGAATGATGATGTAGAGCACAATCGTCAGCACCAGCGTGGCTACGGCAACCAGCAGCGTGATGGTTTGATATCCAAGGACAAACTTCAACGTTCGGCCGTAAAAGGCAATCATTCGGTCGAAGACACGTTCCGAGGCCATGAAAAAGCGGCCCTGTTGTTCTTTGGGAGTGTGATGCAGAATGCGCGAACACATCATGGGCGTCAGCGTCAGGGAGACCACGGCCGACAGGATGATGGTGACCGCCAGGGTGACCGCGAATTCCCGAAAGAGGCGGCCCACAACGTCGCCCATGAAAAGCAGTGGAATCAGTACCGCAATCAAGGAGACGGTGAGCGAGATAATGGTGAAGCCAATCTGTTCCGCGCCCTTCATGGCCGCCTGCATGGGTGAGTCCCCGGCTTCGAGATAGCGCGAGATGTTCTCGATCATGACGATGGCATCGTCCACCACAAACCCGGTGGAGATGGTGAGAGCCATCAGCGAAAGGTTGTCCAGGCTATAGCCCAGCGCATACATGACTCCGAAGGTTCCTATCAGTGAGACCGGCACGGCAATGCTGGGGATGATCGTCGCGTACACGTTGCGCAGGAAGAGAAAGATGACCATGACAACCAAGGCAACCGTGAGCATCAACTCAAATTCGACATCGGAGACGGAAGAGTCAATGGCCGTGGTGAGATCGGTAAGCGGTGTGACCTTGATGGAGGCGGGCAGATTCGCCTCAAGCTGCGGGAGAATTGCCTTGATGGATTTCACCACACTGATGGTATTGGCGCCGGGCTGCCGCTGAATGTTGACGATCACCGCCGGGGTTTCGTTCATCCACGCCGCTTGTTTGTTGTTTTCGATGCCATCCACTACCTGCGCAACGTTGCTCAGCAGAATGGGCGCGCCATTGCGATAGGCGACCACAACGTTTCGGTAGTCGTCGCTGGTCACCAACTGGTCGCTGGAGTTGATCTGGTAGTCCTGGTGAGGTCCGTCGAAGTTGCCCTTGGCTGCATTCACGCTTTGCACAGTGAGCGCCGTGCGCAGATCTTCAAGGTTGAGTCCGTACGAGGAGAGCGCCGTCGGATTGGCTTGAATGCGGACTGCCGGCTTTTGCCCACCGCTGATGCTCACCAAGCCAACCCCGCTTAACTGCGAGAGCTTGGGCGCGAGGCGAGTGTCCACCATGTCCTCAACCTGCGAGAGCGGCATGGAGCCGGATGTAATGGCCAGCGTGAGAACAGGAGCATCGGCAGGATTTGTTTTGCTATAGACGGGCGGCGATGGAAGGTTTGAGGGCAAAAGACTCTGTGCGGCGTTAATCGAGGACTGAACCTCTTCTTCCGCGATGTCGATGTTCAGGCTTAGATCGAACTGCAACACAATGACGGAAGATCCGCCGGAACTGGTGGACGTCATCTGGCTCAGTCCCGGTAGCTGGCCGAACTGGCGCTCCAGTGGAGCAGTCACCGTGGTGGCCATCACGCTGGGGCTGGCGCCGGGATAGAAGGTCAGGACCTGGATGGTGGGGTAATCAACTTGCGGCAAGGCAGAGACCGGTAACTGGAAATATGCAACGACACCAACAAGCAGGATCGCCGCCATCAGCAGCGAGGTGGCAACAGGGCGCTGAATGAAAGGCCCGGATGGATTCACGGGGTATTGCCTTCAACGGTGTTGGCTGGAGCCGCCTGCTTCACCACGGCGATCCTGCTCCCGGCCTGCAACTTGTCAAAGCTGCTGGTGGCAATCATTTCGCCCGGATTGATTCCCTTCACGGCAGTCATGCCGCCGTCCGCGACGCTGGTCGTGATATTGCGCACGCTCGCCACGTCATTCGCAATCACATAGAGAAAGGACACCTCTCCATTGTGTTGAATGGCCGCAGTGGGAACCAGCGTAACACCCTCGAGCGTATTCACCAGCAACTTTGTATTCACAAACTGGTTGGGGAAAAGAGCACCGTTCTGGTTATTGAAGAGAGCGCGCAATTTTACCGTTCCCGTCGTGGTGTCAATCTGGTTATCGATGGTGAACAATTTGCCCGTGGCAATTTTTGTGGTCTGAGAGCGGTCCCACGCCTCGACGGGCAATGTATGCATCTGCCGCATCCGCGCCTGCACCTGTCCCAGGCTGTCTTCCGCCATTGTGAAAATCACGGTCGTGGGCTGCACTTGCGTAATGACCACCAGCACGGTGGATGCGCCTGCCTGCACGACGTTTCCTGGGTCAACCAGGCGAAGGCCCACCCGGCCGGCAATCGGCGCGACTATGTGGCAATAGCCGAGTTGGACCTGATTGTAATTCACGGTGCCTTGATCGTTTTTCACCGTGCCCTGGTCCGCAGAGACAATTTTTTCCTGGTCATCCAGCAACTGCTTGGGGATTCCATTTCCAGTCCACGCGGCGCGATAGCGATCCAGATCCATCCGGGCCTGCGCCAGTACATTTGTATCGCGCTCGAGCGCGCCATCGGCTTGCAGCAACTGAGCCTGATAGGGGCGCGGATCAATGTCAATCAACGCGACGCCCTTCTGAACGAATTGTCCTTCGTTGTAATGCACTGCCGTCAGCACACCGTTTGCCTGCGCGGTGATGGAGGAGGTGTAGACCGGAGTTACCGTGCCAATGGCATCGAGGTAGATGCCGATACTACCCTTAGCGGCTGTAGCGATAGTGGCGGAGACAGATGGCTTCGCGGCGGCCAGCGCACGCTTGGCGGCCGCCGCTTTGGCGTCGTTTTCGTGGAGGATGAAGAATAGGATAGCAGCCAGGAGAAGCAGAATAATTAAGCCCAGCCACAAGAACCAGCGCTTTCGATACCAGGGAACGGGCGGAGATAACTGGTGATCTGCGCCAATGTGCCGAATATCCGCGTTGTCTTCGATCTCTGACATGCAGGACTCCGGTCTCAAGCGAATTGGGCAAAGTACCTTTTCCATCATCGTCAAAAATCGGATCGAATGTATGGTCTGTTTTGCTCAATTTGCCGTTCCATTTCATCCTCAGCAGTCTGACCTTGACGCCTTGCGTAAGGCCGGCGCTGAGATGCCAATAGCCAAAGAGGCGTCGGACAATTTCTCAAGCACAAAGCTTGGCAATGGATTGGCTCGGAACTGCCTTCAGTTTGGGTACAAGGCGCGGTTCCTGAGATTCGTGATCGGGAAAGCGATCGAGTAGGACTGCATTGAGGAGTGATTTGTGGACTTGGATACGGCCATTGTAGTCAATGAATCCGAGCTTGCGAAACCGATTCATGAAGAAGCTCACACGAGACCTCGTGGTTCCGATCATCTCCGCCAGAGTTTCTTGTGTGATGGGGGGGATCAGGGGCTCCGGCTCTCCAGGCTGGCCAAACTCCGCCATCAAAAGCAGAATTCGGGCCAGGCGTTTTTCGCTGGAATTGAAAAGTTGATCGACCAGATCGGCCTGCGCACGTATGCTGCGCGTGAGCAGAAATTTCATGAACAGGTCGGAGAAGATAGGCTCCGTATGCATCGTGCGGGCCATCTCTTCCCGCGTTATTTTAAGCGAGTCACAGGCGGTGACAGCTGTGGCCGTGGACAGACGCATCCCCGGCACAGCCGCAAGCGCGCCTTCGCCCACAAATTCGCCTGCGCTGACCAGCGTGATTGTGGCTTCCTTTCCCGCTGTAGAGACCACGGTAACTCGCGCCCGACCTCGTTGTAGATAGTAGATTGAGTCGGCGGGATCGCCTTGGCAAAAGAAGGTTTCATGGGGAGCTAGTTGAACAATTCTGCGCCCTAGGCCCGCGTTAGCCAGAAAGGCGGCGGCATCAAAGGGAGGGGAAGTTAAAGTAATCATGGCTAAGCCTCATTCTGGAAACAGATGGATCATTGATGGAATGAATGAGGATGCGCAACTGAGAAGCACTGTGATCAGAAACAGTTGCGCCGATGAAAGCGGATTCATCGGCAAACATCAGAACCCTTGAGTACCGGGGTGGTAAATCCGCGGCGGAGATACGGCGTTTCAGCAGCAGCGATCACCCAAACCGACACTTAAACACATCATAGACCGAGACAGATATTGGCGGTATGTTCAATTCTGCTCACAATTCGCGTAATCGCGTTCCTGATTCTCGGCTATTGTGAGGGTTCATTTCTCTGGTCGGATCGGTTTGAATGCATGGGAACTCCGCTGATTAAGCCTTGATAGTCTGTTAATCGCTTACCCAGAATAACCACTCCCTTGGAAGTGATTTCATATTCGCGAATATCCTTGGCATGATTCCCGCCTCGCATTTTAATAACCACCATGATCTTGCGAAGCTGGCCATCGATGGATACGTAGCGAAGCCGGAGAATGTCATCACAAAGAAAAGAGATTGAGTAGGTACTAAATGGGAATTCGGTAAAAGACTCATCCACTTCGACCGTGCTTAGGATCGTCACCCCGATTCCCGTCAGCGCAAAGATCATCCGATATAGAGATTCGCGAAAGTCGGCGCGGAAGCCGGGCGACAGAGCCATCTCAAAGCCCGCCAGGGAATCGATCACCAGACGCTTGGCGCCGATTTTCTGCACAGCATCGAGAATCGACTGCATGGTTTCATCGACTGAGAGGTCGAGGGGACGGAGATAGAGAATCGTGAGTTTTCCATCTTTCTGCGGTGTTTCCAGATCCAAACCTAAACTGGTGGCCCGCTCAGTGTACGCTTCTGGCCGTTCTTCAAAAACCGCTACGATTCCCGGTTCTCCCTGGCGTATGCCTTCCGCAATAAACTGGGTTGCAAGGACAGATTTCCCGGTTCCCGAAGACCCGGCTATGAGCACGCTGTCGCCTTCGCGCACGCCACCATCCAGCATCTTGTCCAGTTCCGGAACGCCGAAGGAAAGGCGCCGATCGCAAGGCGGCTTCCTCTTGCGAGCGGTCAACCCAAAGGTGCGCGAGAAGGCTTGCACTCCGGCATCGGTAATGCGGAATGTGTGCAACCCCGGCACGGAATCCTGACCGCGTAATTTTACAATCTGTAGCTTTCGAACAATTGAGTTTCGTTCAGCCGTCTGGCGCAGCCAAAAGAGACCATCGGCAACGGTAAAGATGGGGTTATCACGCAACTCTTCCTCTGCATATTCACCAATCAGGAAAGTTGTCGCTTGCCAACTGGCCAGAAACAGCGCCAGCCTTTGAATGAAAGATTGCAGGTCCATGTCACTTTGAGGCTTGAGCACCATGGTGCGGAAGGAGTCTACAACCACGACTGCAGGATTAGCCTTTTCGACTTCTTTAGTGATCTCCTCCAGGACTGCGCCCAGATCCTTCTCTAAAACAACCTGACTCAGGTTGATGAAGCGAATGGAGCCGGACAGCTTGGCCGGATCGAAAAATGTGTACTGTTGCTGGTAACGCAGCATCTTGATTGCTGATTCGCCGAGAACGGTGAAATAGAGAGCAGGCCGTTCCGGGCTTGCATTGGCAAACACGATCTGGTGTGCCAGCGTTGTCTTCCCGCTTCCAGGGGCGCCTGCAATGATGTTGAACGAGAATTCAGGAAGACCGCCGCCCACAATCTCGTCGAGGCCCGGAACTCCGGTCGGTAGTTTATTGATCGTCACTTTGTCTTGAGTGCTCACGATTTTCTCCTGTTCTCTGAACTGCGATCGTCAAAGGTTGCACCTGGCCACGCATTGCGCAGCAGGCTCAAAGTCAAGGCTTCGCCAAGGAAGACAAACAGCAGGTTGAGCAAACGGGCGATGAGAGCAATTCCTCCCTCGCCAGCCGGATACTCGCCAGCGTTATCCTTGACCATGTCGGCTTGAGGCTCAAACTCGCCTAAGCCCTGTAAAGATCCATCCTCTGCGACCCGCGCTGCCCAAAGATCGGGAGCTTCCGACTTGGCTTGAGTCAAAGCGCGGAAGGCGAGGGACTGAAAGCAGGCAACTCCAGCAAAGACGCCAAGACTTTGCCGTAGCTTCTCATAGACGCGAAGCGTCACAGACTCCACTGTTTCGGAGGTTTTGTCCACAGCGGCTTCGTACACAAGAAGGCGACGGGCTAAATCTCGAATTTCTGGGGGAGCCGTCATACACAACCCAAAATCGCTCCAAGCGGAAGATTCCGCTATCGGTTCTATCCCGATGGTTAAAGTTTTCTACGCCCCTATGTAAAGTCCTTGGAGCGAAATAAAACGCCGGTGAAATTCAGTTCATGTAGCGATTCATTTGTGGGTATGGCCCATCTTCTGAAGGGCCACCCGCCTTGCTCCGTATGAGTGTGAAAACATCCAAAACCGTTGCGATATTGCGAATGCTCCCAACTGCGCTGTAGAGACCTTGTTCCATCCCGGGATGATTATCCGCCAGTTTTTCGATCCTTTCGCTCACGCCTCTCAACTGGTCAATCTCCAGTAGCAGGTCTCCGAACGCTGCAGCTCTGAGCAGTGAATCGACCTCTGGGTCGGTCGTGTCCGCTGTGGCTGCGGTCAACTCTGTCGTATCTCCAACCTGAAGGCGTAAATCTTCGATCAAACGCAGCGTTGTTGCCTCGCCAAGAAAGGTCAGAAACAGCCCAAGCAACTGCGCAATCAAAATCACCCCAGCGTCGCCATCCTCGTCCGCATCCGGCTGGGATTCAGCTTCGCCAAGACCGCACACTCCTCCATTTGCCGTTATCTGCACCACGTTGAGACTGGAAAATTCTGCCTTGGCAAGAGCCAAAGCGCGTGAAGCGAGCGCATAAAATCCGTCAACTCCAACGGGTGAGCCGAGTTGACGACGCAACTTCTCATAGACGCGAATAGATGGGAGTTCGGTCTGCAGGGAGGTCGTACTCGCTTCGGCTTCTCTAGCCACAAGGCCGCGGGCCAAATCACGTTTCTTTTGTTGAAAATCCATCGGTACCGCTCTTTCTTGGCACGTCACGCCTAGCCTTGAACATGAAGCAAAAATCGCGTTGTACTTTCTTGCCAGTTGCTCCAATGGCGGGATATATACCTCAAATTTCGGATACAAGCTGGTGCCGACGAAGCCTACCGGAACCATCGTCGACTAGATGACTGCGTAGCCCAGCTCAAAATGCTAGGCACTATTTGGGCGCGGGTGTGTTCGCTGGTTGTTTGAACTTACTCCCTACTGAACAACCTTTTGGCGCAGACTCTATTTGGCCCAATCTCTTTACCATTGAAGCTTAGGCAATAAACGAGTCGGACTCTGTTCATAATTGACCGGACGCCCGGGCGCTTTCTTTTGAATAGTACTCTATAGTAGTTTCGCGTTTGCCTGCCGTCCAGGGCACTGAGGAGTAGGACAATCGATGTCGACATTAGACCCGGAAGTTATCGGGACAGTCTAACTCATTGCCCGGTAGATAGCTCAAGCGCAGGTGCCTTTGTCGAAAATGACAAGAGATCAAGCTGAGGCTCAACTTGCCGAGGCGCAGAAGGCAATCAACGTGCTCAAACAGTTGCTGGCAAATCCGGCTCAATAGATTCCCGAGCATAAATCCCGTTGAGTGGAGAAGCTCTGATATTCAAAGCAGGAACAAGAAATGAGCAGGCCCTCATGAATTCGCAATTGCTGAAAGATACTGCGCAGTTACTTGTTGCCGATCACAAGGGACTGCTTGCCATGGATGAGAGCAACGGAACCTGCAACAAGAGGTTTTCCAAGCTTGATATCCCGCAGACCCTTGCGATGCGGCGCGACTATCGGGAGCTGATCATCACCACTCCAGGACTCGGCGAATGCATTAGTGGCGCAATTCTCTACGACGAAACAATTCGTCAAGAGAAGAGAGACGGTACTCCGTTTGTCAAAGCTCTTGAGGAAGCGGGGATCATTCCTGGAATTAAAGTCGATATTGGTGCAAAAGAATTGGCTGGCCACGCGGGAGAAACAGTCACCGAGGGGCTGGGTGGATTGCGCGAACGTTTGGCTGAATACTCTCAGATGGGCGCACGTTTTGCGAAATGGCGCGCGGTCATTGCAATTGGCCGAGGAATTCCAAGTTGGGGTTGTATGGATGCCAATGCTCACGCACTCGCGCGCTATGCGGCGCTTTGTCAGGAAGCAGGTCTAGTTCCGATCATTGAGCCGGAGGTTCTGATGGATGGCGAGCATACTTTGGAGCATTGCCGCAAGGTCACAGACGAAGTGCTGCGCACTGTCTTCAGTGCATTGTTTGCGCAACGGGTTTTGTTGGAAGGAATGATT
>Ga0181520_10008293_pt1 | contig 14824 bp, 12 predicted proteins | sample PEATcosm2014_Bin_29_FD_132451 | JGI IMG/M metagenome (GOLD analysis project Ga0181520, IMG submission 132451) | Peatland microbial communities from MTU Mesocosm Facility, Houghton, MI, USA - PEATcosm2014_Bin02_30_metaG | ecosystem: Environmental > Terrestrial > Soil > Wetlands > Peat | place... | reverse complement strand
GCGTGAATCTCCGCGTAATGGGCGTTCAAGAACCCGGCCACGGCGGGATTGTTCAGGAGCTTTCGGACAGCCATGTTGGTGTCAGACAGCCTGCCGAGAATTGCATTCTCGCGATCATCGGGAAATGGGTAAAAAAGGAAAATCCACCCCCCAAAAAGCATACTTAAGGCATACCACCGAAGAAAAAAGTAATTAAATCAATGGCGGAGAGAGAGGGATTCGAACCCTCGATACCCTTTTGGAGTATGCACGCTTTCCAGGCGTGTGCCTTCAACCACTCGGCCATCTCTCCGCCGGAAACCGCACTGTGCCAAGAACGCGGCAATTTTCAATTCAAATCGCCGAAGTCCGAAGATGAACAATCCGGTTTGAAGCAAAAGCGCGGGACGCATCAAGTTGTTGAAAATCATTTCGTCCACGCCGCGAGTTCGGCGCCGACCCGCTCGACCGGCAGGCCGACCACGTTGCTGTAGGAGCCGGAGATTTCGGAAACAATCAGGTCGCCGTGCTCCTGAATGGCGTAGGCACCCGCCTTGTCCAGAGGATTCATTCTCGAAAGATAATTGTCAATCTCGCCGCCGGCAAGGTGGCGGAATGTCACGCCGGTGCTCACGGCAAACAGCCGCTCGCGGCGCCCGCGCAAATGAATCAGGCTGACGCCGGTGACGACCTGGTGCGTCCGGCCCTGCAATTGCGCCAGCATCCGGCGCGCGTCCGCCAGGTCGCGCGGCTTGCCCATGATTTCGCCGTCGAGAAAGACCAGCGTGTCCGCGCCGAGCACGAGCGCGCCGGGATTTTTCATCGCCACGGCGCGCGCCTTGCGATGGGCGTTAAGCTGGCAAAGCTCCTGCGGCGACAAATGCGCGTCAGAGGTTTCCTCCGCGCCGGTGGGAACAATTTGAAACTCCGGCTGCAATTGCCGCAACAACTCCGCGCGCCGGGGCGACGCGGACGCCAGGATGAGCGGCGGCAGTTTCACGCGGAAAATCTAACCACAGCCGGCGGAAGTGTCGAGCGGCTGAATTCTTTGATGGTGGTGATTCTGAAGCCTTCGGTGGGGCGGGCGTCCTCGCGAGCCGGCTCGTCAGAAGCCCCGCCCCACCAGACAGCACGGACGCAATTGCGCGCTTGAATCTTGAGACTTGAGACTTGAAACTGAAGTCATGCAAAGCGAACGCCGCATCGTCAATCTTGCGCTCATCGGCTTCATGGGCGCGGGCAAGACTTCCGTGGGCCGGCTTGTGGCCGAGCAGTTGCATTTCGATTACCTCGACACGGATGAACTGATTGTGTCGCGCACGGGCCGGAGCATCGCGGATATTTTCAAGACAGACGGCGAGCCGGCCTTCCGCGCGCTTGAGCGGCAGGTGGTTGAAGAACTCAAGGACCGGACGAAAACCGTCATCGCCACGGGCGGCGGGCTGCCGGTGAATCCCGCGAACCTCGCCAGCCTCAAGACTCACGCGCTGGTCGTCTGCCTCTGGGCGTCGCCGGAAAAAATCTGGGAACGCGTCAAAAACCAGTCTCATCGTCCCCTCCTCCATGATCCCGACCCGCAGGGAAAAATCCACGACCTGCTCGCCGCGCGGGAGCCGTTCTACAAGCAGGCCGACGTGCTGGTGAACACGGACATCCGGTCTCCGCGCGAAGTTGCCCAGCATGTGGTGCATCAGTTCCGGCTTGAAGCCTTCAGCCGGTGATGAAATCGGCCATCCGACAGCGCGCGCTGGAACTGGGCTTTGACGACTGCCGCTTCACCACCGCCGCCGCGCCCGCCAGCGCGGGACATTTTCAAACCTGGCTCGCCAATAAACACCACGGCGAAATGGCCTGGCTGGAACGCAACGCGCCGAAGCGGATTGACCCGCAGCAGGTGCTGCCCGGTGCAAAAAGCGTGATTTGCCTCGCGGCGAGCTACCATCATGCCGATTCACGATTCACGATTCACGATTCACGATCAGGTTTGGTGGCACGATATGCGCGATTTGCCGACTACCACGACGTGCTCGGCGAACGGTTGAAAATTCTGGTTAACTTTATTGACCAGGTGGCCGACCGCAAGGTCCGCTCGCTCTGGCATGTGGACACCGGGCCGGTGCTGGAGCGCGACATCGCGCAGCGCGCCGGCCTCGGTTTCGTCGGCAAGCACACCAACCTCATCAGCCGCCGGCTCGGCAACTGGATTTTCCTCGCGGAAATCATCACCACGCTGGAACTGGAGCCGGACGCGCCGGAGCAGAATCATTGCGGCAACTGCACCCGCTGCATCACCGCCTGCCCCACGAATGCGATTACCGCGCCATTCGAGTTGGACGCGCGCAAGTGCATCTCCTACCTCACGATTGAGTTGAAGGGTCCTATTCCCGTCGAGCTGCGTCCCGCCATCGGCAAACGGATTTTTGGCTGTGATGACTGCCTCGCCGCCTGTCCGTGGAACCGCTTTGCCCGCGAGGGAAATCTGATGAAGCCGCAGGCGCGAAACGATCTGGCACAGCCGGACCTGATTGAACTGCTCCAGTTGGACGAGGCGGGTTTCAAATCGCGTTTTGCCGGCACGCCCATTCTACGCACGAAAAGGCGCGGCCTGTTGCGGAACGTCTGCGTGGCATTGGGAAATGCGGGCGATGAAACCGCGCTGCCCGTTTTGGAAAAGGCCGCGAAAGACCCGGAGCCATTGATCGTCGAGCACGCCCGCTGGGCGATCGGACAAATTGAATCGCGCGGGAAATAATTTTATTTCATCACGGACGTGAACGGGGCGTCATACAACGGCGCATCGGCTTTCAGGCTCAACAAATATGCCGCGAGCCGTTTCGCCTCCGGCGTCGGCACGACTTCGCAGCCGGCGGGCGTCGGGAAGTCCTTGGGAAATTGCAGCGCGTCCGGCGAGGGCGCGTCGCCGGCGGCCAATTTTCGGACCTCAAACAGAAACCGGAACGGCGGCATGGCGGAATTTTTCACGACGGCCGGCGGCGCGTAAAGATGCACCAACTGCCAGTTCAAGTCCGGGTCGCGCACACCGATGTTGGACAAATCCGGCCCGGCGCGCAGGCTGCCGGGTTGCACGGGGTCATCGTAAAGAAAATCCTCGGCGACGCTCCGGCGGACGCCCCAGCCGCGCGCAATGTCCGCGCCGGTTGCGTTGATGTGCGTTTCAACCTTGCCGCCGGCGGCGGTTATCTGGTCGGAAACGGCACCGGCATCGTCCTTGGTCAGGCTGGTCAGTTTGAGCGCGGCAACGAGATTGCTGACAGCAGTTGGATTCTTGCCGGCGCTGGTCAACACCACATCGCAAGCCACGCCATCCTGCCGGACTTGTTCGGTGTGACAGGCGGCGCAGCCGTTGGCGCGATAAACTTGCAAGCCAAGCGTTGCGTTGCCGGACCGCTGCAGCGGGTAAATGTCGCTGGAGTTCAAAACGGCGGTCTGCTTCGCCGTGCCGAGCTGCTTCACCGGCGCGAGCACAAAGCCGCACCACGAGAAGCCAAGCGCGATGAAGGCCGCGAGGAAAACGCTGAAACCGTTTTTCACGATTTCACCTCCTTGTCGCGCCGCAGCGAAGCGCAGGCGGACCCGGCTTCCAATGGAGATTTGATCACGGCAATCAGCGACTTGAGCAGCGCGATTTTCCACTTGAGCGTCATGGCAAAAATGTTCGCGGCGAAGAGCAGGCTGCCGAGCAGGATGAACAGCAGGCCGGTCGTGCCGGCGCGCAGGAAGATCAACACGACGCCGGTGGAATCGGCGAACGCGGCAGAGGTTTCATTCAATTTCATCCCCTGCTCAATCCCGCCGGAGGCGAGCGAGCCGGCCCAAAGCAGGACGCCCAGCAGACATAGCCAAAATTGAACCCGGACGAGTTTTGGAAAAGGCAGTTCAAAGCCCATGACGCGCGGCAATGCCTCGTAAATCGCGCCAAACATGGTCATGGCGAAGAAGCCGAGGATTTGCAGTTGCGTCTGCGCCGGCCCGAACCAGGTGAATTCCGTCACGCGGCTGATTTGCGGACAGGCCGCCGCAATGAGCATCAAGCTTGAAATCAGAAATAAATCCATCCCGGAGCCGATGAAACAAAACGGCGAATTGCGCCAGTGCCCGGCCACCGAACCCCACACCGTTCTCGACGCGATGGTGACGATGGCCAGCAGCGGCACGATCGTCAGCGCGGCGGCGGTCGAACTCAACGCCGGCATCCACGCTGGCAACGGCGCCGAAGCGGCGATGCCCATCCAGGTGCCGAAAAGAACCAGCGTCCAGAACGCGAACAGCGCGAGGTAATGGGATTGCAGCGGGTGCCCGGCAATTTTCGGCAGGAAATAAAACGCCGTGCCGACGCCGGCCAGCGCGAGCCAGACGAAGAGGAGATTGTTGGCGAACCAGGAATCAACCGCCAATTGCGCGACGCCGCGAACCGGATGATGAGCGAGGAGGAAAAGATTTGCCGTCGAATAAATCCACGGGAACCAGAACAGCGCCGCGAGCAGGAACCAGTGCGAGGGATAGAGTTCGCGTTCACGCCGCGCGCCGAACGTGGCAACGGCGGAAATGGCAATGAGCAGGAACGCGGCGAACAGCAGCACCGAACTGCCGCGCGGAAATTCCAGCCACGCGAAGCCGGTGTTGTCGCCGAGCAAAATGGCGACGACACCGATGAACACGCCAAGATGCCAGAGGTTCGCGGCAACGACGGGCACGAGCGGCAGGGCCAGTTCCGACCGGCTCAAGCGCGCGAAAATCCAGAGCATCACGCCGAGCGCGGCGGGGATGCAAAAGCCGTAGAGCAAGGCGTCGTTGGCGGCGGGCTGAACGCGGCCATAAGTCAGCCAGGCGCAATCGGCAAACAAATCCGGCTTGTGAAACGTCATGATGGCGGCCAGCGACAGTGCCAGACCGATGACCAGCCACAACGCCGCGCCACCGAAGAGCGCGAGCAATGGAACGCGGCACGAGGCGTCAATTTCGGACGAAGAAACTTCAGATGGTGGGCGCGCCGCTGCCGCGGCGCGCGCCGGCGCGGCAGCGCCAACGCCACCAAGACTGGAATTTTCGTTCTCGTTCATTCAAAGGGATTCGGTTTTGCCGGCGCGGCCGGCGCGGGCTTGCTCGCATTTTCCTGCCGCGCAATCAAATCGGTGCGGGCCTGCGCGGGATTTTGCCAGTTTTTTCCGGCCAGTTGCATCGCGGTCTCAATTGGCAGGCGGACGATGCCGCGCGACGGGTCCATCCAGCCGGCATTGTTGAGCGACGCCGCTTCATTGGTGCGGATTTCAAAAAGCGCCCTGGAAATGGCGACGGCGCGGTCGGCGTCAATGGCCGGAACGCTCACTGAAAATTTCACAATCACCGCGAGCGCGGCAAAAATCACGCTGGCGATGATGAAACCCGCCGCCGCGCCGGAGGCGTGATTCACGTCGGGCGTGTCCTGGTTGGGATTCATTGAACGCCTCCTTCGTTGGGCAGGGTGTCGGGCATTTCCTCGGGTTCAAGGTTGAGGCCCATGGCTTCGTGCAGGCGCGGGTCGCGTTTTGGAAACGGCGCGTGCGCGTTGAAATTTTTCAAGAAAACCGCCGCCAACAATCCGCCCATGAAGGCGACGCAACCGAATTGCAGCCAAAGCCAGTGGAACGGATAACCTTGCGGATGCAGCACGGGTAAAATGTTGAACGCCAGGTCCGCAAAATTCATCAGCCATGCCCACGCGCAAACGGGCAGCATGATTTTGAAGTTCATTTTGACCTGCGCCGGCAGCAGCAGGATGAACGGCAGGAAGAAATGGCCGAAAATCAAAACCATGCTGACCCACCACCATGAGCCGCTTTCGCGGATGAGATACCAGAAGGTTTCGTCCGGCACATTGCCGTTCCAGATGACGAAGTATTGCGCAAATTCAAAGTAGGCTTGCAGCAGCGTGAAAGCGAAAAAAAGGACGCCGAGAAAATAAAACTGGTTGTCCCGCAAAACGGAAGTCAGCACGCGCTGGCGCTGCAAAATTGCCGTGAGCACATACGCCGCGGCCAGCGCCACCCACCCGCACGAGGCGAAGAAATACAAACCGTAAATCGTCGAGGACCACTGGTATTCGAGCGAATTCATCCACAGAATCGGCGCGACCGTGACCGTGGCGGCGAAGGCGAGAATGCCCCAGCCGGAATGGAAACGCATTTTGCGCGTGCAAAGCGCCCCGCCGGTTTCGTCCTGCTGGAGCGACCAGAAACGCAGGCGCGACGAGAGCAGCCACCAGATGCCGAAGAAAATCGCCGAAGCGACGCAAAGGCCGGCCAGCGTGAACAGCGGCATTTTGGCGCTCAACGCGCGGTCGCCGGCCGGGTCAAGCGTCAGCCATGGGTAAATTTTGTCTGCGAGCAGCAGAACGGGAACAAATAAAATCGCCAGCCACGGAAACAGCAGCGCGCCGAGGTGTTCGCAAAACCGGCGCGTGGCGACCGACCAGCCGGCGTCGGTGAGATGATGAACCATCGTCAGGAACAGCGCGCCGAGGGCGAGCGTGAGAAAGAACATGAACGCCAGCAGCCAGGAATAACCGAATTCCTGCGGATTCTTGATCAGGCCAATGACCGATAAAATCCCGCCGCCGACCATCAGCACAGAAGGCAGTTTGCGCCAGCCGGACAAGTCCAGCGGCGGCAATTCATGTTGAGTTTGCGGGTTCATCTTATTGCGGGAACACACGCGTCTCGCGTGTTGGCTTGGGTGTCGCGCCCAAGCCGCTTACACGCGTGAACGATGTTTTCGGCGCGACGCCGAAAACCGCACGCGGGACGCGCGCGTTCCCCGCACAAATTTCTGACCATATTCATTTCAGTGCAGCTTGTTGTTCAGCCGTCAAATCATTCGTCGAACCGAGCCAGCTCAACTGCAGCGCCCGCAAATAAGCGATGATGGCCCAACGGTCTTGAACCGGCACCAGCGGACCATACGCCGCCATCGTGCTTTTTCCGCGCGTAATCGTGTTGAAAATCTCTCCGTCAGGCATTTCCACAGTGCGTTTGTCGTGCAAATTCGCCACGGCGGGCATGTCGCCGATTTTTTTCGTGATGCCATTGCCGTCGCCGAGCTGGCCGTGGCAAGGCGCGCAATAAATGTCGAAACGCTCGCGTCCACGCTGGAGCAATTCCTGGTTCACCGGCAGCGGATTGGTTGCGATGAAATTGGTCGTGCCGGTGACGAGGCCGGTGTTGACGGGCGAGTCTTCAAACGGATAAACCGGCCCGTCCACGGTTTGAACCGGCTCGCTGCGCGCAATGGCGCCGGGCGGCGGCAATTGCGAACTGACGCCGTTCGGGAAAAAGCTGTCCGGCTCCATGGGCCGCAATTTCAACTGCCGGTTCATGTCCGGGAAAATCTCGATCGGCGGCTTGCGCGACAGGCCGCCGCGAAAACCGGCGATGCCGACGATGGCTGCGCCGAGCGCCGCGCCAATCAAAATGATGGAAATGATGTGGCGCATCAGTCTTTGTCCTCCACCAGTTCAATGTGCGCGCCGCCAATTTCCGCCAGCAGCCGGCGGGTTTCGGTTTCGGAAAACTTCGGGTCGGTGGAACCGATGACGAGGAAAAACTTGTCGCGCGAGACGAGCGCGAAGCGCGCCCTGGCAAACAGCGGATGATGCAGGCGCGGCAGTTGGTTGAGCGCAATCATCCCGATAAACGCGCCGAGCGCGGCGGCCAGCACGAGCAGGATATACGACGGCACCACCGACATCGGCACGCTGAACGTCGGCTTGCCACCGGTGAGAATCGGATAGTCGAAGGCGTTCATATACCAGATCATCCCCATCGTCCCGATGAACGCGCCGGCGCCGAACACGAACGAAAACCAGCCGACGCGCGAGTTTTTCAAGCCCATGACTTTGTCCAGCCCGTGAACCGGAAACGGCGAAAAAACGTCCCACCGGGAATAGCCGGCGTCCCGCACTTTTTCCGCCGCCGACAAGACGGCGGCGGGAGAATCAAATTCAGCGACGAGGCCGTAATTTTTCCCGCTCATGGCATCGCTCCTTTCGTGCCGGACGGTTGATGCGGATTGGCCTGCGGCGTCACCGCCTTGACTTCCGAAACCGGAATCATCGGCAGGAACCGCACGAACAGCAAATACAGCATGAAAAACGCGCCGAGCGTGCCGAGAAAGACGCCCGCGTCCACCCACGTCGGATAATACACGCCCCAGTTCGCCGGCAGAAAATCCTGGTAGAGCGAGCCGACGATGATGGTGAACCGCTCGAACCACATGCCGATGTTGATCAAAACTCCGATGATGAAAACGACCGCCAGATTTTGCCGGATTTTTTTGATCCAAAGCAGTTGCGGCAGCGAGGCGTTGACGACAATCATGATCCACCCGCCAAACCAGTATTGATGGCCGAACATCCGGTGGCCGAAAACCCAGGAGTCGTAGGGATTGCCCGAATACCACGCCATGAAAAATTCAACCGCGTAAATGTAGCCCATGATGCAGCCCATCAGCAGCAGCATTTTGCAGATTTTGTCAATGTGCGCCATGGTGATGATGTCCTCCAGATGGCACCATTTCCGCAGCGGAATCAGCAGCACCAGCACCATGCCGAAGCCGCACGTCACCGCGCCGGCGACAAAGTAAAATGGGAAAATGGTCTCATGCCAGCCGGCCAGTTGCGCCGTGGCGAAGTCCATGCCGACGATGGAACTCACGGTGAACACCAGCAGCGTCGCCAGGCCGGACAAAATGAGATAGGCTTTTTCGTAATTGTGCCATTGCCGGGCCGAGCCGGTCCAGCCGAGCGCGAACAGGCCGTAAATGAATTTCCGCGCGCGCGTTTTCGCCCGGTCGCGCATCAACGCCAGATCGGGAATCAGGCCCATATACCAGAACGTCGTCGAGACGATGAGGTAGGTGTTGACGGCAAAAACATCCCACATGAGCGGCGAACGGAATTGCGGCCACATCCCCTCATAAGTCGGCACCGGAAACATGAACCAGTCAAACCATTCGCGCCCGACGTGGATGGCAGGATACATCCCCGCCATCATCACGGAGAAAACGGTCATGGCCTCGGCGGCGCGGCCAATTGCCGTGCGCCAGTGTTGCCGCGTGAGGAACAGCATCGCCGAAATCAGCGTGCCCGCGTGTGCGACGCCGACCCACCAGACGAAATTGATGATGTCCCAGCCCCACATCACCGGATGATTGTTGCCCCAGACGCCGACGCCGGTGGAAATTTTGTAGGTCAACATCGCCGGCAAAACGAACGCCGCGCAAAATGCCGCCGGCAGGAACAAAATCCACCACCACAGCGGCGTCCTGCCCTCGTTGAACGCCGTGAGCTTGTCCGTGAGCCAGCCGAGGCTGCGGTTGGCGGGCACGGGAGCCATGCGCCGTAATCCAGCGGGCGGCGAGAGCGATTCCAGTTGTGTCGCGGTTTCAGTCATTTCGATTTTTCAACGCCAAGACGCCAAGGCCCGGAGGCGCAAAGTTTTCCACCCCGCCCCGGCCGGCGCGAGGCGTCTTGGACTGCGGCGGCTGTGACGCCGCTTTCGAACTGGCCGGGCGCTTTGTTGTTCGCAAATTCCGCCCCCGCTGAAAGCGGCGTCGCGCTCCGCTTGCCGCCGCACTCCAAAACCTGGCGGCGGTTTGAGCAGTTCAATTTTTCCTCGCGTCTTTGCATCTTTGCGTCTTTGCGTTAAAGCTTTTCGGCGGGGTGAAATTCGCCGCCGCGATTCTCGTATTCTTCCGTGCTGTAAGGCGCGTGATAATCCGGCATTTTCGGATTCGGATTGCGGACGCGCGCCAGATACGTCGTGCGCGGCTTGGTCAGCAACTCGCCAAGCACGGAATAATTCAGCGGCTGCGCCTTCCATTTTGAAACCGCGCTGTCCGGGTCGCTGATGTCGCCGAACACAATCGCGCCCGCCGGACACGCCTGCTGGCACGCCGTCTTTGGAATCGTGCCTTCGGATTCCTTCAGGCGGATGTCGCCCGATGGGCCGGCCTTCACCTTTTGCGCGATTTCCGCCTGCTGGATGCGCTGGGTGCAATAGGTGCATTTTTCCATCACGCCGCGCATCCGCACCGTCACGTCCGGGTTCTTGACCATCTTGATCAAATCCCATTCGTCCTCCTTGCGCATCCCGCCGGCATCCGGCGCCTTGAACCAGCTCAACAAATCCCATTTGCCGTCCGTCTTGTGCGTGAGCGGCGTCGGATAAAACGGCCCCTTGAGCGCGCTGATGGGACGCTTGTTGTAATCGAAATAATTGAAGCGGCGGACCTTGTAGGGGCAATTGTTCGAGCAATAGCGCGTGCCGATGCAGCGGTTGTAAGTCATCACGTTCAACCCTTCCGCGTCGTGCGACGTGGCATTGACCGGGCAGACGTTTTCGCACGGCGCGGCTTCGCACATCTGGCAGAGCATCGGCTGGCTCACCGCCTGCACGTCGTCAATCCACTCCGCAAACTGCTGTTCGGCATCCGTCAGATTCTCGTCGGCGTTGGGATCGAACAGGCTTGGATTGTGTTTCCGCTTCGGATCGCTCGTGTAATAACGGTCAATCCGCATCCAGTGCATTTCGCGGCCGCGGCTGACCTGATCCTTGCCGACGATCGGAATGTTGTTCTCGCTCTGGCACGCGACCACGCAGGTGCCGCAGCCGACGCAGGAATTCAAATCCACCACCAAGCCCCATTGCTGCAACGCCGTCTTTTTCGCCTCGTCGAGCGGATTCGGATAAAGCGGCGCGACGACCGGCGGCTCCTTGTCGTGCATCTCCTGCGCAAAATCCGGTTTCGTTTGGAATTCCTCCAGATTCGCCTCGCGCACCGCCGGGCGGCCTTCCATGGACCAATGTGATTGCGTCGTCGCAATCACATAAGTCCCGCCGGTCTTTTTCACCGTCGCGCCGGTTTCAATGTATTTTCCGCTGAAAATTTTATACGCGTTGAAGCCGACGCCCGTGCCGACGCGGCCAGCCTTTTCGCGGCCATAACCGAGCGCGAGGCCGAGCGAATAATCCGCCATGCCCGGCTGTGTCCAGATGGGGCCGGAAACTGTTTTGCCGTTCAAGGTGATTTCAATGATGTCGCCGTTTGCCACGCCGAGTTCGCGCGCCGTCTTGCGGCTGACGAGCACGGCATTGTCCCAGGTGATTTTCGTGACCGGATCGGGCAACTCCTGCATCCAGCCGTTGTTCGCGTAACGCCCATCGTCCACTTTTGCATCGCGGTGGAAAATGACTTCGAGATTTTGAGCGGATGGCGCAACCGATTTGATTGACGGAACAGAACCTTGATATTTTGCTGTTGTTGAAATGTTAGAAACGCGATTATTGGCCACGAAACCGTTGAACAAAAATTTCTTCCAATTCTCCTCAACACCCTGTTGAGTTGGATTTATCAGAAAAAAAGTTGTCCGAACAATTTCATGCGGATTCGTTTCTGACTCGCCAGCAATCCGCGCCAGCAACTCCAATTCAGTCAACCCGCCGAACAACGGCTGAATCAAGGGCTGAATTGGAACGAGCGTTCCATCGCTCGTAATCGCGTCGCCCCAAGATTCGAGATAATGCGTCGCGGGGAAAAGCCATTGTGATTTCCAAGTTGTGCTCGCCGATTCGTCTTCGTAATAACCGAGACGCACAATCGTCGGACTTGCCTGCACTTCACCACTGAAGAGCGGCATCGGTGAATTGTAAGCGGGATTTCCGCCGATAATCACAAGCGTGTCGCTCACGGAAGCGTTCTTCAAATCTGCTTGCGTCGTTTCTTCCGCCGGAATCAAAGTGACGGTGTTGCCAATCGCGCCGAGCGCGGAATTGATGGCGTGTGCGAGCAAATGAACTTCAATCGGCTGACGCTGGCCAGCGACAACGAGAGCGTCTTTTCCAAATTTAAGCAAATCGTTGGCACAATTAAATGCCCATTGTGATTCAAAATCTTTATCGGGTGGCGGAATTGGCGGATAATCCGCTGGAGGAACATGCACACGAAGAGCATCGATCCACTTTGAAATCGATTCAGCAATTCTTCCAACCTGACTCGCCGCCACGCGCAGCCGATGATCCGCATTCGCGCCAGTCAAAGTGAAAAGCGATTCCACCGCGTAAAGCCGGCTCATGCCGTCGCCTGCTTTGCGGCTAGCGGCAAATTTGCGAATGTGATTGTGCGCGTCGTCCTCGCCGCCGAGAAAATCACAATCGAGCGACAAAATGACTTTCGCCTTGTCGAAATTGAAAATTGGTTTGACCGGCTGGCCGAACGCCTGCGTAGCTGCGCGCTGATGAATTCCCGAATCAATCGCGTCGTAGGTGAACCATTTCGATTGCGGAAATTTCTGCGCGATGATCTTTTGCAGCCGCGCCCGCGACGGCGATGTGCTGCTCTCGGCGAGGAACGCCAGCCCTTCGCCGGAATTCGCCGCGAATTTCTGCGACAGTTCGTCGAGAAACTTCAGCGCCTCCTCGTGTGAAACGGTTTTGCCGTCGTGCGTGAACCGTTTCGCGCGGTCGGGATCGTAAAGGTCGAGAATCGAAGCCTGCGCATAACGGTCGGTGCCGCCGTTGCCGCCGGGGAACAGCGCGTTGCCTTCGATCTTGACGGGCCGGCCTTCGTAGGATTTGACGACGAGCGGAATCGCGCCGGTGCGCGTGGGCATGGCCGTCGCAAAATATTGCGGCTCGCCATAGACATAATCCGCCGGCTGCTGGCCGAACGGTTCCAGCTTCTCCTCCGGTCGGCGGCAGCCCGCGCCCGCCAGACCCAGACCCGCCAGCGCGAACGACGCGGACATGATTTTCAGAAACTGGCGGCGGTTCTGGCCTTCCGCCATCTCGCTCGCGCCCTGCGGAAATTCGCGGTGCAGCCACTCCTTGAACTCCGGCGTGTCCGCCAGTTCGTCCAAGCTGCGCCAGTAACGGCGGCCTGAAGTGACTGTTGAAGCCGGAGTCGTTGGGTTCGAGTTCATTCGGAAACAACAAATAATTGCCGATTGCCGATTGCCGATTGCCGATTGGCAATAAAATCAGCGCGACGCTCACTTGCAAGCGCCAATCGTAAATCGTAAATCGTAAATCGTAAATTCATCATCATCGGTGGCAGGCCGAGCAATTTTGCAACGATTCCACGCGCATATGTTCAGCGAGTTTTTTGCCCTCGAACGTCTGCAAATGGGCGGCTTCAACACCATTCGTGCTCCACTGCCAGCCCAAATCCGTGACCTTGTCCACAGGCCGGATGAACGCCGCCGGGTCGCGATGGCAATCGAGGCAGAAACTCATGCTGAACGGCTTGGCGTGGGACACTTCGTCCATTTCGTCCACCCGCCCGTGGCATTCCACGCAACTGAAGCCGCGCCGGACGTGGACCTCGTGGTTGAAATAGGCGTAATCCGGCAGCCGGTGGACTTGCACCCACGGAATCGGCGCGTTGTTGGTCGCGCTTTCGCGGACAATGGCCAGGCGCGTGTCATCCTTCAAAATCTGGCTGTGGCAGTTCATGCACGTCGAGGCGCCCGGAAGATTTGAGAACCAGGATTCTTCGACACCGTTGTGGCAATAGCGGCAATCCATGCCAAGCTGCCCGGCGTGAACCTTGTGCGAAAACGGCACCGGCTGCACCGGCTCGTAGCCGACGCGCGTGTATTTGGGCGTGAAATAGTAAGTCACGCCCGCCGTCACGCCGCCGCCAGCCAGCACGGCGCCAACGCCCACCGCCAGCGGCAACCAGTTTGTCCACCTCGGAAAAATCACCGGTGCTTTGGATTCACTGTCCGTTTGTCAAAAACTGCCCTTATCATGGCAAACACAAGAACTGATATTTAATCGTTGTCCGCGATTTTCGCAAGAAAAGTTTGTGAATAATTTCACGTGATTAGCCAGCCGGATGAAGCGGCGCTTTTCCCGCCTCCGCCACACGGCAAAAAGAATCCATCATTTGCCAATATCCGGCAAGCCGGCAAAACCCGTTTGACGGATGTTGTCAGACACCAGCCGCGTTCGCTCCCGTCGCGGCGGGCCGGTGCCTGCCAGTTTGGCTCGCGCCTGACGAATCAGGACATTTTGTGCCGACTTCAAAACCAGACAGTGCCGCGAAGGATTTGGAGATGCTCCGTCCGCCGGAGATGCCTCCGGGCGCCGCCATGTCGCTGCTGGGCGTGGATTATGTCCGGCTGAAGACGGACGATGGCGGGGAATTGTTCCTGACGCGCTTCGGCCTGCCCTTCTGGAGGCATCTGCTGCCGGAAAACTGGTATGCCCACGAATGGTTCGAGGCCAACCGCGAACGGCTCGAAGGCACGAGCATGGTTTATCGCGTCCCCACGCGCCTCGTGGCCGGCAAGGCGCTGAATCTTGTCGTCAAATGGTCGCGCGTCGGCGAAGTCGTCCCGCTCGACACGCTCACGGTCAACAAATTCATTCACGCGGAGTTCAACAGCCCGTTCGAGGAATTTTCGCTGCTCATGGAATTGCGCAAGGGCGAGGCCGGCCCGTCGGGCATCCGCATCCGCACGCAACAGCCGCTGGCCATTTATGTGCCCGGCCAGCGCCTCCAGCTCTGGCAAACCGGGCGTTCCGAGGACAAAATCCGCGCCAAGGTCGCGCGCCATCCGGACGTGGAAATTGACATCCTGCGCCAGTATGTCGTGCTTTATGGCTGGATCAAGGGACGCGACGCGGTTGAGACGGCGGAACAATTTGGGCTGTCAGACCGGAACCGCGCGGAATTTCTGGCGCGCACCACCAGCCTTGTCACCCACGAACTCTGGCAGAAGGGCTACCATGTCATTGACATGAAACCGGCGCACGTCATTCTGCGGCCGCGACCGGACAAAACCCTC
>Ga0181520_10008292_pt1 | contig 14825 bp, 11 predicted proteins | sample PEATcosm2014_Bin_29_FD_132451 | JGI IMG/M metagenome (GOLD analysis project Ga0181520, IMG submission 132451) | Peatland microbial communities from MTU Mesocosm Facility, Houghton, MI, USA - PEATcosm2014_Bin02_30_metaG | ecosystem: Environmental > Terrestrial > Soil > Wetlands > Peat | place... | reverse complement strand
GCACGACGTTGGCGCCGATTTCCTTGAGCGAGAACGCGAGGTCGCAGCGGTCCTCGCGCGTTTCGCCCATGCCGATGATGCCGCCGGAGCAGATGCCGATGCCGGCCTGTTTCAAATGCCGGATGGTTTGCACGCGCTCCTCGTAGGTGTGCGAGGTGCAGACCTGCGGATAAAACCGCCGGGAGGTTTCGAGGTTGTGGTTGTAGCATTCGACGCCGGCCGCCTTCAAGCGGTCCGCCACTTCTTGTTTCTGGATGATGCCCAGCGAGGCGTCCGGACGCGCCTGGCCGCTCTGTTTCAATTCCTTGAAACGCGCGCAAAGCTCGTCCAGCACCGGGCCTTCCTCCAGCCCGCGCCAGGCGGCGACAAGTCCCAGGCCGACAACGCCGTTGTTTTTTGCCTCGGCGGCGGCGGCGAGGACGGTTTCGGATTCCACGAGGCTGTAGCGCGGTGACTCCGTCTGGTAAAATGCCGACTGCGCGCAAAACCGGCAGTTTTCCGAACAGGCGCCGGCCTTGATGTTCACGATGGAACAGAGATGGATCTTGTTGCCCTTGAACTGTTCGCGGATGCGGTTGGCCCATGACAGCAAATCCAGGATGTCGGCGGACGTTTCGAGATGGAAAAGCCAGAGCGCCTCGTCGCGGGATATTTGTCCGCCGCCCAAAACCCGTTCGCCAAGCGTGGAGATTTGGCCGTGATTTTTTACGTCAACCAGTTTTTCTGTCATGGTTGACAGCATACCGCGCGGGCGTAATTCCGCAAGCGGACATCATTTTACCGCCGGGACATTTGTCGGCTGCGGCGGGAAAACGCGCGACGGCATCGCATAGTTCAAGTAGGCGGCGAGCGAGGCGATTTGCATGTCGTTGAGCGGGCCGCCCTGCGAGGTGGCGAACGCGGGCATGAGCGTGCCGGCCTTGCCGGTGGTGATCCAGGTGCGCCAGAATTCCTCGCTGGTCGGGTCTTTGAGATTGTGCAGGTCGGGCACCATGGTGGCGCGGGGATTCGCCTCGTGGCAGACGGCGCAAACGGCGGCAAAAAGTTGCTGCCCGTATTTGCCTTCGACGTTTTTGGCGTGGCAGTTCATGCAGTCGCCCTTGAACACCGCCTGCCGGTCAAGCTTGGCGGCGGCGATCCCGGCAGCCCGTTCTTCCGCGCTCATGGGTTTGGGCGGCGGCGGCGGGAGGACATTGATGCGCAGCATGAGATCCTTTTTGCCATTGTCGGTGGTGATCGCGACGGACTTGAAGAGCGTGCCGCTTTTGCCGGCGAGGTTCACACTGACTTTGATGGTGCCATTCGAGCCGCCAGGAATTGTCCACGGCACCGGCGGCAGTTCCGCCGTGGTGCAACCGCAGGAAGGATGCACGGCAAGAATCGTGACGGGAAGCGGCGTGATGGAATTGGTGACCGTGACCGTGTTGGTGCTTCTGGTTATGCTGGCCACATGGGTGATTTTGCCGCCCCGGAATTTTGCCCAAAGACTTGAATTGGTGACCGACGTGAGGTTGGTGATGCTGGTGATGTTGGTCGCCAGTCCGAGGTCAATTTTTTGCGCGACGTTGGTGAAAGTGAAAACAAACCGCGCAAAATCCTGTCCGTTGGTGGCGTCCGCTGTTTTGGTCAGCGCATCCCACATGATGACGCCATCCGGCAGCGGTTCGCCCGCGTGCGTGTAGCTCGGCACGTAAACCGGCGCGGACGTCACGGCGCTGGACGGCTGCGCGGCGGCGGTGAAGATTCCGATGGCGGAAGCCAGCAGTGCAGCAGTGTATGAATTGATTAAATTCAGTTGCATATCCGGTGGAAAATAGCGGCTTCGTGAAAAATTGACAGCGGGAATTACGGCAGCCGGTTCAGCGCGCTCAACACTGCACGCACCGAGGCCAGTTCAATGTTTGTGTCCGCGCCCGCGCCCCAGCGCGACTTGCCGTCGGCGGTCCTGATTTGGATGTAGGCAATCGCCATCGCCGTCTCACCAGTGCTCATGGCGTGCTCGCTGTAGCTCGTGATTTCAAAACGCGGAACGCCCGCCGTCGTGAGGCCGTGGACGAGCGCGGCGAGCGGGCCGTTGCCTTCTCCCTTGAATTCCACCGCCTTGCCATCGCGCGACAATTTCGCGCGGCATTTCACGGTGCCGTTTTTGCTTTCCGTCTCGAATTTCTTGAGCTGCCAGGGCGAAACCCGCTCGATGTATTCGCGCCAGAACATTTTTTTAAGTTCCGCGCCGCTGACTTCGCGGCCGAGCCGGTCGACCTCATCGTTGGCAATCGGGCCGAACTCGCGCTGCATGTCCTTGGGCAATTCGATGCCGAATTCGCTTTCGAGCAGATACGCCACGCCGCCCTTGCCGGACTGCGAGTTCACGCGGATGACCTCGCGGTATTCGCGCCCGATGTCCGCCGGGTCAATCGTGAGATACGGCACGTCCCAGCGCGCGCCGGGAGCGCTTTCGCGTTCGGTCAAACCTTTTTTGATCGCGTCCTGATGCGAGCCGCTGAACGCGGTGAAGACGAGTTCGCCCGCGTAAGGCTGGCGCGGTGGAATCGTCATGCCGGTGCAACGCTCATAGACGTCGATGATCGAATTTAGATTCGAAAAATCCAATTTCGGGTCAATGCCATGCATGTAAAGATTTAACGCGACGGTGACGATGTCGAGGTTGCCCGTGCGCTCGCCGTTGCCGAAAAGCGTGCCCTCAACACGATCCGCGCCCGCAAGCAGGCCGAGTTCCGTCGCCGCCACGCCGGTGCTGCGGTCGTTGTGCGTGTGCAGGCTGATGATGAGCGACTCGCGGTTTTTGATGTTGCGGCAAATCCATTCGATTTGGTCCGCGTAAACGTTTGGCGTGGCCACCTCGACGGTGTCGGGCAGGTTCAAAATCATTTTGCGCCTCGGGGTCGGCTGCCATACGTCCATGACCGCCTCGGAAACTTCTTTTGCGTATTCCACTTCCGTCGCCGAAAAGCTCTCCGGCGAATACTGGAGCATGACTTCCGTGTCCTTGAGCCGTGGCAACCGGTCCTTGATCATCCGCGCGCCGTTCACCGCGATGGCCTTGATCTCGTCCTTCGACTTGCCGAACACCACGCGGCGCTGCGCCGGCGACGTCGAATTATACATGTGGATGATGACTTTTTTCGCGCCGATGAGCGACTCGATGGTGCGCTCGATCAAATCCTCGCGCGCCTGCACGAGCACCTGGAGCCACACGTCGTCCGGCGCGCGCTTTTCCTCGATGAGCCGGCGGTTGAACGTGAATTCGGTGTTCGACGCCGACGGAAAACCGACTTCGATTTCCTTGAACCCGATTTTTACGAGTGTCTGGAACAATTCCAATTTTTGCGACACGTTCATCGGCACGGCAAGCGCCTGGTTGCCGTCGCGCAAATCCACGCTGCACCAGCGCGGCGCGTGCGTGAGGACGCGGTTGGGCCACTGCCGGTCGGGCAGGGCGACCGGCGGAAACGGACGATATTTCTTTGACGGATCTTTGTGCATGACTGTTTGCTTTCTAGTTAACGCCGGGCGACGGTCAGGTAAACAAAAAACCCACCGCCATTCCGGGCAGTGGGTTTATGAAATTGTGATGAACGTTCAAAACCCAACCGCCATGCTGTTCAGCAACAGCACTCTCGCAAGCAGCAGGTCTAAATTAAAATTCACAACTAGACCGTAGCAATTTCTCGCGGCCCCGTCAACCGTTTTCAGCCTTGCCCGTCCGTCTGGCATCCGGACATTGGCATGGCCCAACGGGTTCAAACTGCTGAAAGTTTCGTTTAAAACAAAAACTGGCAAACTTGCCTGGCGCAAAGCGGGACCGGGTGAACCGAGGCGGATCATTCCATGTTCAGGAACACACAGCCGCGCCCCGTCAAAACCACCGTCAGTCCGGCGGAAAGATCGGTTTCGGGCAGGATTGTTCTGGGAACAGGGAACCCTTCCGCATCCGTGGGCCGGTCCTTCTCAAAGTAGTGGAACACACGCACGGTTTTCCGGCCCAGGCCAGGGACGCGCACATGCACGATGCGTGTTTCATTTGCATCATTGACCAGCATGATGTTGAGCCGGTGGTTGCCGGCGGTTTGGCCTGCGATGACGCGCAAGCTGGGCAGCCCGGTGGCGCTGACGTCTAACAGGCGCGCGTTGCGTGGAAAAAGACGGGACATCAGCGACCAGGTGTAAAACCACGGGCGAATGTTTTCATCCTCGGGATGCCCCATCGCGGAGCCTTGCGTGTTCCAGAATCCCCAGAGCTTCAAGGTTGTGTCCGCCGGTACCGGCGGGTGTCCGGCTACCGTGTGCATGGCGTCGTCCAGGTCCCACGCGCACAATCCCATCCAGCCGGCCTGCGCCACCTGGGCTGCGTAATCCGCCATCATCACGCCGTAAGGAAACGTCCGGACACGCGGCTGCTGATCCCCGTTGCACTTGCCGTCCAGCAGGCCGGATTCCGCGAGAAAAAAACGTTTGTCCGCGGCGTGCGGATCGTTTGCCAGAATAACCGCGCGCTTGGCGGTTAGAACTTTTTCTAGTTCGCCGTCAAAAATTTGCTGGTCCGTTGCATACCAGTGCATTTCCCAGGCGCCGATGGTGCCGGGCATGTCCCGCGAAACGTCGTCGGCCCACTCCCAGTTCCAGGAGTTGTCCGGCCCCACGATGGGCAGATCCGCCAGGCCGTGCGTGTCGAATTGTCGGCGCAAACCTCGAATGCCCGCCGACCAGGCCTCGTAATTGACCTTGCCGCCCGGCCACATCCACGAGCCGTTCGGTTCGTTCATCAGATTGTAAAAACGCACCACGGAATAGCCCCGGCTGGTGCGCAGCCAGTTGACAAAATCTGTCACCAGCCGCGCCCAGCGCGGATCATCCGGATGTTCCACGGATTGACCGGCATCCTCGCCAAGCCGGCCTGGCGGCGACCATTCGCCCAGCAGCACGTCAATGTTATTGGTCTGCGCATAATCCAGAATGTCGAGCAGGGAACCGAGCCGCCGGCGGACCGCCGCTTCACCCTGAGTCCAGACGCAGCGCGGTTCGCCGGCGGCATCGAATCCGTCGCAATACGTCCGCCCGCCGGTCATCACGCGGAAAAAGGCCGGGCGGGCAAAATCCAGCCGGTGCAGCGTGAGCTTCCAGGCTGCGGGACTCGGCGGATACGCATAAGGGTCCCACTGAATCCCCAAACCGAAAAATGACTTCTCCGAAGTGGAATGGATGTCCACCGTGACATTGGAAACGGGACGATCATGATCCGCCGGTTCTTCAGCGCGGGAAATCCAGCAGGCGGGCAGCAGGCAGAAAAATAAAATCAGGCCGGTCAGCCGCGTCTTGAGCCGCGGATGCGCCGGGGAAATTCTAAGAACCTTCATTTCATTGATGCTAACTGGTCCGGCAAATCCCGCACGCCAAAACCAGGGCGGTTTGTTTGATCGTGGAAAATCTGACGGGGCGCACACCGCCGGCCCGCTCAATCCATTCGAGGATTGTCCCGGTGTCAGGCGGTAGAAACAAGCTAGACTCGCGGCGCGGCCAACGATTCATACAACGGTCGGCTGTCCGCTTCCGTTCCGGTTTATCCGAGAAATGCCGCGTGGACGGCCTTGACGGCCTGTTCGCCTTTGGCGAGGTCAATGACCACGGAAATCTTGATTTCGCTCGTGGAGATCATGTCAATGTTCACGCCCACCTTCGCGAGCGTTTCAAACAGTTTGCCCGCCACCCCGGTCTGCGATTTCATGCCGACACCAACGATGGACAGCTTGCCGATTTTTTCGGCGGTGATGACTTCGCGGAAACCGATCTCCTTTTTCAAGCCGGCAATGACCTTCAGCGCCTTGAGCAAATCCGGCTTGTCGGCGGTGAACGAAATGTCCGTCTGTGGCGAATCGGTGCCGTGGCTGATGTTCTGGATGATCATGTCCACGTTCACGGCCGCGTCGCCGAGCGCCTTGAAAATCCTCGCGGCCACGCCGGGCTTGTCCGGCACGCCGACGAGCGTGACCTTGGCCTGGTTTTTGTCGAGCGCGACGCCGCGCACGACGACGTCTTCCATGCTTTTCATTTCTTCTTTCACAATCGTTCCTGGGTTGTCGTTGAGGCTGGAGCGGACTTCAAACACGACGCCAAATTTTTTGGCGAATTCCACCGAGCGGCTCTGCATCACCTTGGCGCCGAGGCTGGCGAGTTCCAGCATTTCGTCGTAGGAAATTTCCGGCAGCTTCTTCGCGTCCGGCACGATGCGCGGATCCGTGGTGTAAACGCCGTCCACGTCCGTGTAAATCTGGCACAGGTCGGCCTTGAGCGCGGCGGCAAGCGCAATCGCCGTCAAATCCGAACCCCCGCGGCCCAGCGTGGTGATCTGGCCGTCCTTTGTCTCGCCCTGAAAACCGGCGACGATGACGACCTTGCCGGCGTCGAGATGTTCATGCACCTGCCGGGGTGTGATGTTATGAATTCTCGCCTTCGTGTGAACGCCGTCCGTCACGATCCCCGCCTGCGCGCCGGTCATGGACACCGCCGGAACATTCAACGAGTGCAGCGCAATGGCCGTGAGCGCGATGGTCTGCTGTTCGCCGGTCGCGAGGAGCATGTCCATCTCGCGTTCATTCGGCAGCGGCGCGATGCCCTTGGCGAGCCTGATGAGGCCGTCCGTCACCCCGCTCATCGCGGAGACAACGACGACAATCTTGTTGCCTTGCGCATGGTATTTCGCCACGCGCGCCGCGACATTTTTGATGCGGTCGGTGTTGCCCACCGAGGTGCCGCCATATTTTTGAACGATCAGAGCCATGTTTTGAATTGTCGGATTGACAAGAATGCCAGAAATGCGCGGACAATCAAGCCGCTGTATGCCGCTGAAGAAGATACGAGCGGAAATTCTCGTAGTTCGCGCCCAGCCGGTCAAAATCTTCCGGCAACCGGATGGCGGCGGTCATCGCCGGCGGCACATCCGGCGCAAAGCCGATCGTCTCCTCAATTTCTTCGGGGAACTTCGCCGGATTCGCCGTTTCGAGAACCACGGCGGGCAGGCCGTCGAGCGGTTCGTGCGCCTGCCAGTCGAGAAAGCCGCGCCAGGCAACCGCGCCGTGCGCTTCCAGCAGCAATTCATATTGGTTCCAGACTTCGCGGATCGTTTCGCGTGTGCGCTGGTCGGAGACGGAACTGGAAAACAAGTCGCGGCGCATCGCGGCGAGGTCGGGCTGCTGATGAATCTTGCCGGTCTCATCCATGCGCCCGCCATAAACCGCCACGAGCCGCGCGAGATTGCTCGGATGCCCGACGTTCATCGCGTTGGAAACTGAATTGCGTGACGGCACGATTTTTTGATAAACGCCGGTCGCGAGAAATTTTGGGAATGCGTCATTGTCGTTGACCGACGCGACGATTTTTTTCACCGGCAAACCCATCCGCCTCGCGACCACGCAGCCCATCATGTCGCCGAAGTTGCCGCTCGGCACGGAGAAGACGACTGGCTCGCCCGGTTTCGCCAGCCGGGATGCGGCATAGAAATAGTAAACGCTTTGCGGCAGCAGCCGTCCGATGTTGATGGAGTTTGCGGACGAGAGCGGAAGGTGTTTCAGCGCGGGATCGGCGAAGGCCTGTTTCACCATCGCCTGGCAGTCGTCAAACTTGCCGTCAACCGCCACGGTGCGGACGTTGCCGGTCAGCGTGGTCATCAGCTTGCGCTGGCTCAGACTGATTTCATCCGCCGGAAACAGCACGATGACGCGGATGCCCGGCACATTGTGAAACGCATGCGCCACCGCCGCGCCGGTGTCGCCGCTCGTCGCGGTGAGAATGGTGAGCTGCGCGCCGTCCTCCTGCAAAAACCGGCCCAGCAACCGCGCCATCATGCGCGCGGCAAAATCCTTGAACGACGCCGTCGGTCCTTGATCGAGCCGCATCACGCAAACACGGTCATAAACCTTTTCGAGCGGAATTTCAAAGTTGTAGGCGTCGCGGCAAATCGCGGCGAGCACGTCGGCGGGAATGACCCCGTCCGTGTATTTCGACAGCACGCGAAACGCAATTTCGTGATACGGCAGCCGGCTGAACGCGGCGGTTTCATCCGGCGCGAGCGTCGGAAACTTTTCGGGAAAATAAAGCCCGCGATCCGGCGCCAGGCCGCGGAGAAACGCCTCGCGCAGATTGACGGCGGGGGACCGGCCGTTGGTGCTGGTGAAAAGAAGTTCGCCCATGTCCGGAAATTATTGCAGGTTTTCCACGCGGAACATCACGGGTTTGGCCTTGACGGCGGGCAGCCCGGCGATTTTCGCCAGGGCCTTGCGCATCGCGGCGTTCGGCGCGTCGTGGATCATCAGGATCAGCGGCACGCTTTTGCCTTCATGGCCTTCGGGCTGGAAGACGGAGGAGATGCCGATGCTGGCTGTTGCAAAAATGGCGGCGATTTTCGCCAGCACGCCGGGTTTGTCCACCACGCTGAAGCGGACGTAATACTGCGAGGTGACTTCATCCAGCGGTGCGACGCGCCCGCTTTTGGAGTGCGCGACAAACGGCGGCACGCGGACTTTCGTCCCGTTCTTCAAGTCCAGCGCGGCGTCGGCCACATCACTCAACACGGCGCTGGCGGTGGCGTCCTTGCCCGCGCCGCGACCGTAAAACAGCGTGTCGCCGACCACATCGCCGCGCACGAACACGGCGTTGAAAACCTGGTTCACATTTGCCAGCACATGCGAGCTGGGAATGAGCGCGGGATAAACGGAAACCTGGATGGCCGGCGGCCGGCGGCCGGCGGCCGGTTCGGGGGCAAACTGTTTCACGATGCCCAGCAGCTTGATCGTGTAGCCCAGCTTCGCGGCAAATTCCATGTCAATCCTGGACACTTCGCGGATGCCCTCGGTGTGGATGGCGCGAGGGTCCACCCAGAAGCCGTGCGCGAGCGAGGCGAGAATGCCGGTCTTGTGCTGCGCGTCGCGGCCGTCAATGTCCAGGTCCGGCGGCGTCTCGGCGTAACCTTGTTTCTGCGCGTCGGCGAGGACGGCGGCAAAGTCCGCGCCCTCGAATTTCATGCGCGACAAAATGTAGTTGCAGGTGCCGTTGACGATGCCGTAGATCGCGGGGAACTGGTTGGCGACAAAACCTTCGCGCAGCGACTTGATGATCGGGATGCCGCCGCAGACGCTGGCTTCGTAATAAAGATTCACGCCGGCCTTTGCGGCGGCGGCGAACAATTCCGGCCCGTGGGCCGAGAGCAGCGCCTTGTTCGCGGTGACCACGGTTCTGCCCTGTGCGAGCGCGGCCAGCACCATCGTCCTGGCGATGCCCGTGCCGCCGACGAGTTCAATGACGACGTGGATTTCCGGGTCGTTGACGACTTCCTGCCAGTCCGTCGTCATCAGTTCGCGCGTGATGGGATACGGGCGCGGTTCATCGAAAGCCTTGACCGCGATTTTGCGGAAATTGATTTTGACGCCGAGGCGTGCGGCCATCAGGCCGCCGTTTTTCTGCCACGCGTGGAAGACGCCGCTGCCGACCGTTCCGCCGCCAATCATGCCGAGGTTCACTTGCTGCATAGAGCGGACAGCTTGCCGTGAAACCGGGCAGGGGACAATTCAATTTTGGCCGCGGCTGTGCGGCTTCAAAAAATCACACGTCGCAAATGTTCACCGCCTGCCGCAGCGAGGCAAGGGCGTCCGGCTGTTTCGGGACAAATTCCTGCGCGACGTAGCCTTTGAAACCGGTTGCGACAATCGCCTGCATGATGCGCGCGTAGTTCAGCTCCTGCGTCTCGTCAATCTCGTTGCGGCCCGGCACGCCGCCGGTGTGGTAATGGTCGAAGCATTCGTGGTTCTCGCGGATCGTGTCGCACACGTCCCCGTCCATGATCTGCATGTGGTAGATGTCGTAAAGCAGCTTGAACCGCCCGGAGCTGATGCGCTTCACAAGTTCCGTGCCCCACGCCACCTGGTCGCACTGGTAATCCTTGTGGTTGCGCTTGCTGTTCAACAGTTCCAAGCACAGCGTCACCTTCAATTTTTCCGCCAGCGGCAGAATGCGTTTCAGCCCGATGGCGCAATTCTCCAGGCCTTTTTCATCGTCCAGGCCGTCGCGGTTGCCGGAAAAACAGATCAAACGCCCGTAGCCCGCGTCCGCCGTTTCCTGAAGCCGCTGCGTATAGGCCTGCACCAGCTTGTCGTGATGCTCGACGCGGTTCCACGCCTTGCCGATGCCGCCCAGCCCGTCAATGGTCGGGAAACTCACCATCGAGCAGACCAGGCCGTGCGCCTTGATCGTCTCGAAGTCAGGCGGATCAAGCAGGTCAATCGCGGCCAGGCCCATTTCCCTGCCGGCGGTGCAGAGGTCGTCCAGCTTGATTTTGCCGTAGCACCAGCGGCACACGCTGTGGTTGATGTTGCCTTTGAGCCTGGCGGGCGGCGTTGCTTCGGCCCGGGCCGTTCCGGACAACAACGGCGTGGCGGCGGCGGCGAGCGCGGCGGATTGGATGAATTTTCGGCGGGTCATGGTGAGAAATTGTCACCGCTTGTGCGGATTTACAAGAGAATTTACAGCCTTGTCTTTCAATGAGGCCGCACCGCGAATTGACTCGTTCAACTGGGCCAAATTGGCTGCGCCGGTTTTTCTCAGGCAGCCTGGTCGCGGCGGGTGCGGGTCAAAAAGTTCCTGGGATGTTCCCCTGGCAGGTGAATCGGGAAACTGTCCGACCATTGCGCAGGCCAAAGAGATTCCCGGAGCCGCCGCAAAAAGAAAAGAGGCCGGACACTACTCCGGCCTCTTTACAACAACACATTAAATTTTTGCGGTCAGCCGCCGCGCTCAACTGAAAACAGCTTACACCATTCCCCAGCTCCGGCATGTCACCAGTTGTGGTGACAATTTGTAAAACGGCCGTTTGAGGTTCTTAAACGGCTGCCAGGGATGTCGGCGCGTGAGACGCCAAAGTCCGGTGGCGGGCCGGGCGGGCGGCTGGCACTAGCCAAAAAATGCCAAGCAATCGGCAAAGGCTGGCAAGCCGGCAACGAATTTTGCACCGATGCTGGTGGGGTATGGCAACCAGACCGCATTCCATTTTGAAACGGCTCCGCCTGGCCACCCTGGCTTTTCTGCTGCTGCCGACAATTCTTTTCGCGGCGGACAAGCTGAAAAACGCCGACTGCCTCGACTGCCACACCGACCCTGCGAACAAACGCACGGTCAACGGCCGCGCCGAGGCGATGGCGCTGTTTCCGACGAACGGTTTTGCCAGGTCCGTCCACAGCGAACTGGACTGCATTGACTGCCACGACGGCATCAAGGAGATGGTGCATGACGCCAAAGTCCCGCCGCCTAACTGCACCGGCTGCCACGAAAAGGAAGGCAAGGATTATGCGACCAGCATCCACGGCATGAGCCACAACATGGGCGCGTCCGGCGCGGCGCAGTGCTGGGACTGCCACGGCAACCACGAAATCATGCCGGTGAAAGATGTGCATTCGCCCGTCTATAAGATGAATCTGCCGGCGACCTGCGCGAAGTGCCACAGCAACACCAATCTCACCAAGGAATACCAGATTGAATTTCCCGAGGCGGCGAATCAATACATGGACAGCATCCATGGCACCGCGCTGTTGAAAATGGGCTTGATCGTCGCGCCGTCGTGCGACGACTGCCATGGCGTCCACAACATCAAGCGCGCGGTGGATCGCAATTCGCCCATCAACCACGCGAACGTGGCCAAGACCTGCGGCAAGTGCCACGTCGGCATCGAGGAAACCTACGACAAAAGTGTTCACGGCCAGTTGCTCGCGAAAGGTGATCCGCGCGGACCGGTGTGCATTGACTGCCACAGCGCGCATGAAATCGTCAATCCGACGGGCAATAATTTCAAGGCCGTCAGCGACGAGCGCTGCGGCAAGTGCCATCAGGACCGGCTGGCGGGCTACCGGGACACCTATCATGGCAAGGCCATGGCGCTCGGCCGTCCAAATTCCGCGCCGGAAGTTGCCGCGTGCTATGACTGCCACGGTTTCCATGACATCCTGCCGCCATCAAATCCGGCCTCGCATCTGTCCACGAATAACATTCTCGTGACGTGCCAGAAATGTCATCCGGGCGCGACGGCGAAATTCACGGAATACCGGCCGCACGCGAACCCGCTGGACAAGGCGAATTATCCGCTGCTCCACGTCGTGTTCCTGGCGATGACCGGCCTGCTCATCGGCACCTTCAGCTTCTTCGGCCTGCACACGCTCGCGTGGCTGGTGCGCGCGGTGTGGTTATACCTGCACGATTCCAAAACCTTCCGCGAGGCCAAGATCAAGACGCAGGAGGGCGACGAATGGTTCACGCGGTTCGTGCCGTTTGAGCGGTTCCTGCACATCCTCGTCGTGTCGAGCTTCCTGCTGCTCGTCACCACCGGCATGCCGCTGAAATTTTATTACACCGGCTGGGCGAAATTCATTTTCAGCCTCATTGGCGGGCCGGAAACGGCGCGGATGCTGCATCGGTTTGGCGCGCTCATCACGTTCCTGTATTTCGCGCTGCATTTGAGTTCGCTCGTCGGCCGGTCGTGGAAAGGCCGGCGCAATCTGCGCAATCCTGAAACCGGCAAGCTGGAAATCAAACGGCTCTGGTCCGTGCTGTTCGGCCCGGACTCGATGGTGCCGACCATGCAGGACTGGCGCGACCTGGTGGATCACAACAAATGGTTCTTCGGCAAAGGCCCCAAGCCGCAGTTCGACCGCTGGACGTATTGGGAAAAGTTCGATTACTTCGCCGTGTTCTGGGGCGTGGCCATCATCGGTGCCTCGGGCCTGGTCATGTGGTTCCCGGAATTTTTCACGCGCTTCCTGCCCGGCTGGGCCATCAACATCGCGCTCATCCTGCATTCGGACGAGGCGCTGCTGGCGGCGGGATTCATCTTCTCGATCCACTTTTTCAACACGCATTTCCGGATCGAGAAATTCCCGATGGACACCGTCATCTTTTCCGGCCGCGTCTCCAAAGCGGAGATGCTGCACGACCGCCGGCGCTGGTATGACCGCCTGGTCAAGACGGGCAGGCTGGATGATTTCCGGGTGCGCGACGAATGGTTCCGCTGGAAAAACATCGCGAAAACCTTTGGCTACCTCTTTTTCGGCCTTGGCCTCGTGCTGCTGGCGCTGATCATCTACGCGATGGTCTCGCGGCTGGTGCATTAAGTCCGGACTCGGAATAAAAAATCCGGAGCCCACGCGGCTCGCGTGTGGGCTGGGGCGTGAAACAGGTTTATATTGAGACCTCTGCAAAACCACGCAGCCCGTGGGAAGCGCCGCAACGCACCGGGCATTCGTGACCGGCTGCGGCTGGTCGAGGACAACCCAGCCGCGCTCCGGGATTTTCAGACAGGCTCACCCAGACCCTCCCTACGGAGAGGGTTTTCACGTTCCCCGCGTCGGTGGCAAAACCGGCGGCGGGATTGGCCGGACGGTCTGCCCAATATACCGGAAGCGTGGCTGGTGAAATCCTCTCCTGAGGAAGAGGACACAGGTGAGGGCGGGCGTCCAAACTAAATTCACCCGCGTGTGTCCATCCCAAACCGCCTTGGGCCGGGGCTTGGCAGACGGCCACCACGGCGGCCGGATACTGGGCCAAGGCCACGCGGTCATTGGGCAGCGTCCCTTCGTGAAGGACCTGGCCCGTGGCATCAAGCACGCAGACGTAATGGCTGCGGTCGCCGAGATCAAGGCCGAGAGTGAAGCCGCCGGGCGCAGCCGGGGCGGGCGTGGAAGTGGAAACGACGGACGGAGTGGTTTTAGTCGTTTTTTTCATAGGCAGAGAGGATAACCCAGCAACCAACACCGGGCCTCTGCCTTCTCATTCTATCTGGTTAGGCGGCGAGTTGTGTTGTGAATATTCAATCTGGACTCCATTGATAATCGTAGCCAGCGGGTGGATTATAATTACCCGCCAAACCTTTCCGGCCAGAGTTCCAATACATTTTGATGTAACTGACATGGCCATCCACAAAGCTCACGACATTTTTGGAATCGTTATACATCGTGCCGTCCTTATCGGCAACGCCATGAGACGACGGTTCGTGCCATGACCAAGGAGCGATTGCGGAGAACTCCATAACCAACACAGTTCTGCTCGGATGGCTTACGGAGCTCAACCTGACACCGGCAAGGCCGGGAAATGTGAACGAGTTTGTGTGTAGCTTCCGGGTTGAGTTGTCACCGCCATTAAACAGGAAGCTCGAAAAATCGAAACTCGGTTCGGCGTGAATGCTCTTTTGCACGAAATGCCACGGCGGCGAGGAATTTGGCAAAACCCAGTTGGGACAAAACACATCTGCCGGGCAGGCAAACAACTTGTCTTGCGGAGATGACGAGCCCTGCAGGCCGACGTAATTTTTTATGAGCGCCTTGTAGCCTGAATACAGAGGCATAAGGTTGGTCGAGAGCCCCGCCGAACCGGGAGAAGGCGACGCATCGCTTGAATCATCGGAATACATCCGCACGCCCAGACTGATTTGGCGCAAATTATTTAGACAAGTCGTTTGCTGCGCCTTTCTTTTGGTGGCGCTGATGACCGGCAATAACGACGCGGCGATGATGGCAATCACGACCAGCAACTCAATCAGCGTGAATCCTTCTGCGGCCCCGGAGTTGTTTTTCATCTCAGTTGGACAATGCAAAGAGCGGCGCGTAATGCCGCCTAACGAAAAAAGCTGAGCCACCGCCGACTGACGGCGTGAACCGCGACAGCGGAACTGCCAGCGCCAACGGCGGTTAGATGCCATGATGGGTTGAACGCGGCGCCATTCAGTGCCACGCTGGGAACGCCGTTCCAACAATCAATCATCACATCTATGCAAGAAT
>Ga0181520_10008290_pt1 | contig 14828 bp, 8 predicted proteins | sample PEATcosm2014_Bin_29_FD_132451 | JGI IMG/M metagenome (GOLD analysis project Ga0181520, IMG submission 132451) | Peatland microbial communities from MTU Mesocosm Facility, Houghton, MI, USA - PEATcosm2014_Bin02_30_metaG | ecosystem: Environmental > Terrestrial > Soil > Wetlands > Peat | place... | reverse complement strand
GGGGGCAACTTGAAACCGGGTCACGCCGTGCAACGTTCATAAGGCGGCCATAGTGGCTTGTACTCCTCCTCGAGAGGAGAAAGGAACCGGTTCCTCCAGTCCCGGCGTTCCAGCGCCGGCAATAACGCACCATCGCCACACAAACCCGCAAAAACAAGCTTCCAAAACGCTCTCCGCGAACACGATTCCGTCACTACCCGCCCTCGAAGCAGCCCCTTGCCCGCCGGCCCGTCACAGTGTTGGAGTATAGAGGATGCACCGATTACTCCTGATGACCACCATCGTCGTTTCGGGCTTTGCCTCGCCCGCCGAACTTCCGGCGCTGATGCCGATGCCGCTGAACCTGGAAGGCGGCGCGGGCGCGCTGCCGATCGACCAGAAGTTCACCGTCGCCGCCACGCTGCCCGACGCACGCCTGGAAAACGCGCTGAACCGGCTGGTGGCGCGTCTTTCGCGCCAGACCGGCATGGCCATTCCGCGCGGCAAGCCGGCGGCCGGCCACCACGCCACGTTGCGCGTGGAGTGCGCCGCGCACGGCGCGGCGTATCCAACCCTGGGCGAGGAGGAATCCTATCGGCTTGAGGTTACTCCCGAAGGCGCGCTGCTGAAGGCCGCCACCGTGGATGGCGCGCTGCGCGGCCTGGAAACGTTCGCGCAACTGGTCCAGCCCGGATCGAGCGGCTTCAATGTGCCGGCAGTACGCATCGACGACCGGCCGCGCTTCCCGTGGCGCGGGCTGCTGATGGATGTTTCACGCCATTGGATGCCGGTCGAGGTGGTCGAGCGCAACCTGGATGCGATGGCCGCCGTGAAGCTGAACGTCTTCCACTGGCACCTTTCCGACGATCAGGGCTTTCGCGTCGAAAGCAAGCTCTATCCGCGTTTGCACCAATTCGGTTCCGGCGGCCATTATTACACGCACGCCGACATCCGCGCCGTGGTCGCTTACGCGCGCGAGCGCGGCATCCGTGTGGTGCCGGAGTTCGACATGCCGGGTCATACCGCGAGTTGGTTTCCCGGCTATCCCCGACTGGCCAGCGGGCCGGGCCCATTCGAAATCGGCGGCGACTACGGAATTTACGATCCGGTGATGGACCCGAGCCGCGAGGAAACCTACCGCTTCCTGGATGGCTTCATCGGCGAAATGGCGGCGCTGTTCCCCGACCCCTATTTCCACGTGGGCGGCGACGAAGTCAACGGCAAGCAATGGAGCCAGTCGGCGCACATCCAGGCGTTCGCCAAACAGCACCGCTTCAAGGACGCGCGCCACATCCAGTTGTATTTCAGCCAGCGCATTCGCCAGATTCTGGCGCGGCACGGCAAGACCATGGTCGGCTGGGACGAGATCCTGCAACCCGGATTGGGATCGAGCGCCGTGATCGAGACCTGGCGCGGACGCGCATCGCTCGCCGAATCCGTGCGGCAGGGCTATCGGGGAATCTTGTCGTGGGGCTACTACCTCGATCACCTCAGCCCGGCCAGCTTTCATTACGGGATCGAGCCGCTGGCCGGCGACGCGGCGCAATTGACGCCCGAACAGACGCGCCGCATTCTGGGCGGCGAAGCGTGCATGTGGGCGGAGCTGGCGAGCGCGGAGACGGTGGATTCGCGCATCTGGCCTCGCCTGGCGGCGATTGCCGAGCGGCTCTGGTCCGCTCCGGACGTGACCGATGTGGACTCGATGTACCGGCGCCTGGAAGCGGTCAGCCGCATGCTCGAGTGGACCGGCATCCAGCACCGGTCCAACTACGTGCCGATGCTCGACCGGCTGAGCGGCAACCATTTTGCGCCGCCGGTCCGCGTGCTGGCCGATGCCTGCGAAGCGCTGGGGCTGGGGCCGCGACGCGTCGATGGCATCACCACGGAGACGCCGTTCAACCGCATGGTGGACGCCGCCCGCCCGGAGAGCGAAAGCGTGCGCGCGCTCCAATTGGCGGCTGCCCGCGTGGCTGCCGACCCGGCAGCCGCCGCGGCCGACGTGACGGCCTTGCGCGCTCAGTTCAGCCGCTGGGCGGCCAACGACCGCGACTTCGAACCGCTGGCCGAGGCCAATTCTCTGCTGGAGGAACTGAGGCCGATCTCCAGAGATCTGTCGTCTGTGGGATTGCTGGGGCTGCGATTGCTCGATATCGTCGTCCAGAATCAACCGGCCCAACCCGATTGGCTGGCCGTCCAGGACGCCGAGCTCAAGCGCATGTTGGAGCCCAACGCAGACCTGCGCCTGGCCGCTGTGCGTCCGGTCAAGATTCTCTTGGATCGCGCCGCGCGCGCGGCCAAATAGAGAGAGGATCGGTAACGCCGGCGATCTTGTCGCCGATGCTTTTTCCCTGCCGCAAGGCACCGGCGGCAAGACCGTCGGCGTTACCATGCTCGTCAGTTCGCGGACGCGGCTAAATAGAACTGAAGCTTCGGCGAGGTCGAATTACCCACCCCGACCGTGACACCGAACGGAGGCGGACCGGCCATGTACAAATTCGCCGGCACCGGTACATCCACCCGCAACATATCGATCACCGTGCCCGGAATGCCGCCAGCGTACGCCGGCGCTGCCGTCAGCGTACCGATGCCGATGTTAGGAGGGCAGTCGACCAAGCAGAACGCGAAAAGAGTAAAGTAGAAATCAACCTGGACCCGCGCGGCCGGCGCCGGCGCGGGCGAGGCGGCAATCGTACCGTCCGCCAATTGCGGGCTGAGCGCGCCGGCTCCGCTGACGAGGATGGTGATCGTTTCACCCGAAGACGCGGGGTTCGACGACGAGTTGACGCTGCCATCGGAATTCAAAACGGCCATGATGTTCGGCTGCGCCGCGGCCACCTGCAAAGGCAGAATCTGCGACGAACCGGCGCCGGTCGTGATCGTCATGTTTGCCTGCGTGCTCCTCGCGACTTCATAAGGCACCAGCACATTGATTTGATTTTCTGCCGCATAAAAGAGCGGCGCCAGAACGCCATCGAAAGAAACTTGCGTGCCTCCCAGCGAGCTGGCAACTTTGCCGTTGGAATCGATTTGCATTCCGGCTCCCACAGCAGGGCCGAGGCCGTTCCCGTAAATGCTCACGTATTCGCCGGGAGCCACTACGTTGTTCACGGCGTTCGCGGCCGAATCCGCCACACCGAGAATGGATACTCCGGTGGGCGCCGCGCGCGGCTGCCGCAACACGAAACCAGTCCCTATGTTCGCGTTGAATGCCGCCTGCGGCGGTCCGATTACGGTCAGGCTGCCATCCGGATTCAGCGCCAGGTCCTGGCCGGCCATGCCGTTCGGCACCAGTTCGGAGAACAGCACGCTCGAACCATCCGGCGCGAGCTCGGCGATCACGGCATCGCCTACAGCGATGGAATTCGGGGCCAACACCAAGCCGGAAAGATCAGCAAGCGACTCGGTGATCCACACATCGCCTTGGGTGTCGAGTCTCAGTTTCGGCGTAGCATTGACGTTGCCATAAAAGGTCGAAAACAAAAGGCTGGCGCCGGTCGAATTCAGTTTGGTCACAAAACCATCGATGATGTTGAATGTCGTTTGGGCGAGCTGAGGTTGGATCGCCCCAGGTGTGATGGGGAAGCTGGAGTCATAAATAGTTCCGGCAACCACCACATTGCCGCTCGAATCCAGTGCGATTGCGCCCGGCGCCCCTTCGCCCAGCAGCGTCGACCAGATCAAGCTGGTGGCTTGAGCGTTCAACCGAGTGATGAACCCATCGGCGTCATTAACGCCGCCTTCAAATTGCGTTTGAAACGCCCCCGATGTAACCGGGAAATCGGACGCATACGTGTAGCCGGCGACCGTGGCTACACCTTTCGAATCCACGGCCAACGCCAGAATGAAAGTGGGCGCCACGGAGCTGCTGGAAGGCTGCCCGCCGAGCAATGTCGAATAGGCCAACGAGTAGGGCGGAGTTGATTGACTTGCCCGGATGAGCTTTGTCACAAAGCCGTTGGGCACGTATGCCGGCGCGGTAATCAGCGCAGTAATAAAGGCGCCGGGCGTGACCGGGAAATCCGTTTGGCTGGTCGATCCTGCCAGGTAAAGATTGCCGGCCGGATCGAACGCGATGGCACTGATGGCAGTCGCGCCATTCGGGTCGAGCCCACCGAACGTGCCGCTGTACAGCAACTGAGTGCCGGTGCTATCGAGCTTGGCGATGAGACCGAGCGTGGGGTAACTCTGGGACGAAACAGCTATCGAACCGGCGATCCAGAGGTTGCCCGAAGGATCCACGGCCGCGGCGGCTGCCTGGCCGTCATTGCCCGCCGGAAAAGTGAATTCCGAGATGACGTTGCCGCTCGAATCCGTTTTCACCACCGTTATCGTCGTCATCGCCACCAGTTCCTCGCTGGGGCCTGGCGGCAAAGGTGACGAAGTGACGATGAAACTGTTTCCTTGCCCATCCGGGGCTATGCAACAGGGATTCAGGCCAACGTAGGAAATATGGGACTGCTGTGCAGGGGCGGTCGCGGCCGAAAACGCAAGCAGCACGGCAGGCCACAGGCAAGACCGGGCGATGCTCATACTACTATTTACTATGACACGTGCGCAGCTCGACGGCGGCGCGGTGGACTCGTCGCAGTTACGCGACGAGTCCTTACATATCGATGCGCTGCTGCTTGTGGCCCTCGAGATACCAGCAGGGCGCATCGCCGAAGTGCGGAAATAGCGAATGGACGCAGTCCCTGGTCTCCGGGCTGAGAAACATGAATTCGGTCTTGCCGTCTTTCAACGGCACGGCGTAATAGGGCCGCACCAGAACCGTGCCCAACGCGCGCGGCCCGCGCCAACGGGCGGCCAGCCAATCCCCTCCGAAAAGCAAGCCCGCCAACGCCAGCAGCCCCACCACAGTCCACCGTACGTATCGCACTCCCTCAGCTTACCAGTGGGCATCGCTCATCCGCGCGTGTCGCCGCGGGCCTGACATTACAAGTGCGAATAGTTATACTGATCGCTCGGAGACATCATGAGAAACGCCTGCAGGATACTTGCACTGCTTGTTTGCGCCGCCGGGCTGATGGCCCAACGGCCATGGCAACAGATCACCGTCCCTTCCGTCAACGAAGTGGCCACCGCTTTCCGCACGCCTCCCCGTGAATACGGCGCGATCCACTGGGCCATCTGGGGCGGCGAGTTGACCCAGGCGCGCATCGTGCAGGAGTTCGACCAGTTGGTGGCCAACGGCGTCTATGTGGTCAACTTCGGCCCGGCTCGCGCTATGTCTCCTAAGTATCTCTCGCCCGAACATCTCGCTCTCATCAAGTTTGCCGTCGAGGAGGCGCGCAAGCGCGGCATGAAAGTCTGGCTGGCCGACGAGGGCAGTTACCCGAGCGGTTTCGCCGGCGGAAAGATCAGCGAGGAATACCCGCAACTCACCATGCAGGGAATCGTCGCCGACACGCACATCGGCGTGGCGCCTGGACAGACGATTGCGCTCCCGGCGCCCCCCGATACACTCGGCGCGCTCACGCACACGCTGATTCCACCGCCCAGGGGTGTCGCAAACCCGCAACCCGCGGCCGAGAAAGCCGACGTACTGCCGATCATCGGCGGCCAGATCAAATGGACGGCTCCGCCGGAAGGCAGGTCGGAGGTGATCTTAGTCCGCCATGTGTTCCGCAGCTCGCCCACGCGTTATATCAACCGCGCCGACGGCACTTACTCCAAAGACAGTCTGTACTCGCTGATCGACTATCTCAACCCGGACGCCACGCGCGCGTTTCTGAAGACAACCCACGAAGTCTACAAGCAGCTCTTCGGGCAGGAATTCGGAAAAACCGTGCTCGGCTTTTTCGGCGACGAACCCGATTACACCGGCTTCATGCCGTGGACGCCCAAACTGCTCGACACGTTCCGCGAACAGAAGGGTTACGACCTGCAGCCCTACCTGCCGCTCTTCTTCGCGCCCAAGTTGACCGACGAGGCCCGGCGCGTGAAGGCCGACTATTGGGACGTCTGGAGCGGCATCTTCCGTGAGAGCTTCTTCGGTGTGCAGGCCGATTGGTGCGCCGCGAACAAACTCGAATACCTGGTTCACCTGAACCACGAAGAGTTGATGCTGAACCTCTCGCGCGGGGAAGATCTCATTCGCAACGAGGGCGATTTCTTCCGCGACATGCGTCACGTACAGATTCCCGGCATCGACAACCTGAACCAGCTTGTTCCCAGTGCGGTGATTCGCGAAGACACGCTCTATGACGTCAACGACAACTTCCCGAAGCTGGCCTCGTCGGCGGCGCACCTTTTCGGGCAGCCGCGAGTATGGGCGGAGGAGGGCGGCGGCACCGGTGTCGATGGCAAGTTCCAGTTGGATTACCAGTTCGTGCGCGGCGTCAACGCGCCGCAGATCCGCATTCCCGTCATCCGGCCCGCCGGCGCTGCCGGCGACGCGCCGCCGCAAGCCGCCATGCTGGCCTGGTACACCAACCGCGCATCCTATCTAATGGCCATCGGCAGGCCCGCCGCGCAGGTGGCTCTCTACCATCCGGCCAACAGTATGTGGCTGGGCGATGAAGCGGCCGACCGCAGCACCACCAAGCTGGGCAAGCAACTGCTGGAGCACCAGATCGATTTCGACTACTTCGACGAGCAGTCGCTCAGCTCCGTCGCGACCCTGGAGAACGGCGCTTTCCGCAACCTCAGCGGGCAAGTGTACCGCGCGATCATCGTTCCGTCTTCCACCGTGATTTCGCGCGCCGCGCTCAATCGCTTGCGCGCCATGGCGGCCGCCGGCGGCAAGGTAATCTTCGACGGCGCCGCGCCCACCGTCGTGGTCGACCGGACTTTCCGCGATGCCAATGAGAAGCCCGACCTCAGCTTCGCCACGCTGCTCGAACCGGCGGGCGATCTTACCGCGCGCGTCATCGGGGCGCTGCCGAAGCCGGATGTCGCGCTCGATAGCCCATGCACCGCGCTCAAGTACACGCACCGTACCTGGCGCGACGCCGACCTGTACTTCTTCTTCAATGAAAGCAACCAGCCGCAATCGCGCACGGTAGAGGCCGCGGGCCACGGACAAGCGCAGATCTGGGACGCAGGCACCGGGGAGATCCATCTCATGACGGGCGCGACTGCCGGCCCGGATTCAGTCCGCTTGCCGCTGGTGTTGGCTCCCTACGAGGCGAAGATCGTGGTGATCGGCGCGGCGCCGCAGACGCTTGGTGAGCCCGAACCTTCATTCGCCGCCGGAGACACGACCGCGGAGTTTTCGATCGACACGCCAATTACTCAGTTTCAGAAGCAGGTTACGCTGGCCTCCAAGCCGGCCGGCAAGCGATTCTATGTGGAATGCGCCGATGTCCATGACTACGCCCGTTTGCGCGTCAACGGCAAGGATCTCGCTGCGCGCGCCTGGCAGCCGTACCGCTGGGATGTTACCGACGCCCTGATTGCCGGCGCCAACCAGATCGAAATTGAAGTTCAGACACTGCCGCCCGGCCGTGGCTTCCCCTCCGGCGGGGCGGTATCCGCGGGCGCTCGCAGCCCCGCGGCGCCACCGCCGCCAGCGCCCGGACTGGCAGGCGCGGTTCGCCTGGTGGCTCGCGGCGAATGAGGTAATACGCATGTCAAAACGCTGGCTTGTTTGTGCTTTCCTGTTCCTGTTGTTCCTGCCGTCGCAATTCGCGTTGGAACGGCCCGACGTCACTTTCAAGATCTTTCAGTTCCCACCCGATAAGATCCCGCGCATCGACGGCAACACCGACGATTGGGATATCGTGCCCGAGAGTTACGCAATCGGCATGGATCAACTCATGGACACCGAGCAGGGTCACGGCATGAATCACGATCCCAAGAACCTGGACGTCAAGGTTAAGGTGGGCTGGGTCAAGGGTCTCAACCGACTGTACTTCCTGTATGAGGCCTACGACAATTACTGGGACTTCTCGCGCCTTGATCTGCACAACGATATCTTCGAAGTGGTGGTGGATGGCGACTTATCCGGCGGCCCTTTGATCGACATCTATCACCGCGACGTCTGGACTCCCGAAGCGGTGGGCCAGGCGCGCTCGGTGATCGACCCGCGCATCAGCGAGCGCGAGGCACACTGGAATTTTCACGGGGTCCACGCGCAGAATTACCACATCTTCACGCCGCCCGGTGACAAAGATTGGGCCATGGCCTGGGGCTGCGCGCAGTATATCAAGCGGCTGCCCTACGCCAACGCCGCCTATAAGTACAACTTCAAGCCGGGCGAGAGCGGCAAGCTGGTTCTGGAGTTCTGGATCACGCCGTTCGACTATGCTCCCTGCGACCAGCAGCGCGCGGTGGAATCGGTGCTCACCGAGAACAAGCTGATCGGCCTCTCCTGGGCGGTGATCGATTACGACGACGTCAACGCGCGCAATCGCGTGGGCTTCTGGAATCTCTCCCACAAACAGACTATGTTCGGCAACGCGAGCGACCTGGTCGGTTTCCGGCTGATGCCGCTCGAACCGCAATTCCGCAAAGCGATCCAGGCGAAATGGTCGTACACGGTTGCGGACATGGATCGCCGCCTGGTGGCGTTCAAGGATGAATCCGACGGCGAGATCACATCCTGGAAATGGGACTTCGGAGACGGCTCCACATCCGCCGAGCAGAATCCCATCCATCAGTACAAAGCCGGACGGGAGTACACAACCATCCTCGAAGTGGAGGGCCCGGCAGGCAAATCGCGCCACGCCGACGTGTGGGGCGTCTCGGTAAAATAAGCCGCTGAACTCGCGCTCGCCGCCCGGACGCGCTCACGTCATCCGTGCCGGCTTGGCGGTCCAATTAGAGATAATAGGATATTATGATCTGGAGCACTCTTATTTACGGGATACTGATTGGCCTGGCTTCGCCGGTCCTGGCGCAACCGAATCGCATCACTTCGCAAATAGACAACAGCCGAACGGTGGTGGTGGGCAGCCGGGATCTCCGGTTTGCCAACGCGGGCAGCGACATTGGCCGGGTGGAGGGTAACTTCCCGCTGACAGGCATCACTCTAACCCTGGCGCGTTCGCCGGCGCAGCAGGCGGACCTGGATCAGTTGCTGGCGGCACAGCAAAACCCCCGTTCGCCGCACTTTCACCAATGGCTTACGCCGGATCAGTTCGCCGATCGTTTTGGTGCGAGCGAGAGCGACCTGGGGCAGATCCAGCAATGGCTGCGGGCGGCTGGCTTCACGGTCGATTACACGGCGCGCAGCCGCACTTTTCTGAGATTCAACGGCACCGCGCAACAGGCGCAGAACGCCTTCCATACCGAAATGCACCGCTACAGCGCGGGTGGGAATACTCACTACGCCAACGCGGAGAGTCCGTCCGTGCCGGCGGCGCTGGCGGACGTTGTGGCTGGTGTGAGCGGCCTGGACGATCTCTATCCGGAACCGCTTTACCGCGAGGCGCTCCCCCGGCTCTACGGCGATCCCGGGTACTATCTCGGTCCCGCCGATTTCGCCGCCATCTACGACGTGCCGCCGCTGTACGGCCAGGGCATCGACGGCACGGGGCAGAAGATCGCCGTGGCGGGCAGCTCCCCGGTTTCGATCGGGGACGCAGAACTCTTCCGCACCAGGTTCGAACTTGGGCCGCAGAGTCTTCAGTCCATCCTGGTGCCCGGCAGTCCCGCCGCGTTCGAGAACGCAGCGCCCAACGTGGAGGCGGACCTTGACGTCGAATGGGCCGGTGCCGTGGCGCCCAAGGCCACCATCGTGTTCGTCTACGCGCCGAACGTTTGGGACGCGGCGAGCTATGCCATCGACCAGGCACTGGCGCCGGTACTGAACTACAGCTTTAGTAACGGCTGCGAGCTCTTTGACCTCGGCGGCCTGAAGACCCGGCGCGATGGCGTGCAACAAGCCAACGCGGAAGGCATCACCATGCTGGTCGCTTCCGGCGACATCGGCGCCGCGGGCTGCGAGTTTCTCGACACGCCACACCCGGTGATCGCGCAGAGCGGCTGCGGCGTGGCGGCGCCGGCATCGATTCCGGAGGTGACCGCCATGGGGGGCACGGAATTCAACGAAGGCGGCAACAACTTGGAGTACTGGAGTATCGGCAGCTCTCCCAAAGGCTACATACCGGAGAAGGCGTGGAATGACACGCCGTTTCTCCTCGTAAACGAGGGCACCGGCGGTGGGCCCAGCATTTACTTCTCCCAGCCGGCCTGGCAGACCGGTCCCGGTGTGCCCAATGACGGAGCAAGGCACATCCCCGATTTGTCGTTTCCCGCTTCCCCCGTCCACGATCCCGTCATCATATATGTAAAGGGCTTTTCCGACTTCGTGGGCGGTACATCCGTTGCGACGCCAATGATGGCCGGAGTGCTGGCTTTGCTGAATCAATACGTGGTCGCGCATGGCGCGCAGGCGCAGCCGGGCCTGGGCAACATCAACCCGTGGCTTTACCGGATGGCGCAAAGCGTGCCGCAGGCTTTCCACGACGTCGTGGACGGGGATAACATGGTTCCCTGCGTGGATGGCTCGCCCGACTGTGTCGGCGGCATGCTGGGATGGCGGGCAGGTCCGGGGTACGATTCGGTGACCGGGCTGGGATCGCTCGACGTCGCCAATTTCGTCAGCCGATGGAGCACCGCAGCGCCGGTCAGTGCTTCCGTGGTGCCCTCGATTGACCAGAACCCCGTCTTCCAGACCACGCCGGACGCGAGCGGCAATAGCTGGCGGTTTCAGTTGCGCCTGACCGAGGAAGCCGGCGTCGGAGCTACGCTCACCGGCCTTACCATCAACGGCGCCGATCATTCCGCTCAGATTGCGAGCCTGTTTCTGCCGTCGGCGAGCATGCCGGCGAACGGCTCGATCCTCGCTTCGTATGGCTTCTCTAGCCTTCCCGATCCCTCCAGCGTGGTCTTCGGCTTTTCGGGCGTCGATGCGAACGGCGGCCCGTGGAGCGCCACGCTGACGGTTCTGTTTCAGGGCCCGCAGACGCCAATCACGGTGGCCGGCATCAGCAATGCCGCCAGCGGGCAACAGGCCTACGCTCCCGGCATGATCCTGAGCGTCTATGGCGCGGGCTTGGGCGACCTGGCGCAGGCGGCGACCGCGATACCGCTGCCGGTGATGCTGTCTGGACTCGATGCGTGGCTTTCCAACAGCGGCGGCCAAGCCACCGTCGCACCGCTCTACTACGTTTCACCCGACCAGGTGAATCTGCAGATACCCTACAGCATCGCTCCCGGCCCGGCCACCCTCATGGTGCAAGGGCCTTGGGGCCACACCACCGTCGACCTGACGATCTCGCAATCGGCTCCCGGCATTTTCATGTTTCCCGATGGCAGCGTCAATCCATCGAACACCGCCCGCGCCGGGGATACCGTCGTGATTTACGTAACCGGAGACGGTCTGACCAACCCGCCTTCGATGACCGGTTTAACGCCCGGGGCGGGCATGGTGCCCGTGCCGCAGTTGCCGCTGTCGATTACCGTAGGCGGAGTAGCGGTGGCGCGCCCGTTTGCCTTCATCGGCATCCCGAGCTGGTCGGTGGGTGTAACGCAGATCAACTTCAACATCCCCGCCAGCGTTCCTGCGGGTCCGCAACCGGTGGTGGTGACGCTGGGCAGTGCATCGAGCTTGCCGGCCACGATTACGATCACTCAGTAAGATAGAAGTCAGCTTGCCGTAAGATAGCCTCTCAGCAAAGTCGTGCAGGATCGGGAAAGGCTGATGGGGAGGTGTTCATGCGACGCGCTCCATACGGTGAATTCGGTCTCCAATGGTTAGCCACGACATCTTAACCATCGGACGCCTTGTTTTGGAGCCTCCAGAGCTGCATATAATGAGGTCACGGTTGCTTCGCTCTTCGGAGTGAGGAGTGGAGTATGGCCGGCGAGTGACAGATCGCAGGCAGGTCTGTTCAGTGATTGCGGCGTTGCGCGTTTCATTTGTAACTTCGGGGCTTGTGTTGCCTCAAGATTCCTGCAAGATGGACCAGCACGGTACCATGGAAGGCGGGAAGCAAACTGAGGAGGATCCTCTCGATGCGAAGAGAGCTTTCGGTAATTCTAGGTGTTGGGCTGTTGCTGTGGTCAGTTTCGGCTTGGGCACAGACCACGCCCTGTAATCTGGTGACCACCAGCGGGACGCCAACCCAAAGTGACGTGAATGCGGCGATCAATATGTCGATTGGCACGACGCCGTGCACGGCCAATATCATGGGCGCTAATGTCTGCAATGTCGTGGTCGTCCAGCGAGTCGTTAACGCGGCGTTGGGCCAGGGATGCGTGGTCGGCACTCACAGTGTGGGGCTGAGCTGGACTGCCAGCGCGCCAGGCACCTATCCGATCGCCGGTTACAATGTTTTTCGCGCACTCTCAACCAACCCGACCCAGTATGTGCAGATCAACACAGCCCTGGTGACGGGTGTCACGTTCACCGATGGCGCCGTCTCGAACAGCGCGGTTTATAACTATGCGATTCAGGCCGTGGATACGCAAAATAACTTGAGCGCGTATTCTATTCCAGCAGCGGCTACAATACCGTCCTCCTAGAGCATCCGTCGCACCGCGAAGCTGCTTGCCAGGTATAGAATAGTTTGCACCATGCCTGTTTCGACACGGCGTTCCCAGTCGGGGAGTCTTGCCGAACTCACCGGAAGGTTCCGCGCGTGTCCGGGTGGATCAAGGCACGGCGGTTTTCAAGGACCTGAGGCAAACGCCACTCCCCGCGGTTGAGTCGGTAGTGAAGATCCACTGAGAATAGCGTTCCCGTCACGCATGAAGTCAGGCGGGGCCGGCTACCGGGCGGCCTCGACGGCAATCGTGACCGTGTTGCTGACGATCGCGTTCCCGTTGGAATCGGCTACCTGCATCGCGATCGGGACGGCGTCACCGGGAGCGACGCCGGCGGGCACCGTCACCTCGATCTGATAGACGCCCGCCATCCCCGGCATTGCCTGGATCTGATCCGCCGTCGTGGAAGCCCCGCCAATCGAAACCTGCACCAGCGCCGGGCTGGTTTCGAGTCCCGCTCCGGTGGCGAGAATCGAGATCGAGTCACCCGGTTCCGCGGGCTGGCCGGCGTTCAGATAGCTGCGCGGTGTGGCCAGCAGAGACGTGCCGGCGAGCGTCACCATTCCCTGCCCTTGCCCCGAGCCATCGGTGGAATAGAGGCCCAACGTCGCTTGCTGATCTGCGTGAACCACGTTGGAAGCCGTGCCGTCAATCTGGGCCGAAATCTCTAGCGTCTCGGCCGATGCCGCCTCCGGACAGAGGAAGTCCACCCGCGTTGTCGAAGCATAAACCAGGGGCGCCGGATCGCCATTCACAATCACCTCAGCGCCTGCGAGCCGGGCTGAACTTCCGTTTGGATTTAAAGTGGGCTGGGTGCCCGCAGCCAGCCAGCGCCCTAGCAGGCTTGCCACCGAACCCGGGCTGCAACTCATCAAAACCGGGCGGGCACGAACGCTCCCCTTAGGAGGAACATTCTGGGGCACCTGGCTAGCGGCATTGCGAAGATCTGTAATCACCGGAAGGCCCGCATCGGCCTCGATCATGACGGAACCGCTGGAGGATATCCGTGCGGAATTGGTCGCGGTGAAGGTAACCTCGCGTCTCTCCAAGCGGGATAACTTGCCAAGCTGGTAGATAGGCCCGGCCGGCGCTGGCGGCGTCCAGAGGAGATCGCCGGTGGAGGGATCGAACGAGGCGCCGGGTGGCAGGTTGGCCGCCGAGAGAGAGAGTAACAAGCCGCCGGGATCGACGGCCGAAACAGCGAAGACCAACGGCTTTCCAAACGCAGCCAGTTGCGTTCCGGGCAGGTTCAGGATCGGCGCGGCGGCTGGTGTCACGACCAGCGAGCTGGTTACCACCGTCTGTCCAAACTGCACCGATACCGCGGACGACTGTTGCCCTGCTAAAGGCATCGTAAAAACCTCGAAGCTGAGCTGCGTTTGCCCGGGACGCGTCGGGAACGGACTGGGAAGTTCGAGGCTTGTGCTGTTGCTGGAGACAGCCAGATGAGCTACCTGCGGCACATTTGGATTGTTCATTCCAATCGTGCATGTGCAGAATCCTCCTGCCTGGATTGTTTGCGGAGCGCATGAGAGGCTGATGGGCCGAATGCCGCCAATCGGAATGCTGGTCGTCGTCAGAGCCCCCTCTACGGAGGCGGTGATCTGAGCTTGCGTATCCTGGTCGGACGATTCTACGGTGGCGACAAACTGCACTGACACAGCGCCGGCGGGGATCACAACCTGGGCCGGCACCTGAACTCGCGTGGTATTCGACTGTAGAGCGACGCTCACCCCACCCGCGGGCGCGGCTTGTGCCAGCGAGAGCGTGCAATCGATCGCTCCCGAATTGTTCGAATCCGGAGTGCAGACAATCGAAGCGGTACTTTGTGAGGATGCGGGCTGCAAGCCGATGGAGGCGGTCTCCGACGCGCCGTTCGAGGAGGCCGTCACGACGGCTGTCTGGGTGCTGGTTACCGCACCGGCACTGGCTGTGAAACTCGCAATGATGGTGCCGGCCGCGACGCTCACCGACCCCGGAACGGTCAATGCCGCGTCATTGCTCGATAGTGTCACGGTCAAACCGCCCGAGCCCGCCGGGCTGGACAGTGTCACCGTACACGTCGAGGTTCCTCCGGAACTGACGGTCGCCGGCGTGCAAAAGAGCGAACTCAAGGACGCCAGCGGCGAGAGAATTATGCTTGCGGTCTGTGAGCTGCCGTTGTAAGATGCCGTCACCAGCGCCGTCTGGCTGGTAGTAATTGGGCCCGCCGTGGCTGTGAAGCTGGCTGTGGTGGCGCCGCTCGAAATCGTCACCAGCCCAGGAACACTGAGTGCCGCAGCGTTGCTCGAGAGCATTACGACCACTCCACCGGATCCGGCGGCGCTCGAGAGCGTCACCGTGCACGCGGACGTCCC
>Ga0181520_10008288_pt1 | contig 14831 bp, 10 predicted proteins | sample PEATcosm2014_Bin_29_FD_132451 | JGI IMG/M metagenome (GOLD analysis project Ga0181520, IMG submission 132451) | Peatland microbial communities from MTU Mesocosm Facility, Houghton, MI, USA - PEATcosm2014_Bin02_30_metaG | ecosystem: Environmental > Terrestrial > Soil > Wetlands > Peat | place... | reverse complement strand
TTTCAATCAATACTCCATTTACCTGGAATGGGACAACGGGGGCAACATCGTATCATCTTCAAGTGTCAAAAGATTCTTCCTTCAATACATTAGTTTTTAATGATTCAACGATTACCACAAATTCTAAACAAGTTTCATCGTTGGCATACTATAATGTTTACTATTGGCGAGTGAGTGCCCTCAACATTGGTGGAAGTAGTAACTTCTCAGCATTTTGGTCCTTTACAACTACCATAGCTCCACCGACAAATCTTGCAGCTACTCCTCAGAATAAGAGCATAGCATTAGCTTGGACTGCAAGCGCGAGTTCAAACATTCTGCGGTATCGCATTTATCGTGGAAACGCCTCGCCCGCTTCATCTCTTCTCGATAGCACGACAGGAATAACTTATAGCGATAGCGGCTTGACAAATGGCAAGATGTATTACTACCGCGTATCAGTTGTGAGCACTAATTTGATTGAAAGTGCCTTCAGCAATGAAGTGAATGCCCAGCCTTACAATCAACCACCTCACGCCGTCAAAATAAGCGATGTCAATCAACTTAATGCCGGGAAGATATTGAAAGCTACGCTCCAATTCTCTAGCCAGGGAAGCACAGACGCTGATGGGACTATTGATTCAGTTTTCTGGTTTGTTAACAGCAACCTTGTAAGCATGAAACAACAGATGACATATAACTTTGATCAAGGGACCAATCAAGTAAAGCTTATTGTACAGGATAATCAAGGAGCAAGAGATTCGAGCTTCGCGATTATAAATAGATCAAGTTTTAAAGTTTTTCTTAATGGGCCGGTTTACGCGGGTCCAAGCTTATTGGGGAGCGGTGTATTATATGTAATAGGAACCGGGGATGCGGTATACAGATTAGATTCATTAGGGAATGTTATGTATTCGCTTCAAGTAGGCGGTAATGTCATGTCTTCGAGTTCCATTGCTTACGACACAACATTGTACATTGCTTCTTCGGACAAGAATCTCTATTCATTTTCAAAATATGGAAATGAAGTTTGGCCGGCATTAGCGATGGGAGGCGTACTTAGTTCAACGCCTGTTGTAGATTCAACAACAAATCGGCTATACATAGGTGTTTCAAATAAAAATTTTGTTGCTATAAACAGATTGACGGGTATTGTAGCGTGGAATTATTTTGCCGATGCACCAATTGCAGGCTCTGCAGCAATAACACCGGATAGGAAATTAGTATTTGCAACCGTAAAAGGTAATATTTACGGTATCGATCTAACAAATCCGGCAATTCCCCCTACACCTTCGTGGCAGCTTGCCTTATCGGATTCCATTTATTCCTCGCCTGCTGTGGATGATAGCAGTTATATTTACTATTGTACTATAAGTGGGAAAATATTAAAAATCTCTATGCCCTGGGCACAACAGCCGACCATTATCTGGCAAACTCAAGCTGAAGGGAGAATTACGGGATCTCCGGTCATTGATGGTAATGGAAATCTATATGTTGGCTGCAGCGATTCAAAATTGTATGCACTTAACATACAGAACGGAAACATAAAGTGGACATATCAAAGTGGTTCACCTATTCTTTCTACGCCTGCCTTATCTGATATAGGGATGATATATTTTGGCAATCATGGAGGAAAAGTTGTTGCGCTCGATACAAGTTCAAGTGTCCATTGGTACTATCAAGACAGTACGAGCGTAGATGCGCCGCTACTTTATGAACAAGGGACACTTTATGTCGGAACTGTGGGAGCAAGATTTCTTGCCTTTTATGATGATGCAGATTCGAGCATATATGAAACAAATTCAATAAATACAATTTCTAAAGCTTATTCAAAAAATGCAGTACTTGCAAAGACAAATGCTGTGGTACATACTCCGGTCTGGGGAACATTTCAAAGTAACAACCAAAGAACGGGAGTATCCAACGTAAAGATAATAACCGATGTAAAAAATAAAACAAATCAATTGCCCACTGAATATAGTATTTCACAAAATTACCCGAACCCCTTCAACCCATCGACTATAATAAATTACTCTGTTCCCAAAGCATGTTTAGTTACAATAAAAGTATATGATTTATTGGGAAGAGTAGTACAAACTTTGGTTAATGAACAAAAATCTGCCGGGAATTATTCCGTACAATTTTCCGCCAATAACGGATATTCTTCAGGCGTATATTTTTACAGGATGCAAGCTGGAGGTTTTGTTCAGACGAAGAAACTTTTATTGTTGAAATGATCTAATCTCATTTATAAACTATTATCTGTGCTGTGGACGCCTGTCCCTGCTAAAACACTTGTTCACGGTACAGATAAATATTTTTGAAACTTTAATATATAGTAACTAAATTTATAAGAATGCAAAAAACATAGCTTGGGAATTTTGATTTCAGAATAAATTGATTTGATGCTCTATCATAAGACAATTTTCACTGCGTATTATTAAATCTCACTATTAATTAAGTCTTTTGATGAAATTGCTCTTTAAGTAGTTTAAACAGGCAGTTGAAATTATTCAGTAGTTTGACTTCCTATAATGTATATTATAGGAAAGATAATAAAAAAAATAATTTACAGGTAAAATTTCAATGTTAAAAAAAATTATATTTTTCATCAGTTTAGTGTTTTTTACAAACGCTGCTTTTTCGCAGAATTCATTTGCTGACAATAGCCAGTCACAAAAATTAAATATTTTGGTTTTCACCAAAACATTGGGTTATTTTCATGAATCAATACCGAATGCTATAAAAGCATTTTACGAAATTGCGCATAAGAATAAGTGGAAAATCACCTTTACGGAAGATTCTCTTTTTTTTACTGAAAAGGAACTTAGTAAATACAATGTAGTTGTATTTCTATTAACCTCCGGAGACAGTCTTCTGAACGATGAAGAAAAGCTTGCATTTCAAAAATATATAGAAGGCGGCGGCGGTTTTCTTGGCGTTCATTCAGCTACAGATACTGAATTCAAATGGCCCTGGTTTGAGAAATTAGCAGGCGCTTATTTTCTTGGACATCCTCCAGTTCATGAAGGAAAGCTGATAATTGAAAACAGAAATAATCCTGCGACAGTATGTTTCGGGGCCGATTCCGTTATCTGGAAAGAAGAATATTACAGTTTTGACCGGGATCCGAGAAAAAACAGTAATGTTAAAGTGCTTGTTTCAATTGATGAGAAATCATATAATATTGATGAAAACCCCTGGTTTAAAAACGTGAATTTAGTCATGGGCGATCATCCTTTGATTTGGTGTCAGAATATTGGCAGAGGAAGAAGCTTTATTACTTCTTTAGGCCATCAGGCTGAATCATACGATAACGAAATGATTAGAAAACATTTAACCGGAGCTCTGCTTTGGGCTGCGGGTAAGACTGACTAAGTTTTGCCGTTAAATAGGCGAAAAGGTTAAATAGATTTAAACTTTAATAGCCAAAAAAATCTAACATTTTATAAAAGGAAAATACTTCCAACAGTATTTCCCTTTTTTGCAGAATGATTGCTTATAATGTATATTATAGGAAAGTATATTAACAAATGTTATTAAGGGAAAGCCTTATGAAAAGAATATTCCCGTTCGTTGTAGCTGCTTTTGTTTTAGCTAATTTTAGCACTTCATTCTCTCAGGTTAGTCTTAATTTAAATGGAGGAGTAGAAATACCCACCGGAAATTTTAGCAATCTTGTAAGTAATGGATATGGATTATCTGCTTCGGTGGGTTATTCGGTTCCACTAATACCTGTTGAAATAGCGTTATCTGCAGGGTATGATAATTGGCCTTATAATCTGCATCCCGGTTTGTCCAACAGTAATGTAATTTTTTATTCAATCCCTATTACGGTGGGGCCTAAGCTTTTTATAAATATTCCCGGGATTGGTTTTGAACCTTATATAGGCATTGAAGCCGGTGTTGTTTATTCAAACTCTTCTTTACCGAACTCTAGTTCCACTTCAGATTTTATTTATACCCCGGCAATCGGGTTTAGATACAATCTTCCGCTTAGCATCATTGCAATTGATATTAATGTTAAAGATTCTAATTATAAAACTTCCAGTTCCAACCAGACAATATCATGGATTGGTATAAACTGCGGAATAACTCTTTCCTTATAAATTTTAAAGGGCATGGTATGCCCTGCCCTTTGCAGAATGAATGATTATAAAGTATATTATTGGAAAGGAATGAAGGAATCAATGAAATATTTAGTTATGTTTATAATTTTAACCGGACTACTGACGGTTGTGACTTCTTCTCCCGTACCGGCACAGGACAAGACTAACAATATCAGCAAGCAGGCGCCTAGTCAGGCAATATTGAAAAAAAATGCCGTCAAAATTGATAAATTTAAAATAAACGGTGCAAAATCTGTGCAGCAGGGACAAAAAGAAATCAGCAAATCCGAAAGTAACTCAAAAGTAAAAACTGCTCAGACGAAAAAACCTGTGAAAGTTGGACAGAATAAAATCAGCGAATCTAAAAGTACGATAAAAACAAAAGTTACCAGCGAGAAAAAAGCTGTAGTACCCGAATAGAATATATCTTGTAATATATTTTGTATTAGAATTACTTATTAGAGGCGTGCAATTGAATGCACGCTTTTTTATTTATATCAAACCCTGTCCGTCCATCTCTCTCAACTTTTCTATTAACAACAAAAAAAATACCCTTAGAATTATTTATCAATAAGGAGTAAAAAAAATGAATGAAAAAATTATTAAAAGATATAGTAAATCTTTTAAAACAAAAGTATTGGAAGAAATATCTCCCGGTAAATTTACAATCTTTTCTGAAGCTATGCGTCATTATGGAATTAAGGGTTCATCAAGCATAAGCCGCTGACTCAATTGATCAGCATAGAGACTTTGAATACAAATATTCTGCTTGCAATTCAAGAATAAAACAATTAAAATTAATCACACAAATAGGATAGAGTAGGCGAGTATCCGAAAAAAATGACTATTAGCTAATAAATAAAATGAAACCTTTCGATAATTGTATTGTCTAACTATTAAAAAAAGGCAATATTATATTATTAATTATATTTAGAACATAAAATATTAATTTATTCGTATGGAAAAGAAAAAAGAAATTAAATTCGTTTATAATAAGTCCCCTCATTACACATCATATATGGCTGATGGTGTTATTGGCGGCTTAACCCTAAGGGGAGGATAAGTATAGAATTTTTTAACGAAAAATTTTCAATCCCCACGACAGTAACTAATGAATTAAACGATGATAAGACCTTAGGAAAAGAAATTAAAAATGATAATTTAAGTGAGATTGTTAGAGAAATAAACTGCTGTATTTATTTGGATATAGACATGGCTATAGTTTTCTCAGATTGGTTAAATACCAAAATAGCAGTGTTCAAAGAAAAAACAGGAGTAAAATAAATATGTACTCTGTAGGAACCCCTTGTTCGAAAGATTCAACCTGGTTAATTTTACCTAATTCTGAAGCAATTTCCTTTTCTGAAAGATTATTTAATATTGGAGAACCGTCTTCTGTTTCGGCAAATGAGTATAACATTTTAGATGTTTCACAAACTGCTCAAGATTCAAATTCGGAAAGGATAGTTGATTTAGATATACTTGTTGATCACAGGTATGAATTAAAGAAACCTTTTAAAGTTAAAATTAAAAGAGACGAGTCTTCTTTTATAGGGGAAATTACTGAATTAGATATTTATGCATTTGGGGATAATGAATTTGAAATTTTAAGAGAAATAAATAGAGATGTTTCGGAACTATTTGAAGAGTTATCCAATTTGAGAGATAAACAGTTAGGAACGAGACCTAAAAAATGGAAAAACATTTTATCACAATATATTCAGAAAAGTGTCGATTAAGGATTTCACTGAAAAAGAAATATGAAGCACTATTCTAAGAAAAGTTAATCCTAAAATAACTAAGGGAAAGCATTGGAAAGGTTCTATTTATTTAAACAAAAAGCTTAAATCAAAGGTTAAAATACCAAATGAGCATATTAGGATAATGAAAGAAAATAAATCGACCTATATTGCCAAAAGTTTACGGTTAAAAGATGAACAATTCAATGAATTAGTAGATTGTACTTTATCAGGTACACAATATTATTCGATACAAAGGGCATTGGGATATTAATTTCCCCGCATAATACTTTCAGAAATTATTTAGAACAAATATTTTGCCTGCTCAACAGGTTTCTTGCTTATAAATTCAGTTTATATTTAGTTTTATAACACTTTTTTCATCTTCAGCAGGCTCTTAACCGCTTGCTTTTTCTTCCCAGCAATAAGACCAACGCAGGCTGTCAAATTTTTTATTTCAAAAAAAGAGATATCTGAATAATAATTATGTCGAGGGATAAAATAACTTTGATAACGGTTCATTGACATTAAGAATTTTATGTTATAAATGTGGTGAATATTATATGACAGAAGATGCCGAACTTTATACTTATTATTTAAATAAATATCATAACATTGTTTAACACTCACTTCATGATTAATAGATATTATTGGTAAGTTAATTATAGCAGTAGGTTTTTTGTCCTCTGAAGAACTTGAGAGTTATATTCCCTGGCAGATGTAATATTGAAATTACACCGGAATGAGATTCAGTATAAATGCAATAATCCTGCTTATAAGAATATTGAGCGCTCAATCCAACACAGGATTATGCCCCCGCAAACTTCGGTATGAACCCTTATAACGATAGACGCATTTACTTAACCGAATATATCTTTAAACAACTTTTCTTTATTTAACTCAGATTGCCACTGACGATGGCGTTTAACCCATTCTGTTTTTTTTCGGCTTGCTATGGAAAGGAATCTGCTGATTGTTCAGCAAAAGCTAAATGAACTGAATCAGCGATACCAAAGTTTTTTATAAATAATTCATCAGCTCTTTCTCTAACTTTTTTATATCACATTTCGGTTTCAATCCAAGTACATTCAAAAGATGAACAATTTGAACTTTCTCACGTATATCTTCGATATAGCTATTATAAACCTAATTATAATACATTACTAATATATGGAATTATATGAATATTTTTATTTTATAATGCTTTAAGTCGACGGAGAAATTTCTTATAATCACATCAAATGAGTTCATTTCTAACTTCTTAAAACAAGCTCACTTTCACATAACGACCCGGGTTAGCCTTGAAATCCCTCAACAGTGAGTCGAGCGCATTTATGGTATGGTCGAGATGCCTGTAGAATTCATCGTCATTGGTTAGTTTGCCTAATGTACCTTTGCCCGATCGTAACCCGCCGACAATCCTGGACAAATCACTTGTAATTTGTACAATATTGTCTAACGGTATTTTAAGGTAAGTGCTGTCCATTATCAGTTTTCCTAATGTGCCTTTGCCTGATCGTACACTGCCGGTAATCTCAGATAAATCCCCGGTAATCTGCACTATGTTATCAAAAGGTATTTTCAAATCCAAACTATCCACCAGGAGTTTTCCTAATGTGCCTTTCCCCGAACGTAACCTTCCGACAATCTCAGATAAATCGCCTGTAATCTGCACTGCATTTTCAATGGGCACTTTCAGGTAACTACTGTCCATTAACAATTTTCCTATTGTACCTTTTCCCGAATGAATATTGCCAACAATATCCGACAAATCACCTGTCAGGCGGGCTGAATTATCACCCGTCTTTTTTAACTGGCTCAAAATATCGTCTATCTTAACCGGTTCGGCAGCGGCAATAAAATCATTGTTTTCTATTTCCTTTGAGTCGTTTGTACCGGGTATTATGACAAGTATTTTATTGCCCATAAGTCCCTCTGTTGTTATATCGGCTTCTGCATCCTTCGTGATAAACTTCCGCTCGTTTTCATCAATGGTCATTGTCACGCGTACGGAGGTTTTGCTTATAATTTTAATATTTTCTATCGTCCCTATGTTGACGCCTGAAAACCTCACGTTATTTCCCGCCTGTATACCGCTGACATCATTAAATACCGCATTTATATGAAAAGTACCGGTAAACATTTGCCGCCTCATGCCGATAAAATATATTCCAGCGAAAAACAACGCCAAGCCTAAGGAAATAAATATTCCCATTTTGATTTTATCAGATATTTCATTTTTCAATTGATATACTCCTTTGAACGCGGGTTGAATGACCTACTGTTCAAAAAATGACCGTACTAATTTATCCGCCGAATTAACGAGTTCCCTGTAACTCCCTTCGGCAGCGCATACGCCGTTATGAATAATCATAATCCGGTTAGCTGTAATCCTGGCGCACTCAATATCATGGGTGACGATGATGGAGGAAGTATTGTAGTTTTCCTGCACCGCCATGATAAGCCTGCTTATTTCTCTTGATGTTATGGGATCCAAACCCGACGTGGGTTCATCATAAAACATTATTGCAGGTCTTAGAATCAATGTCCGGGCCAGACCCACCCTTTTACGCATGCTAACCGAAAGTGCGGAGGGCATTTTATCAATCGCGTCTGTCAACCCGACGCTGTACAAAGCTTCTTCCACCATCGAATGCGTGACCGCCCAGGACCTGGTACGTAATTGTCTGCGCAACAGAAACTCAAGATTATCCCTTACCGTCATGGAATCATACAGAGCTCCTCCCTGGAACAGGAAACCTATTTTCTTCCGTAATGTATTAAGTTCTTCCTCATCAAGATCAAATACATGCTTTCCCAACACCATAACCCTGCCTTCATCCGGGGCAATAAGTCCCACCATACATTTTATCAGCACTGTTTTGCCCGTTCCCGATTTTCCAAGTACAACAAGGTTCTCACCCTTAGCTACACGCAAAGTAATATCTTTCAATACATAATTATTCCCAAAGGATTTCCGGAGATGTTCTATATCTACAACAACTTCAACCGGCTCTCCATTAACAGCTTCATCTTCCGTGATGTTTAAATCAGAATTATTTGTTTTCATTAATCTGTTAACATTACACCTTTCGTGATGAACCGGAATTGAATTGCCGAGAAGGGCATGCCCCCTCTTTACGGGATCTCATAGGGATAAATATTCTCACTTTCAATTTTCATAGTAATTTATTTAAATAAAAAAACTTGTTATTTGCACAGCCACAATGTCTATAACAAAAATCATGAACGAAGCTATGACAACTGCCGAGTTTGCAGCCTTTCCAATTCCCCGGTTGCCTTCTTCTGCATTATATCCCTGGTAACATCCTATAAGCCCGATTGCAAATCCGAAGAAAAATGTTTTAATAAAAGCAGGCAGCACATCAGTAAAAGTAAGTTTCTGGAATACCTGCAGACAATATAAATGAAAGCTGACATCTCCGTTCATACTAACAGCCAGATAGGACCCGTATAAAGAAGCGGCATCGGCAAAAATTACCAGGAGCGGAACCATCAGACCGGCAGCAAGTATTCTTGTAACGACTACATACTTAAACGGATTTATGCCCGCCAGTTGCATGGCATCAATTTGTTCGGTTGTTTTCATTATTGCTAATTCCGATCCGATACCCGATCCCACTCTTCCGGCACATAGTAATGCTGTTATGGCAGGTCCTATTTCTCTTATAATTGAGACTGCAACCATAGCGGGCAGCCACGCTTCGGCGCCGACTTCTGTTAAGGTTGGTCTGGTCTGGATAGTAAGCACCACACCCATAATAAAGGCGGTAATACCGACCAATGAAAGAGACTTATAACCGATCAGGTATGATTGCTTTATCAGCTCATTAAAATTATAAGGAGGCTTGAAAACCTCTTTAAAAAAATGAATTGTAAAAAGCGCAAGCAGGTAGATTTCCAGAAATATTTTTTTGACGGCTGAAACAGAAAAAATACTTGAACGATTTTCTCCGGGCGTTCCTATTGCTTTCAAATATTCAAATGGTTTATCCCAGGGTAACTTCATCGCATTTCACTTAGTTTGGTAATGTAAACCAGAATTTACTTCCTTTTCCTTCTTCGCTTTCAACGCCGATATGACCTCCGTGCGCTTCAACCGCAAGTTTACAGAAAGTAAGTCCCAATCCAGTCGAACATTCACGGGATTCCACCTGGACGAATTTATTGAAGACCTTTGCCAGGTAATGCGATGGTATCCCCTGACCGGTATCTTGAACAATGACACGCGCGCTTTCCTTTTTGCCGGCACGTTCATCAATTTGAGAGCCGTCATTTTCTACGCTGTCAACTTCGATGCTTATGGTTCCGTCTTCTGGAGTAAATTTTAGCGCATTCATGAAAAGGTTGCGAATCACGCGTGAAATCAAATTATAGTCACAAATAACCCGTACGGGAAATGTTTTCATATCAAAGATGAACCGGCGGTTTTCCCTGAGATATTCATACTCCCTGAGAATCACTTTGGAGATTTCCACCAGATCGCAATTTGTCAGATTGAGTTCCTCATGTCCTGCTTCTAATTTATTGATGTCAAGCAGCGAGTCGACCATTTGCAGAAGCCCGGCTGTGGCGAGGGCTCCATTGTGCACCATTTGCCGGTTATTATCCGACGTATGCTTTGTCTCGCTTTTCCCAAGTGTATGAAATATTGTCGCCATAAGAGACAGAGGAGAACGCATATCATGCGCAATCATGTGAGTCATGCCATCGCGGACTAATCCGAGTTCTTTAAGCTGTTCATAGCTCTTTTGCAACTCCCGTTTCTGCCTGCGAAGCTCCAGGTGGGTCCGCACGCGCGCGTGGACTTCTTCGAACTGGAATGGCTTGGTAATATAGTCTACGCCGCCGACGGAAAACGCCTTGACCTTATCAATTGTTTCACTTAAAGCGCTGATGAAGATGACCGGTATTTCTTTCAGCCGGTCGTCTGCTTTCAGCTTTTCACAAACTTCATATCCATTCATCTCAGGCATGAGGATATCGAGCAGGATGAGATCAGGCGGTTCGATTTGAGCCACCTGCAAAGCAAGTTTACCACTTGGCACCGGGCGCACTTTGTATCCTTGTTCCTTCAGCATGCCTGAAAGAAGCTGCAAATTTGCCGGTGTATCATCCACAAGAAGAATTTCTGCTAAAGCATGTTTGATATTTTGTTGTTCGGTCATGATGTTTTTCCCTGGGATAAAATATCGAGCAGCCCCGGATAATCAAATTGATCCGCACGCTGCTGTAATCCATGCGCCAATTGAGCGCTGTACTGTTCAACTTCTTTCAGCAAATCCTGGATCTGATCAATATCCGCTTTGCTGATTGCTTCCCGCAATTGATTGAGTAATGTCCCCGACAGACCCGCTGCCGATTCTTTAAGGAGAATCCCTATACTTTCCGTATTTACCGGTAAAGGTTCTCCTTCGTTTCTTTCTTCATAAATATATTCTACATGTAAGAGTCTTCGAACCATTTCAAACAGATCCGTCTCCCGGATAGGCTTGGGCAAAAACTCATCGGCGCCTGCCTCAAGCACAAGTCTTCTGTCTTCATCGAATACGCTTGCCGTTTCACTTATAATTTTCACAGTCTTTCCGGAAGCATCAGCGCGGATTCTGCGGATTGCTTCAAAACCATCCATGACCGGCATGCGCATATCCATAAAAATCAAGTGAGGTTTCCAGCTTATGAATTCCCTTACAGCTTCCTGACCGTTGTTGGCTTGGCGTGTATCAAATCCAACTTTGCTGAGCAAATCAAAAAGCAACGTACGGTTATCTTCTTTATCATCAACGACCAGCACACGATACAACGGCTGCCCCTTTTGCAGTTTTAATACACGCCGCGAATCAGCTTTTATTACTACTTCTGTTTGAACATCCCCTTCTTTAATCGGAATGTCAAATTTAAAGATACTTCCTTTACCAACCTTACTTGAGACTGCAATATCTCCTCCCATCATGCGGACAAACTCTTTGCTAATTGCCAACCCGAGTCCGGTACCCGTACCTGCCTGACGTCCCGTACTGGTTTGTTCGAAGTGATGAAACAATTTATCTATTTCATCTTCAGCTATCCCCGCGCCGGTATCCTCAACTTCAACGTACAGACGCAATGAAGATGAGTCAACGGTTTGAACACGGGCACGCAATGCAATCCCCCCATTGTTGGTGAATTTTGTAGCGTTCCAAAGAAGATTAATAAGGACCTGGCGCAGTTTCTTTTCGTCGGCGACGATGTACCGTGGAATATCGCTGATACCATCCATAATAAATTGCAGTCCTTTTTCATCGGTGCGAAAACGCAGCATTGATTCTATGTCTTCAAACATTACACGGAGGTCGAATGTTGATGGTTCTAAAATCATCCGCCCCGCTTCGATTTTTGACATTTCCAAAATATCGTTGATCAATTCAAGAAGATGCTCACCGCTTCGTTGAATAGTACCGAGATGTTTTTTCTGCAAAGGTGCGAGCGTTTGATCCCGCAGCATCAATTGGGAAAAGCCGAGAATTGCATTCATCGGGGTACGGATTTCATGGGACATATTGGCAAGGAAGATACTCTTAGCCCGGTTTGCATTATCTGCTACAAGTTTGGCAGCCAGCAATTCCGCCTCAAGCCGTTTGCGTTCTGTAATATCCTCGATAGCAAGAAGGATGATCCTTTCTTTTCCCCACCCCCGTTGAATTTGCCGGGCATTTAAAAGCATGATGCGTCTGCCGATAGTAGAAAAATCGTGTTCGACTTCATAGTTATCAAAGGTTGTTTTTTCCGGTAGTATTGTTTCCAGCAGATCGCGCAATTTGGGAATATCCCACTGATGATTTCCCAGGTCATAGATGAGTTGACCGATGGTCTCTTCGGGTTTTACCTTAAAAACTTCATAGAAGGAACGGCTTGCTGTGACCACCCGTAAATCCTGATTCAGAGAGAGTAAGGGTTCACGCACAGTGTTGATGATACTATCGGAGTATTCAAGGGCATCGTCTGCTGATTTTTTAATCACCTCGAGTTCTTTTTCTATTTCCTTGCGCTCGGTAATATCCTCAATGGCAAGGAGGATAATACGTTCTTTTCCAAATCCTCTTTCTATTTGCCGGGCATTTAAAAGCATGATGCGTCTGCCGATGGTAGAGAAATTATGTTCAACTTCATAGTTATCAAAGGTTGTTTTTTCCGGAAGTATTGTTTCCAGCAGATCGCGCAATTTGGGAATATCCCACTGGTGATTTCCCAGGTCATAGATGAGCTGACCGATGGTCTCTTCGGGTTTTACCTTAAAAACTTCATAAAAGGAACGGCTTGCTGTGACAACTCTTAAATCCTGATTCAGAGCAATTAAAGGTTCACGCACAGTATTGATTATGCTGTCGGAATATTCGAGGGCATCATCTGATGATTTTTTAATCACTTCCAGTTCTTTTTCTATCTCCTTGCGTACCGTGATATCGCGGATGTTGCACTGGATAACCTTTCGATTTCCAACAAGGTAGACAGTGCTTACAAATTCCACCGGGATGGTTCTCCCATCTTTAGTCTGGAACGGGAGATTTTCGTAGCGGATATATTCCTTTTGCTGAAGTTCCTGGAATGCAGCCTTGCTTGTTTTTATGTCTTTAAATGCACCAATCTCCCATAGTTGTTTATCCACCAGTTCCTCGCGAGAATATCCCAGAAGATTTGTCAGAAAGGGATTTGCTTCAGTGATTGCTCCTGTGTCTGCATCAAGGAGCAGGATTCCGTCCTGCGCACTTTCGAAGAGCCGGCGGTATCTGAGTTCCGGCTTCTGAAGTGTATCTGCCGGCTGCTTAAGATTGAAACTTTCTTTTGAGTTGCTACTGTCAGATGATTTATTTGAAATATTTTTCATAATATGCAATTCTCTTATATTATATAATTGAGGATGGAGCGTTCAGCAATCAATAACCGATTGAGTAAGGTGAGTATCTTGTCTATGCTTTTCAGTTTATCCTTCTTCATATATTCATACTATTGACCTATCGACCCGGCAAAATGAAATAGAGCCGGATAATAGCAAAACCGGTTTCAATAACCTACCATCCCATCGTAACATACAATTTTATTAAGCGCAGATTCAATCGGGCAAAAGGATGAAAGTGGGATTAATCCTTTATGGTGAAACCATGTCAACAGAGCGAATGTTTCTTAGCTGCCTGTCAGCCGTTGCTGCCGGTTAGTATAAAATCCTCCCGTTCTATTTTTCCCCAAACACTTTTTTAATTGCTTTTAAATAAGCGTTACCCGTTTTTGTATCAGGCAATAGATAACTTCCCTCTGTCCACCCGTTCCATGCATTTATTGTAATAATTTTATGCGGAGGATTATACACATCTAAAAATATTTTTACTTTTTTTAATATTAATTCTTTTGTCTCAGGTTTTATATCCGGATGATTTCTTAATGCCCTGGAAATTGTTGTGTGATAAAGGTTTAGAGCCTTAGCAAATCTTTTACCGTAATCATAACCTTTCTTTACATACGTTATTTAAGAACTTCCTTTTAATGCAATGAGACCGCTGTTACATTCCAATTCTTTATAACTTTGTCTGAAAAATTAAAATATATAAAAGTTTTATCACGGATCTCAATAACCGAGTAAGGCATATTTCCATCAACGATTTTAACATTTTTATTATCAAAAGGTCCTAAACGAATACTGCCAAGTCGGACAGGGTTATTTGCTTCAATTGAGAATTGAAATCCGTCTGTAATTTTCTTGTATTGGTAATTTATATCTGTATATATCTCATTTCCCTCACTATCCGTTGCAATTACAGGGTATTTATGAACATCTATAGCGTTCCAGTCCGACGGCAGTCGCGGGATTATGTTCAGTCCTTTTTCCGGATTCAAGTCATCAAGACCAACTAACAACCTGGCTGCTTTAACAATTTCGGCTTGCTGAACACCATTGCCGAGATCAGAATTTCGAAACCAGAACCTGCCCGACGGGTGCATTATAACACCT
>Ga0181520_10008284_pt1 | contig 14838 bp, 16 predicted proteins | sample PEATcosm2014_Bin_29_FD_132451 | JGI IMG/M metagenome (GOLD analysis project Ga0181520, IMG submission 132451) | Peatland microbial communities from MTU Mesocosm Facility, Houghton, MI, USA - PEATcosm2014_Bin02_30_metaG | ecosystem: Environmental > Terrestrial > Soil > Wetlands > Peat | place... | reverse complement strand
TCCCACTTCTTGGCCAGTTCCAGCAGCTTCAGGTCCACCTCGCGGATGGAGGGGAAGTCGTCGGGGACGATCTGCACCTGAACCCGGGTGTTGGACTGCATGCGCTGCAGCATGTCGAGGCCGCGCCGGCCGCGCTGACGTTTTGAGCTGTCGGTGGAGTCGGCCACGATCTGCAGTTCCCTGAGGACAAACTCGGGGACCACCATCACGCCGTCGATGAAGCCGGCTTCGGCAATGTCGGCAATGCGACCGTCGATGATCACGCTCGTGTCGAGCACCTTGGCGCTGCGCCGCGTGGGCTTGTCGCCGGAGAAGACCGTGCCCAGAGCCGCAGGGTTGAGGAGGTCACCTTTGCTGGCGCCGACCAGCAGTCCTACATAGGTCATCAGCAGCAGGACAAATATCTGCAGGACGGCCGAAGTGCCGCCGGGCAGCGGAGCGCTGCGCAGAACGAGGCAGAACAGGGCCGCGCCAAAGATGCCCAGAATGCTGCCCACGACTGCGCCAATCAGGCGTCGCAGAGTAAGCGCCCGCACGCGTATTTCAATAACTATGACGCCTGCCGCGACGGCCCCGCCCAACGCAGCGCTGACCCATTGGTTCAGTCCGAAGGGACGAAGAAAGTAGCAGACACCGGCCAGAAGGAGAACAAACAGGAAACGAAGAACAATGAGATCCATATGAACCAACCCCCGGCGACGCAACTGGAACACGCGTCAAACCGGGCACAAGTGGGGAGTATGAACAGTCGCTGGTGTTCTCGTCAAGAGCGGGAGGAGTCTGTTGGAGGACGCATTGGTAACTCAGCAGAGGAAGTACCTTGAATCGGGTTGAGGCGGCAGGGGTGCACCAGGGGGCTGCCGGAACCTGAATCCTTCACCGGCACAGGCGAACCACATCGAAATGCGGACCCGGTGCGGCAACGGCATCCCCTGGTTGTGAGGCCTGTGTGAGCTCCGTTCAGGAGGCCTGGGCGAGTTCCAACCCCGTATTGATGCGCACCGAGCCCTTGCGCGGACCGCGCTTGCGGGCGCTCATGATCTTGATGCGCTCGAGCAACTCCTGCGGCGAGCAGTTCTTTTTGGCCAGCATGGCATCGGCGCGATGGAGCTCAGCCTCCATCTTCTGGGGATCTCCGAGCAGGATCATCGGCACATGCGAAGCGATTTGCTTGAGCCGCTCCACCAGTTGGCTTCCATTCATCTGCGGCATGGCAAAGTCGGCAAGGACGAGGTCTACCTGGGTTCCGGAGAAGATGGACACAGCCTCCTGGCCAGTCGTGGCCGAAAGAACGCGGTATCCATTGGTGGAAAGCATGAACTTGAGCACCGAAAGCTCCAATTCGTTGTCGTCTACGCAGAGAATGATTTTCTTTGGCCGCATGTCTGGTTCGAGCTCCTTGAGTTCAATTGGTTCATCCGACATCCGGGCAACAACTCTCCTGTACCCGCTCAGTCGGCAGGCTGACAGAGGCAGAAGCCAAGGTCGGTATAGAACGGGAGCGGTCTCCGCTTCCCGATACAACACGCGCCGAGTGAACCGCGCGGGGCAGGCGCACATGCCCGAAAGGGCAGCGTCCTTCCCGCACAGCGGCATCCGGACATTGATACCCGGAAGGCTACATTGACTCACGATACCTTGTGGGTTTTTGCCTGGGGTCAGACCAGCTTTGGTGCTGGTTAATTTGCTTCAATGAGAGCCGAGAGTACAGGTCGCAGCAGGCATTGAAAAGAGAGAACACTTGGCGAAATTCAATTTGAAAACCCCAATGTAACAAACACGAATTGGCTAGGATGAACCATAGCCATTACTTGCGATGATGAATTCCTGTTGAAACTTTGTGCATCAAGGCAGGAAAAGCTGTCCTTTTGCCACAAGAACGGTGCTGCCTGCAACACGCACACCGGTGATACGCGCAGATTGCATCTCCGCAGAGAGAAACAAGTCGCTGGGCCGCGCGATCTCAACACCCTGCCGCAGATGAATACGGCGGCCGGGAGCGACTGCTCCCTTTTGGACGAGATAAGCGATGGCGCATCCCGCGGCCGAGCCTGTGGCCGGATCCTCGCCTCCGTTGAATTGCATCCGGGCGCGGTAGTCGGGTTCACTCGCCCGGGTTGGCGCAAGCACGTAAAACCAACGGGCTCCGTGCTCGCGCAGCCGGTTTGTGGCCTCGTGCTGGCGTAGGCTGAGGCGGGCGAGCGAAACGGCCGATGAAAGGACGACGATCGCGAAGGCCGTTCCGGTGGAGACAACCGCGGGCGGCAGGGCTGGGTCGAGGTCGGACCCCTCGAGCCCGATCAAGTGTGCGACCTCTGTCGGGTCGAGCGTCTCGCCAAACGAGGGGTCCGGCTGAGTCATCTCGCCAAAGAGCTCTTCGCCCGGAAACCTCACGGGCACGGGGCCCACGTTGAGCCGCAGGATGACGGTGTCGCCGTTCAGAGCAGAGGGGTCGGAGATCCGGAGCACGCTGGCCGTTCCCAGCGTGGGATGGCCGGCAAAGTTGAGCTCTTCCTGGGTGGTGAAGATGCGGACCCTCACTCCTTCGGCAGCTTCCACGTCCGGCATTCGCCGCTCGACGAAGGTGGTCTCAGAGAGGTTGAACTCGCGGGCGATGGCCTGCATCTGATCGGTGGTGAGACCGATGGTATTCATGACCACAGCGAGCGGGTTGCCCGCAAGAGCGGTACTGGTAAAGACGTCCACTACGAAATAGTCGAGCACGGCCAACCGGGTCCTCTCCACTCATCTGAAATCTGCAGGCTTCAGTTTACCCGGATTTTGAGTGCAAAAACGCGAAGGGCCGCGATCTCTGGGGGAGAACGCGGCCCATCGTGCAGATCAAGGCGAATGGAAGTGCAACAGGTATTCAGGTTTATAGCCCCGCTCCCGGAGAGTGGGCGGAGTCTAATGTTTGCAGCGCAAACGTCTCATCGCAACCAAGGGATGCGACCATCAGAGCGCAACCAGCGGGCGGGGAAGCCGCGTCTTTGCGCGATCGAGAAACAGTCTCATGCGCAGGGCTTCTGCGCGCTGTATGGCCACCAGGCGCATGTGGCGCCTGATGTGGTCACCGTCTTTGAGCAAACCAACCTGCGCCTCGTCGGCCACTGCATCCGTCTCGAGGCGAGCGATGCGCATCTCCACCATGCGGCGAAATCGCGGGCTGATTTCAAAGCTGTCGGTGAGGGAGCAATCGGTGAACATGGCGGAACCCTCCAGGCTCGATCGCCTGAGGCCAAAGAAACCTTTCCTTCTTTTGGCTCAAGTTCTCTCGACTACTGCCGATATTAGGGAAGACTCATGAAAGGCGCCAGATTACGCTCGCCCAGCAGCGAAGTGACTGGCATTGTATGAAAATGGGACACTCCCGGGTCCAGTCTCTGCACGCACATCCCTATTGACAGCGCTCAACGATGGTTTGATTCGTGAGTTCGGGCTCATCAGGAGTGGGGGTCTGGTTGCGAATTCCGGGCTAATTTGCGCCGTTGTCCGCCATGGTGGCGTAGTAGCCTTTGCGGAGCTGGGTCTTCATGCCATCGCCCTTGCACTCGACCGTCAGGTGGCGGAATGTGCCGTCAAGTTTGGTGTTGGTCGATGAGTAGGTTGCCACGTACTGGGTGCGCAGCTCGTCCTGAATCTGCTGGAACGCCTGCTCCAGCTTCTTTGGGTTATGGCCCACGTTGATGACCCGGCCACCGGTCTCCTGGGTCACCCGCTGCATGGCCGAGAAACCGGTGTAGCCCATGCTGCCATAAAACCCGGAGAACCCCTCGACGTCCGCAATCAGGATCACGTAAACCATGACGTTATCTTTCTGGGCCTCGGCGATGGCTTCGGTGATTTTGTGGCGGCTGCCTTCATCCTGCCCGTCCGACAGCAGGATCAGCGCCTTGCGCCCAGTCTGGTCGCGCATTTTCTCTTTGGAGGCGAGATAGATTGCGTCGTAGAGAACCGTGCCGCGCGGATCTTGCGAGGTTGGGACGGGTCCCGACCCAATTGAGCCTGGCGCATTAATCTCCGCCTTGTTGAGCGCGCGAGAAAGAAGGCGGGGGCTGTTGGTCAGATCCTGCAGGATGTCGACGTTCACATCAACAGAGAGGGCAAACGCCTGATCTTTTTGCCGAAGCACTTCCTGCAGAAACTCGCCGGCGGCTTCCTGCTCGAGCGGCAAAACGCGGGTCTGGCTGCCCGATGTGTCGAGGAGAATGCCGATGTTGAGAGGCAGGTTGAACTCGACATTAAAGCTCTTCAATGTCTGCGGGACTTTGTCTTCCAGAACGGTGCAGTCGTTCCTGGTGAGGTGAGGCACAAGAGCTCCCTGCTTGTCCTTGACATTAAAGATTACGTCGACCAGGTTGGCGCTGACTTTGAAGGTGGCCACGGACTCGTCTTCGGCAGGCGCAGCCGGTGCATTGCTCACGGGAGGCGCATCGGGCGATGGCGCAAGTTGACCCCAGCCCGCCACGGAAAACACAGGGAGCGCGAACAACACAGCGGCTGTTCCTCTTCCAAATCGCATTCTGGTTGATTTGACGATTTTGGGGCCCCTAGGAAAGCATACCCGACCGGTTTCAGCCCGTGCCAGGCAACCTGCGCCGGACTGGCGCGTCTGATAGTCTGACGGCTGGAGCACTACGACCGGCTTAAAGACCGGTCCGATGTGGTTTTGCGGGCGTCCGTGACCTGTTCGCACGGGTTGCGGCGACGAGCGGCAACCGGGATGGTGACGTTCGTACCAGTGCTGAAGTTTCTACCAGTGAAGGAAAAATACCTGTGAAGCTTGGTTTATCTGCAGTTGCATTGGCGGCAATTCTAGGCGGAATCTCCGGCGCCGGCCCCGCGGCGCGGGCACAGCAGCAGCCGGCAGTCCCCGACGCCCCCGTGCCCCAGGCCCGCCCTCCCCTGACCGGCGCGGATGGCACTGCGATTACTCCGGGGAAGGGTGCGGGCACCGAGCAGACCGGGCCGAGCTCCTCCTCGACGACATCCACCCAGGAACCCGCCCCGCAGACCCCTCCTCCGCCAGCGCGGGACGACGTACAGACCACGCCGCCCGACCAGCCTGCGGCAGGCGAAGGCATGTCAGCGCTCGCCAAATACAACATCGAAGTCAACTTCGTTGAAGTGCCGGTCACGGTAAAGGACAGCAAGGGCCACCTGGTTGCCGGGCTCACCCCTCGCGATTTCCAGATCTATGAGAACAACTCCCGTGAGCCGCTCAAGTTTTTCACGGTGGATTCGGCGCCGCTGTCGATTGCCTTTGTGATTGACCAGAGCCTGACCTCCGACGTAATGGCCAAGGTGAACAACTCGCTCGACGCAATCCAAGGCGCGCTCACTCCCTACGACGAGATTGCGATCTTTACGTACGCGAACGGCACTCAGGAGCGAACCGGCTTTACCGGCGCCCAGAGCGCGAGGGTTCCCTTCGTGCTGGCCATGACCAAGACAGCTGGAACCGAGATGCTGGTCCCGATCGGCGGCGGTCCGTTTGCCGCCTGCAGTATCCGCGAAAACGGCAACTGCGTCGACCCCAACGTGCAGCAGGGCGGCTCGACCGGTAACCCCGATTTCATCTCGATTCCCAAGGAGATTCACACGCTCAACGACGCGATTCTGAAGGCGGCCAAGGAACTTTCCACGCGTCCCAAGGGCCGTCGGCGGGTCATCTACGTGATCTCCGATGGCAAAGAGGCCGGCAGCAAAGCCACCTTCAAAGAGGTGCTCAAGTATCTCCAGACCAACAAGATCGCGGTCTACGGGACGGCGGTGGGCGACTCGGCACGCTGGGGCGAGGGCTACATCAGCCACCTGCACCTCCCCTTCACTATGCGGGACAACATCTTGTACCTTTACACCGCGGCGACGGGCGGCACGTTGGAGTCGGAGAATGGGTTGAACGGCATCGAAAGGAGCTATGCCAAGATCGCCGAAGAAGCGCGCACTCAGTACACGCTGGGCTATAACAGCCACGAGTCGATCTACGACGAGAAGTACCGCAGCATCGAGGTGCTGGTATCACGTCCCGGGTACGAGGTGATCTCCAAGAAGGGCTACTATCCCTCGGCCCAGGACAAGAAATAGCCGGTGAGCCCGTCCGGCGCCGCCGCAGGCTTCGGTCTGCTCTCGGCCTCTTCGTGGGGAGGCTCTGACTTTGTCGGCGGCCTGGGCGCGCGGCGTGCGCCGGCCCTGCTGGTTGTAGTCACCGGCCATACCTTTACGCTGATTGTGTTGCTGGCCATCTGCCTGAGCATGCGGCTTGCGACGCCCGGCTGGGGTCCGTTTCTCTACGCGGCAATCGGTGGGTTGGAGGGCGCGCTCGCGCTCGCTCTCTTCTATCGGGCTTTGGCGATGGGCGCCATGGGGCTAACGGCCGCACTGTGCGGCTTGCTCACCGCGCTGGTCCCGGTTCTCTTCTCGATGATTCACGATGGGCTGCCGACACTCCTGGTGGGCGTGGGACTGGTTCTGGGCCTCTCGGCCATCTGGCTGATCACGCGGACACCGAATGCGAACGAAGGCTTGACCGGCGGTTCCGTATCAAAGACTCCACGCTCGAGCGCTTCGCGGGCACCGCTTCTGATGGGGGCGCTGGCAGGGATCGGCTTTGGAAGCCAGTTGATTCTGCTCAAGATGGCCGGTGCGGTGAGCATCTTCTGGATCATGACGTATGTCCGCGCTGCGGGGGTCCTGGGGCTTGTCGTGGTTCTTCTGGGCTTTTCTCGAAGGGGGTCGCGGAAGGGGTCGCCCAATGGTTTTCGGTCCGGCTTCCTCGGCCTTGGAATCCTGGCCGGATCGCTGGACACTGTGGGGAACCTCTTCTACCTGCTGGCCAGCCGCATGGGACGGCTCGATGTCGCCGCCCTGGTCTGCTCGCTCTATCCTGGCGGGACGATCCTGCTGGCGATGCTGGTTCTGGGCGAAAGGCCCAGCCGGCGACAAGTGGCCGGCATTGCCCTGGCTTTAGTTGCGGTGGTGCTGCTCAGCGTTTAGGCGCCAGCTGGCCGGGCGAAACCGCACCCAAACGCGGCAAAGGCCTGCGCGCTGCGCGGGCCTTTCGAACATCCCTCTCACTGCACTTGTCTTCAAAGGTTGGACCGGAACTGTAGTTCGGTCGAAGGATCAGGAGTGCGCCCGAAGTCCCCATCCGACGCCCGGCACCGGACGATGATGCTACTTCTGTTCGGTCGGGGCCGCGGGCGGCGCAGGGGGAGGAGTTACGTTGTGCTGCGCGGGCGGCAGCGGAGCGGGATCGGTCACACCCTTGATCCCCTCTTTGAAGCCCTTCAGGCCTTCGCCCAATCCCTTGCCCAGTTCCGGAAGCCGCTTGGCGCCAAACACAAGAAACGCAACCACGCCCAGCACAACCAAGTGCCACGGCTGAAGTAGATCGCCCATAACCATTCCTCCACGCGCCCACTACACCGGTGCGTATTCTCCATCATTGTCGCACAAAGCCAATGGCTCGCGCCGCGCGTGACCTTGAGGCAGGCCCCGAGCGCAATAGCAGATTCGACTCCTCCGCCCTATGTTGCTTGTTCTCTACACCCTGAGCCCGGAACCCTGGCTTCAGTTCACCTGCGCCGGCTTGCCCAGCCTTTCGGTCACCATGGCGAAGAAGGCGCGCAGGTCTTCCTCCGTGCCGATCGTAAGCCGCCGGTAGACCTTCATCAGTGGAAAGAGCCGCGAACCGCGCACCTCGACGGCCGGAACCGCCGCCGCGCCGCCCGGATACTGGGTCATCTCCCAGCTACCGGCATAGCGCCGGCGCAGCACCTCGCCCAGGTAGCTGCCCCACAGGCGGACTTCAAAGTCCAGGTCCATCTCCGGGCTTTCCCCCACCAGCACCAGGATCTCATCGAGGCTGTCAATCGAATCCGCGGTGAAATCGAGCTTCTGGCGGAAAGCGCCCTTGGCCAGATCAGCCGCCGCCTTGGCGTAGCCTGCCATCATCGCATCCAGGTCAGGAAATGCCGCCGATTCCAACTGCTTCCGAAGTGCACTCGTGTTGGCCACACTTCAGCATAAATGCAACCGCATGGATGCGGTCCCGTTCATCCGGCTTGAGAATTGGAACTCTCTCCTCCGCTTATGGCAGACTGAAATGTGCAGTGGAGGTTCCTTTTGGTCCCTTTGAGGATGAACGCTCGTCATGTTGCTCCCGGCCTTGCGCGGACCTTTGCCTGGATCTTGGCATGTGCCTGCGCGTCGCTGTTGACCCTGGCCCCTCCCGCGTCCCAGAGCTCCAACCGGCAGATCTACCCGGATCCCTCGCAGGCCAGGGCAGACATCGCGGCAGCGCTCAAAGTGGCCGCGCAGGCCCACAAGCGCGTCCTGCTCGATTTTGGAGGCGACTGGTGTGGCGACTGCCAAGTTCTCGACATCTATTTTCACGATCCGAAGAACCTTCCCCTCCTCGAGGCCGGCTTTGTCCTGGTGCATGTGAACATCGGTCACATGGACGCCAACCTCGACATCGCGCAGAAGTATCAGGTGCCGCTGGATCGGGGTGTTCCGGCGCTCGCTGTGCTCAGCGACAAAGGGGTTCTGCTGTTCAGCCAGAAGAGCGGCGAGTTCGAAGCCATGCGCAGCATGGAGTCCTCGGCCGTTACCAGCTTCCTGGCGCGATGGAAGCCCGCGACCGCCGGATGCTCAGCCGTAATGCTGAACTGCTAAGGACTCTATACTTTATTGCTGAATTGCTAAGGACTCATACATGGTATTGGGAAGAAAAAAACTGAACTCACGGAGGCCCTCTGCCTCAAACAACGGCACCTGCAGCGTAACCCTTTCCCGCCGGTTCGAATGTTCGCCGGAAGAGGTCTTCGATGCATGGCTTGACCCCGGCAAGGTCTGTAGATTCCTCTTCGCCACTCCCGGTGGAGAGATGACCAAGGTTGAGATCAATGCCATCCCGGCCGGAAGGTTTCTCATCGTGGAGCGGCGCCAAGGGGAAGCGGTGGAGCACGTGGGTGAGTACACCGAAATTCTTCGCCCCAGCCGGCTCGCCTTCACATTTGTTGTCCCCAAATACTCGCCGGTCTCCACGCGCGTGAGCATCGAGATCGAGCCTGGCAAAACGGGGTGCGAACTGCGGCTGACCAACATAGGCGTACCCCAGGCCATTGCCGCCAAGTGCGAGTCTGGCTGGAGCGGAATCCTGGACAAGCTTGCCGGCGTGGTCGGCTAGGAAGAGTCCGCAAAATTTGTCCCGGCTGCTGATTTCAACCGCTGATTTAGAATCAACCCAGACATGAAGTGTCCTTATTGCGGGTTTGGGCAAGACCGGGTGGTGGACTCGCGCGAGAGCAAAGAGGCGGACTCGATTCGCCGGCGGCGCGAGTGCGAGAGCTGCAATCGGCGCTTTACCACCTATGAGCGCATCGACGAAATCCCCTACATGGTGGTGAAGAAGGACGGTCGGCGCGAGCGCTTCGACCGGCAGAAGATTCTTAACGGCCTGCTGCGCGCCTGCGAGAAGCGGCCCGTTCCGGCCAGCAAGCTGGAGGCGATTGTCGACGCCACGGAATCTTTCCTCATCGAAGCTCCCGAGCGCGAGCGCACCACCAGCGAGGTGGGCGAATTGATCATGGAGCACCTGAAGGGCATCGACACTGTTGCTTACATCCGCTTTGCATCGGTCTATCGGGATTTCAAGGACGTGCGCGAGTTCAAGGAAGAGTTGGAAGGGCTGTTGGGCAGCCACGGCGGCGGCAAGGGGAAGAAATAGCTAGAGGCTAAAGAATGACGCACAAAGTTACATTGATTCCGGGCGACGGCATTGGGCCGGAGGTTACGCAGGCTGTGCTCCGCATCCTGGATGCCACCGGCGTGAAGTTTGAGTGGGAGCGCTTTGCTGCAGGCGCAGAGGCCTTCGAAATCTTCGGCGAGTACATTCCCACCGCGCTCTACGAGTCGATCGAGCGCAACAAGGTCGCGCTCAAGGGCCCGGTCACCACGCCCATCGGTGGCGGCTTCAAGAGCATCAACGTCACGCTGCGCAAGAAGTTCGATCTCTTTGCCAACTTCAGGCCTATCAAGAATCTCCCCGGCATGGCCACGCACTGGCCGGGCCTCGACTTGATCATCGTTCGCGAAAACACCGAGGGAGAGTACGTGGGCCTGGAGCACGAGGTTGTGCCCGGTGTGGTTGAAAGCATCAAGGTGATTACCGAGAAGGGCTCAACGCGCATTGCCAAATTCGCATTTGACTACGCGCGCAAGCATGGGCGGAAGAAGATTCATTCCATTCACAAAGCCAACATCATGAAGATGTCCGACGGCTTGTTTCTGCGCTGCGCGCGAACGGTGAGCGAGGGCTTTCCGGAGATCTTCTACGGCGAGCACATTATCGACAACACCTGCATGCAGCTGGTGATGAACCCCTACCAGTACGACACACTGCTGCTTGAGAATCTCTACGGAGACATCGTCAGCGATCTCTGCGCAGGGCTGGTCGGCGGTCTGGGCCTGGTTCCCGGCGCGAATATCGGCCACGAGTGCGCAATCTTTGAAGCGGTTCACGGCTCGGCGCCCGACATCGCCGGCAAGGACGTTGCCAACCCGACGGCGCTCTTGCAGTCAGCCGTCTTGATGCTGCGTCACCTGGACGAAAGCGCCGCTGCCGACTGGGTGCACAAAGCGATCGAAGCGGTCTACACCGAACGCAAGACGTTGACCCGCGACGTCGGCGGTACCGCCGGAACAACGCAGTTTGCCGACGCTGTGCTGGCGGCCATGGGCTGAAGCAACTGGATCCACGAGCGAACCAACTCATTGATGCAACTGATTTCAGGCCGGGCACTTCACCAAAAGCGAGGCGCGTAATGCACTACCTGCTGTTTTACGAATATGTGGACGACATTCTGGAGAGGCGCGGGCCGCACCGCAGCGCCCATCTCGGAGCCGCATGGAAATCGCACGATAAAGGTGAACTGGTGCTGGGAGGCGCGTTTGCGAATCCGGTCGACGGCGCGCTGCTGCTTTTCAAGGCCGACTCGCCCGCCGTGGTGGAGGAGTTCGCCAAGACCGATCCCTACGTGCTGAACGGCCTGGTGAAGCGCTGGTATGTGCGCGAGTGGACGACGGTTGCTGGCGCTTCTTCGGCCAATCCGATCCGGCCGTAAACCGCTTGGCATGGCAGCTTTTTCGCGCGCTTCCATCAACGGTGCGGCCATGCGTCCTCTCACGCTTCGGGGACTTTTCCTGAATGGGATGGCTACTCCTCCTGTACACTGGAGTGAAAGTTTACGGCCATGAAAAGCAAAATCCCTATCGGCATTCTTGGCGCGACCGGCATGGTCGGTCAGCGCTATATTCAGCTGCTCGAAAACCACCCATGGTTCGAAGTCGCCTGGCTGGCAGCCAGCGATCGTTCCAGTGGGAAGGTTTATAGCGAAGCAGCCAAGTGGCGGCTCGACACCGCTCTGCCTGAGCGCATTGCTCAGATGACTGTCCGGCCAGCCGAGCCGTTTGGCGCGCCGAAGGTGATCTTTGCGTCTGTGGATGCGGCCTATGCCCGCGAGCTCGAGCCAAAGTTTGCAGAGGCTGGCTGCGCGGTGATCTCGAACTCGAGCGCTTTCCGCATGACGCCGAATGTGCCGCTGGTGATTCCCGAGATCAACGCCGACCACCTGCACCTGATCGAAGAGCAGGAATCGCGCAAGAACTCGGGCGGCTACATGGTAACCAACCCCAACTGTTCCACGATTGGACTGGTGATCGCGCTGAAGCCGATTGAGGAGCGCTTTGGCATCGAACAGATCTTTGTGACCACCATGCAGGCCGTGAGCGGCGCGGGCTATCCCGGCGTGGCCTCGATGGACATTCTCGGCAACGTGGTTCCTTTCATTGGCAGCGAAGAAGAGAAGATGGAGGCCGAGACGCTCAAGCTGCTGGGCAGACTCGATGGCCACACTGTGACGCCGCTCAACGCGCGCATCACCGCGCATTGCAACCGCGTCGCGGTCGAGGATGGGCATACGGAGTGCGTCTCGATCAAGCTTGGAAACAAGCTGGGCCGGAAGCCGACGCGCGAAGACCTGCTCGACGCTTGGGCGGAGTTCCGACCTCTTGCCGGGCAGGGATTGCCGACCGCTCCCGAGCAACCGGTCTTCTTTGCCGCGCAGAACGACCGCCCGCAGCCGCGGCTGGACCGCAATCGCGAGCATGGCATGGCCGCCACCGTGGGCCGTCTGCGTCCATGCGGCTTGCTGGACTGGAAGTTTGTCGTGCTGTCGCACAACACAGTGCGCGGCGCCGCCGGCGCCACCATTCTGAACGCCGAACTGCTGGCCAGCCTGAGCAAACTGGAACAAGTCTCGCCGCCCGACCGGTCCGGATCTTTGCAGCGGAAAAAAGCTATCGAGGTTGGAGATGCCATCGCCGCCGGCGTCAGCGCAATCCTCGGGTAGCCCGGCGCCTGAGTTATAGGATCATACGGATGAGCCTGGTAGTTATGAAGTTTGGCGGCACGTCGGTGGAGGATCCGGCTGCCATTAGCCGCACCGCGGAGATCGTAGCCGGACGCGTGGCGCAGGGCAAGCGGCCGGTGGTCGTGGTCAGCGCCATGGCCCGCGTAACCGACCAGTTGTTGCGCGCCGCCAAGTGCGCGGCCTCGGGCGACCGTATCGGAGCGCTGGCCATCAGCTCCCGGCTGCGCGCACGCCACCGCGACACGGCTTGCGCCCTGGTCAAGAACTCCGCGGAAGGCGCAAGACTCCAAAACCTGATCGACGAGAAGTTCGACTCCCTCGATGAGATGCTGCGCGGGCTTGCGGTGCTGCAGGAGCTGACCCCTCGCATTAGCGACCTGATTGTGAGCTACGGCGAGCGCATCTCGAGCCGGATGGTGGCCGCGGCCTTCTGCGAGCGTTCGGTCAATGCGGCCCACGTGGATGCGCGCGAGATCATCATCACCGATTCGCAGTTTCAGAAGGCTGCGCCGCTTGAGGCCATCCTGGAAAAGCGCGCCAATGAGAGGTTGCATCCGTTGATCGGCGAGGGCAAGGTGCCGGTGATGGGCGGGTTCATCGCATCGAACGAGGCCGGCATCACCACCACGCTTGGCCGCGGCGGCTCCGACTACACCGGGGCGCTGGTGGGCGGCGCACTCACTGCCGAATCGATCGAGATCTGGACCGACGTCGACGGCATCATGACCGCGGATCCGCGCGTCTGCCCCGATGCGCTGCGCGTCAAGGTCATCAGCTTTGAAGAGGCGGCCGAGCTGGCCTACTTCGGCGCCAAGGTTCTGCACCCGGCCACTATCCTTCCCGCCGTCAAGAAGAACATTCCGGTTCACGTGCTCAACAGCCGCAACGCCGCGAACGAAGGCACGCGGATCATCTCGCTTGCGCCGCACTGCAAGAGCCCTTTCAAGTCGATCGCGGTAAAGAAAAGGCTGAGCATCATCGACGTGGTCGCCAGCCGCATGCTGATGACGCACGGCTACATGGCGGAGATTTTCTCGGTCTTTGACAAGCATCACTGCGCGGTGGACATGGTCTCGACAAGCGAGGTCTCGGTTTCGCTCACCGTCGACTCCAACGACAACCTGCCCGCCCTCGCGGCCGACCTTGGCAAGCTGGCCGACGTGAAGTACGAAGGGCGCAAGGCGCTTGTCTGCATGGTGGGCGAGGACATCCGCGGACAGAGCGGTATTGCCGCGCAAGTCTTCAACGCCGTTCGCCATATCAACGTGAGGATGATCTCGCAGGGCGCGAGCGAAATCAACATGAGCTTTATGATCGATGAGGACGACGCCGACGAGGCCGTGCGCTCGCTGCACGCGGCCTTCTTCAAGGATCCCGACCCGGCCATCTTCGACGTGGAAACGCGCAAGCCGCTGACAGCTGCTAGCCCCTAGCTTCTAGCTGCTAGCCAAATCTCAACGGACCACAGTCTACAGATGCCAAGTGTCGCAGAGGTCTCGATTTTGAGGCTACGATGGAAGACCGGATAAGCTGATCCCACTATGTTTTTGAGCTAGTGGCTAGAGGCTAGCAGCCAGGGGCTAAAAGAAAATGCTCATCCTCGTTCTCGGCAAAGGAAAAACCGGAAGCCTCGTGGCGCATGTGGCGCGCGAACGCGGCCATGGTGTGCGCGCACTCGACATCTTTGAAAACGCACACGCCTCTGCCCTGACGGCGCCAAGTCTCGCCGGCGTGGACGTGGTGATTGACTTCACTGCACCTGAGGCCGCGGTCGAGAACATCCGTGCGGTGCTGGCCCTGGGCTCGCGCATCGTCGTCGGCACCACGGGCTGGTACGCGCATCTGGATGAGATGAAGGCTCTGGCAGCCAAACGCGGGGGAGCGCTGCTCTACGGAACCAACTTCTCCATCGGCGTGCAGAAGCTTTTCCGCCTCACCGCCGAGCTGGCGCGGCTCGAAGGTTACGCCTTCTCGATCAGCGAAACCCACCACGTGACCAAACTCGATGCCCCCTCGGGCACGGCGATTACGCTCGAGCAGATCATCAAGGCCGCAAACCCGGCGGCGGTTGTGGAGATTACGTCGCACCGCATCGAGGATGCCAAGGGCGAGCACATCGTGAAAGCCGTGAGCGACGTGGACGAGCTCGAGTTGCGGCACGATGCATTTAGCCGGCGCGGCTTCGCGGTGGGTGCGGTCCGCGCCGCGGAGTGGGTGGCTGACAAATCCGGCGCATGGGATTTCCGGGAAATCTTCGATCAGCTGTAGACGGTTTGGGGGAGCAGGCCGAGGTTCAGTCCCTTAATCCCCTTTTGCACCCATCTCCGCTAGCCGCTTCGCCAGAAATCGCCGGTCTGCTTCCTGCGTTGCCAGCGCCAGCGCGTCGCGATAGGCCTGCGCG
>Ga0181520_10008283_pt1 | contig 14843 bp, 9 predicted proteins | sample PEATcosm2014_Bin_29_FD_132451 | JGI IMG/M metagenome (GOLD analysis project Ga0181520, IMG submission 132451) | Peatland microbial communities from MTU Mesocosm Facility, Houghton, MI, USA - PEATcosm2014_Bin02_30_metaG | ecosystem: Environmental > Terrestrial > Soil > Wetlands > Peat | place... | reverse complement strand
TTAATCTCGCGGTCGACGCGCGCCCGGTGCATCAGATTTCCGATTCTTTTGAAGATCGCCATCATGTTCCCTTCACGCGTAACGCAGCACCGCACGCACGCCCTTCACCAGCTGATCGAAGCTCTCTTCGGCCTGCTGGAGCTGCCGCCGCCCTTGCGCCGTCATCTTGTAGTACTTCGCCCGCCGATTGGTTTCGGTCAGCGCCCACTCTGCCGCAATCCAGCCGGCCTGCTCCATGCGATGCAGCGCCGGATAGAGCGAGCCCTCTTCCACACGCAGCAACTCGCCCGACGCGCTCTGAATGTGCTGCACGATCCCGTACCCGTGCAACGTGCCGTTCTGCGCCAGTGTCTTTAAAACCAGAAGATCCAGTGTTCCTTGAAGGTCAGTCTTCGCCATGCCCTACCCCTAGTTTGCTTTGTATATAGAATTCTAGGCATAGCAAGCTAGGTATGTCAAGAAGCCTGTGACCAACGGTGTGAGGGATTCGGAACAGGGAGCAGGGAATAGTTGGTCGGTTCTGGGAACCGTGTTCAGCACGAAAAGGGGTGCCCCAGGTCTGGGGTCCCGACGAACAGGTCGTCGTTCGCGGGGTGGAGGTCTGGATTTTCAGACCTGGGAAAGCACGAACCTGAACCAGATTATTTGAATCTCGGCGAGCGCAGCCGAGGCGCCCAGTCCCTGTTCCCTAGTCCCTAGTCCCTAGTCCCTATTCCCCGGTCCCTGCTCCACCGTCGCCCGCACATGTTTTAACGCCCCATCCGGCACATCCGCAAGCGGCAAACCAGGCCCTTCCCACAAAAGACGAGGCGTGCCCTGACTCGCAAAATGGAGTCCCTCCACATGCAGCGCATGCAATCCAGCGCGCAGCCCCAGCGACCCCCGGTCATAGCGCATCGCATTGCCCGCCACGCCGCATACCTGCGCAAACGGCGGACCGGTCTTCGCCACTTCCACGCCATCAATTACCACCCGCGCCCCGTCCCGCGCCATCAGGTGAAACGTATAGCCGCCATCCACCGGCACATCTATATACCCATCCCACGCCGTCGCATAGCGCGTGAAACCGTGATCATCCACCTGCAAATTGGCGGACTCGCCCGCAAACACCACCGTCTCCTTGCTCAAATCAGGAAGCTCCGTCCACGCACCCGCATACAGTCTCCACAGCAACCCCTGTGCACTAGGACCCACCATCGTCGTCGCATCATGCCACCGCGCCACGGCAACTACACCCTGCGCGGCCCAATCCTGATGTTGGGCGTTGTCCTCGGCATGCAGCAGCACTCTGAAGCGCCCCGCTCCATTTGCTCCATCGAGTTCTGTCCCCTCGGCATCGGCGAATGTGTGCGTCACGCGCCTCCCATGCGCCTCCGTCCCGTCGCCGAAAAGCCAGGTGAAATGCGTATGCGGTGAAGCCGCCGCAGTGAACGTGACTTTGTCCCCGGGCCCAAACACCGGAGGCTCCACATCAAACGCCGCCACCGGCCCCGTCGGTCTTGCGAACTCCACCGGCGCCGCGCCATCCGTCACAGCCAGCGGTACATCCGCATTGTTCTTTACGCGTTTCTGTCCATACTTCACATTTGCCAGCGTCACCCCGCTCACCTGCCCCATGATTGAAGAGCCCAGCAGCGGCGGCTGATCCAGCGCCCAGATATTGTGAAATGTGAATCCATGCAGCGCCGGCTGCTCCTGCTCCATCTGCAACAGCGAGTACCAGTCGTCGAGAAAGATATTCTCAAACAGGTAGCCCGAGTGGTCGCCCTTCGCTCCATTCGCGCCCCAGAATCCCAGCAGCCCAAACGGCTGTCCGCACGCGCCAATCCCCGCATGCAACACGTCCGAATCGCGCAGCGTAAAATTCCGCGAATTGAAAATCTTCTGTGGCCACCCCGCGCGCACAATATTCGAGATACTCGTCGAGAGCTCGCTCTTCTCGATCAGGATGTCGTGCACATCCTTGCCCGGCCGCAGCATGTCCGCATCCGTGTAGCCGTCCCAGTTGCCCATCAGCGCAATCACATCGTCCGACGCGCGAAAAAACGAATTGCGCACAATCCCGTCGCCGCTCCCAATCCAATCCATCCCATCCTGGTTCGCATTGCCCGGATTGCCGCCCATAACGCGCAGATCGTCGTAAATGAATCCACTCGAATCCTTCATCTGCACCGACCACGTCCGCGATCGGATCACGCATGTCAGCCCGCTCACTTGGATATCGTGCGCATTCATCGTTCCAATGCAGTGCCAGTCTGGCTTCTGCATCCAACCTTCATCATTGCTCGGGTCCTGCGGCCCATCGTAGACAATCGTCCCGCGCCCCAGCACCTTCACGCCCGTTACGTTGAACAGATTCAGACTGCCGAAGAAATACGCGCCCGGCTCCAGGTAATCCGTCTCACCGCTCTTTGGATTCAGGCTCTGCCGGTACACGCCTGCAGCGTATACGTGCACATTCGCGCCCTGTGGGGGCGGCACGGCCGGCGATCCCGCAAACAAAAACAGCATCGCGGCATGATTCAGAAAATCGCGCGGCCGCGCAATCGAGAGCTTCTCCGGTCCCTTTAATCTGAAGCGAATCGTCTGCCCATCGCGCACCGGCCGCAGTCCCAAGCGCCAAGGCTGAATATCGACGCCGCGATCCCAGAACCCCGCGTCGGCCGCAGTAATCGCGACGTCCACCGGCCCCGTGATGTCGAAGTTCACATAGTCGTAGCTCGCCGCGACATGAGCCACATCCACCGTCTTCCCGTTCACTGTCACAGTGAAAGCCGACGACCGCATCTCCTGCGGCACCGGCACCGGCTGTACACGAGTCGCCGCCCACGCGTCATGCGCAAACACCAGAACAGCCATCAGCAGCGCACGATGACAAGCCAAAAAGCCGCACCCCAAAAGTGAAGTAGGAAAAGTCCACTCTAGCACCGCCTCAATTGCCGCCGGTGTGGCTTGCCGCACCCCGGTACGCGCGACACTCCTCAAATCTCTCGGGTATAATTCGGGTCGCGAACAAATCCGCCTTTACGTCGGCGCTTTCTGCACCCCGTTCACCTCCATTCAAGGAGAGGTCATGTCGCACCCTTCCGCTCTTCGCCGCTTCCGATTTTCGATTCTCGCCGCAGTATCACTCGCGTTTGGCACGCCCGTCGCAAATGCCGCTTCATCGAAACCGCCGGCCATCGCGCTCGACCCCTCCATCACCATCGTCGAGAGCACCCAGGCGTCCGGCCCCGTCCTTCGCGCCACCGGCGATCTGCTCTCCGACTTCACCAAGGTCTTCGGTCAGACTCCCAAACTCGTTAACCAACTCGACGACGCAGGCCCAGTCGTCCTTTTCATCGCCGACAACTCCCATCTCCCCGCCGGCTTAAAATGCGCCACCGCCTCTGACCCCGAATCCTTCGCCTTCTCCGTCGCCACTCCCGCTCACGGCAAATCGAAACATACCGTCGTCTGCCTGACCGGCGCGGACATGCGCGGCACGATCTACGCCATCTATCAGTTCTCGCAAACCTGGCTCGGCATCGACCCCATGTATCTCTGGACCGACAAGCAGCCAGAGAAGCGCACCTCCATCGCACTGCCCGCCGACTTCACCCGCACCTATCCCAAGCCCGTCTTCCGTTACCGCGGGTTCTTCCCCAACGACGAAGACCTGCTCACCGGCTGGATCCCCGCCGAAAAAGGCGAGCAGACCGGCATCTCGCTCAAGGTCTGGGACAACGTCTACGAAACCATCCTCCGTCTCAAGGGCAACATGGTCGTCCCCGGCACATGGATCTTTCCCGACGACGCGCAAGTCCAGGCCGCCACCGAGCGTGGCCTCATTGTCAACCAGCACCACGCCATTCCGCTCGGCGTCAACGTCGCCCGCTGGCCGCGTGACATCCCTTACAACTTCTCCACGCATCCTGAAATCCTCGAACGCGCCTGGACCAACGCCGTCGACGCCTACAAACCCAATCAGGAAATTCTCTGGAGCGTCGGCCTCCGCGGTCTCTCTGATTCGAGCTACGCCTCGCTCGATCCCAGCGTGCGCGACAATGATCCGCTCCTGGGCCAGCGCATCAGCGACGCCATCGCCGTGCAGATGAAAATCGTTCGCGCCAAATACCCCAACGCACAATTCGTCACTGACCTCTGGCAGGAGGGCGCGCGTCTCATGCAGGAGGGCTACCTCAAAATTCCGCCCGAAGTCTCACTCGTCTGGGCCGACACGGGGTACGGCGACATGCAGGACGGCGGCAAGGTCGCCGCAGGCCACGGCGCTTATTTCCACGTCGCCATGATGAATAGCCAGTCGAACCAGCTTTCTGAAATGGTGCCCGTCGCCGTTATCCAGTCCGAACTCGCTCGCTACATCAAAGCCGGCGCGACGTCCTACTTCCTCGTTAACACCAGCGACATTCGCCCCGTCGCCATGACCACGCGCGCCGTCATGGATATCGCGTGGGGCGGCGTTCCATCCGCTGCGACCACTGACGGCGATACCGCCTTTTACAAGCAATGGGCCACCGAGGAATTCGGTGCAAAATCCGCCGACGCGCTCGCCACCGTCTATAAGGAGTACTTCGCCGCGCCGTCGCTGCGCGCTCCGTTCGGCCTTCCAGGACTAACGTCCGCGGGCAACGCGCCGCCATCCCCTCCGCTCAGCAACGTAACGCGCTTCAATGGCGACCAGCACTACCACACCGAAATCCGCCGCCTCATTCTCGACGATCTCAGCGAGCATCAGGTGGAAGCCGTGCCCAGCCAGTCGCCCAAGTGGACCCCCCCTCGCGTCCTGCCCGTCTTCGATGCGCAAGTCCGCGCCGATCAGCTCAAGCGCGACATTGACGAGTGCGAAGCTGCGCAGCCGCGTTGGGACGCCGTCTGGGAACACGCCGTCGCCGCAAAGGACCTCATCGATCCCGACCGCCGCGACTATTATCAGGCCGCAGTCCTTACCATGATCACCATCAATCGCGAAAGCAATCGCGCCCTGCTCCTCATCGCCCGCGCCATGCAGGACGCCACTTCCGGCCAGCCCGACAAGGCTCGAGCCGAAACCGATGACGCACTCCACTCCCTCGACACCATCCACCAATCGATGGCCGCCGCTGAATACGGCAAGTGGAAGAACTGGTATCGCGGCGACTGGCTCACCGGTGTGGCGCGCACCCACGAGCTGGTGCAGGCCTACGCCAATCACCTCAAAGACCCCATGGCGCCACTACCCGCGCCCGTCGCATGGACCGGCTGGGAAGCCTACTTCCACATCATGGAATACGAAGGCGACCGCTCCGTCGACGTGCATTAATCCCTCTGCGTTCGAATTCACTCGTCGCGACTTTTGCGTTGTCATCCTGAGCAAAGGCCGTCCGCCGCAGTGGACTACCGCCGTCGAAGGGCCCGCTTTTACAAAGCGTCAATCAGCACGACCGTGGGTGCCCCATAGCCTGCCCTGAGCGCAGCCGAAGGGTCCGGATTTCAGACATGGGAAAGCACAAGCCTCAAATCGACCGCTCCTACCATGCTTCAATCCGCACGACCATGGGTGCACCATCCTTGCGCAGCCTCGTCGCGCAAGGGTGGGAACGCAAGACCGCCATCATCCCCTGGCACAGCGGGACTGTCCAGAATCGAACACACCGTCTCGCCTTCGCACGACGTCACCACCGATCGTCATTACCCGCTGGCCTTATCTCGCTGAAATTGCGGCGCGGCCTCCAATTCTTGTTTGGCCGGAAAAATGCTCCATATCTCTCACCTACACGTGTCTGCGAGGGTCCCATGCAGAAACTTCTTTTCGATCTCCGCTTCGTTTTCCGTCAGCTCCGCAAGTCACCCGGCTTTACCATCACCGCGGTCCTCATGCTGGCCTTCGGCATCGGCGCCACCACCGCCATCTTCTCCATCGTCGAAGGTGTCCTGCTCCGGCCTTTGCCATTCCCCGAGTCCGATCGCCTCATGGTCCTCGCAGACTGCCTTCAGGGAGCCGACATCGGCAGCGGCAGTTGCGAAGCCGGCGTCACCGTCCCCGACATCCTTGCCTACACCCGCGAGACCCACTCCTTCAACGGCCTCGGCGGCTATCAGTTCGCTGGCTATGAGCTCTCGGGCAACAGCGAACCGTCCCAGGTGACCGCCGCGCGCTTCACCTCCGGCGTCTTCACCGCGCTCGGCGTCGCTCCGCATCTCGGCCGAGTCTTCACCGCGGACGAAGACGAGCACCACCAGCAGGTCGTCGTCCTCAGTTACGGCGCCTGGCAAAGCCGCTTCCATGGCGATCCCGCCATTCTCGGAACCAAAATCCTCCTCGATCGCAAGCCCTACGTCGTCATCGGCGTCATGCCGCGCAACTTCGAGTTTCCCCTCCAGTCCGGCCAACTCAATCGAGTCGAGTTGTGGGTCCCCATGAGCTTCCTCCCTCAGGAGCTCACCCCCGGCGCTGCCGCAAACTGGAGCTACCAGATGATCGGCCGCCTCAGGCCAGGGCTCACTCCGCAACAGGCGCAAACCGATGCCGAGCGGGTGGCACGCGAAATCATGAAAAACTATCCGGCGATGATGGCCAATCTGCGCATCAGCTCCATCGTCCGCCCGCAGCAAGAGGAGACCATCGAGCAGGCGCGCCCCTTGCTGCGCACCCTCTTCCTCGCTGTCGCCGTTGTGCTCCTCATCGCCTGCGTCAATCTAGCCGGCCTCATGCTCGTGCGCGCCATTCGCAATCAGCGCGAAATTGCCGTGCGCATGGCCCTCGGCGCACAAGCCGCGGCGCTCCTGCGTCAAACCATTCTTGAGAGCCTCGTTCTCAGCGTTTCCGGCGGCGTGCTCGGTCTCATCCTCGCAGCCATTGCTCTGCGCGTCGGCAAAACTCTGCTGCCGGAAAGCCTCCCGCGCATCAGCGAAATCGCACTCAACTGGTACGTCATCGGCTTCGCTCTTCTCCTTGCCGTCATCACAGGATTGCTCTGCGGCCTCGCCCCTGCATTCGCCGCGCTGCGCACCAACGTCAACAGCCATCTGAAAGAAGGCGGCCGCAGCGGAACCGCAGGCGGCGGCCACGCGCGTCTCCGCTCCACTCTTGTCGTTGCCGAAATCGCTATTGCGCTCGTTCTACTCGCCGCCTCCGGACTGCTCTTGCGCAGCTTTGAGAAAATGCGCTCCGTCGATCTCGGCTTCCGCCCCGAGCACGTCACCACCGCGTCCTACTCTTTGCCTCAGCTCAAATACACCACGCAGTCCTCGGTCGACAACTTCAACAATGAGCTGCTGCGCCGCCTCGGCCAGCTTCCCAGCGTCACCGCCACCGGCCTTACCAGTTTTCTTCCCGCCTCTAATAACAACAGCAGTTCGACTTTCGTCGTCGATGGCTACGTCCCGCCGAAGGGCGCCTCCATGAATCTCGCCACACCGGCGCAGGTCGTCGGCGACTACTTCCGCACCATGGGCATCCCGCTTCTGCGTGGCCGATTCTTCACCAAAGACGACCGCCCCGGCTCCCAGCTCGTCACCATCGTCAGTCACAATTTCGCGCAGCACTACTGGCCCAACCAGGACCCCATCGGGAAGCGCATTCGGATCGGAACGCCGGAGATGCAGACCCCCTGGCTCACCGTCGTCGGCGAGGTCGCCGACCTCAAGCTGAGCTCTCCGGACGAAGTCACCAAGGACCAGTTTTATGGGCCCATCGCACAGGTCGAGCAAGAAATTGGTGCGCTCGCCTCGCCCACCGACCTCAATGGCAATGGCGGCTACATCACCCTGCGCTCTTCACTCCCGCCCGAGCAAATGGAGAACACCCTCCGAGCCACCGTGCGTTCCATCGATCCGCTCCTCCCGCTCACACAAGTACAAACCATGGAGCAGGCCGTCTCCGACAGCGAAGCCCCGCGCCGCTTCAATACCGTTCTCATCTCAAGCTTCGCTTTTGCCGCCGTGCTGCTCGCCGTCCTCGGCATCTACAGCATCATCGCCTTCTCCGTCGCCTCGCGCGTGCAGGAGATGGCCATCCGCATGGCCCTCGGGTCGCAACGCACCGCCATCGTTCGCCTGGTCCTCGAGTCGGGGGTCAAGCTCGCCATCGTCGGCTGCGTTCTCGGCGTCGGAGGAGCATTAGCGGCCTCCGGCCTGTTACGCTCTCTACTCTTCGGCGTCAGTCCCTTCGATCCGATGGTGCTGACATTCGCTGCGATCGGCGTACTGCTCCTGGCCGTCGCTGCCTCCACCTTGCCAGCCCTTCGCGCCGCCTCCATCGATCCAATGAAGGCCCTGCGCGGCGAATAAGGATTTGCTTTCCGAGGCAATGCAATTAGCAAGAAAATAGGTTTCCCATTCTAACCGCGCCTTTTTGCGGTCAGGATGGGAAACCATCAAACCCAACCTCTGTCATCTTGAGTGAATGGAGCAAAGCTCAATACTCGTCCGCACCCGAAGCCCTCGTACGGCGACACCTCGACGTCCGCATCGCACACCTGCAGAGACACACCCACTTGCCCCTGCTTGGTTCCCGGTGAACTCGCCGCTGTCCTCTGAAGAATCCCGGAAAGGCGCTGCTAACTTTACTTCGCTTTTGCCTTCTGCGCGGCCCAACGCTTGCGCTGCGCATCGGCAATGCGCTTCCGAGCGTCTGCGCTCAGCACCCGTTTCTTACGCCGCTTCGTCGGCGCCTTCGCCGCTTTAGTGTTCGCAAATTTCGGTGCAGTCTTGGCAGTATTGGCAAGCAGAGAACGTACCTGAGTCAGTCGGGCAATCTCAGCGTCTAATTGAGAGAGAATGGAATCGATCGTCATAGATCGAGAATAACTCAAATTCCCGGCGATTTCCCCACCTAAGTTGCCAGGTTTCTCCACTTATTCGCAAAAAATCGAATCCCCTATTCGGCTTTTCCCACCGTTTCTTCCTTATAGGCCTTTTGCAAAACGAAGAATGCCCGCTTCTTTTGCCCTTGGTCCGAGACAAGCCCCTTGCGGTTGAACTCATCCTGGATCCCCACCAACGGCCGGTTCGGTGAACGGAAATCCATCAGCACCCACGGACTCATCCCTCTTAGTTGCGTTATCTTATTCAACATCGGCAGTTGGTGGCGAAACACATTCGCCTGGTACTCCTCTGTCCAACGTTCATTCTCCCCGCCATGCAATCCGGCCTTCGCATCCGCGCCGAATTCGCTCACAATTAAGGGCTTTTGATAATCGATTTGCCACTGAGTTACATCCGCATTTTCTGGGTGCCCCTCGTACCAGCCGATATATTCATTCACTCCGATCACGTCCAGCGCCTTGCCCAGCGGATCGTCCACAATCTTCGTGTTGCCCTGCGCACGCACCAGCAGCGCCGCCGTAATCAGCCGCGTCGCATCCATAGCCCGTGCGCGGCTCGCCAGCGTTTCAATAAACTGCGTGCGCGCTGCGGTGCTCGGCGTTTCATTCGCCATCGACCACAAGATAATTGCCGCATGATTGCGCGAGGTCCCGATCTCCTCATCCAGTTGCTGCTCGGCCTTCGCCAGAACCTTGGGATTATCGAACTCAAGCGCCCAATACACCGGATTCTCCGACCACACCAACAATCCCATGCGATCCGCCGCGCGCAACATGGTTTCATCGTGTGGATAATGCGCCAGCCGCACGAAGTTACAACCAAGCTCCTTCGCCCATCCCAGCAACGTCTCCGCATCTTTATCTGAGTAAGCCCGTCCAGTCCGATAGGGGGCTTCCGCATGCACCGACACACCGCGTAGAAAAATCGGCTTCCCGTTCAGCAGGATCTCCGTTCCCCGCGTCTCCACGGTGCGAAAGCCTATTAGTTCGTCAATCGAATCCGCCCCTGCGCGCAGCTCTACCTTATAGAGCTTCGGAGTCTCCGGCGACCAGCGTTGCAATCCCTTCACGTCAAAATGGAGCCCCGCACGGCCATCTTCACCAAGCGTTGCCGATGCGTGCGCGCCTAACTCGGAAATCGCAACCTCAACCTTGTCCCCCACCGCGCCGCCGGCCACATGCACCCATCCGGCAATCGCCGCACCTTCTCCGCGTTCCAGATGCAAATCGTATTGGTCGATAAATGCCTCGGGCACTTCAATCAGTGAGACCTCGCGCGTCAAGCCCCCATAGTTCCACCAGTCCGTCTCCAGCGTCGGAACATTGTCCTCATGACGCGTGTTATCCACCGCCGCCACCACAAAGTTGTCTCCAGCATGGATGACCGACGTCACTTCACAGTTAAATGCCGTGAACCCGCCCTCGTGCTCGCACACCTTCTTTCCATTTACCCAGAACCAGGAGTGATAATTCGCTGCACCCACGTGCAGAAAGACATGCGTGTGCTCCTTCGGCGCGTACGCAAAGTCCCGCTCGTACCACATGGGCCCTTCATAGAACATCAACGAATCCCGTTGGGTGTTCCAATCCCCGGGCACCTTCAACTTAGGCGCTTTCGCATAGTCATACTCGGTGGGAAACGGATCGCCCGGCTTCGCCTTGTAGTTCAGAAACCATCCGTTCTTCTTCTCTTCATGATGAAAGCTGAAGAGTCCTGCAAAATAAGGATCCACAATTGAAGGCCATTCTCCGTTCAACGACGTCGCCTGCCTCCGATCGGCCCCTGTCAACACCAACGTCCCACTTGTAGTCTGGGCCGCCAACTGCACCGTCGAAAACGCCAAGACCGTAACCCATCCCAACACGCGAACCTTCGCCGCCATCGCGCGCCCCGGCCAGCACACTGAAAAGCCTCTCATCCCATAACCTCTAGTTTCGAAACTCGGCGCAAATCCGCTGTTCAATGCAGCCGCGCGCGAGTACTTTCAGAATCGCCATCTTAGCGCCTTGCCCGCACCCGTGTACATTTCGTTCGCACTCCAACGGCCGCGCAGCAAAAAGGGCGGACTCATCGAGCCCGCCCTTTGCTTCCCTGTTTCTCTGTTTTTCTGTTTCTCTGTCTTAGGACCCCAGGAACTCCACGTGCACATAGGTCCCGAGCCGCTCGTTATACGCCAAATACCACCCCGCATGATCGGGATCGTCATAGATCACAATCTGGTCCGAGTCCCACAACCAACCGTCGCAGTAGCCCACATCAAAGGGCGCTACGCTCCAGTACCAGTTATTGAACCAGAAGCGTCCCGGTCCGCCGCCCGCCAGGTGCCACACATGGGTCGGACCAAAACCGCCCGTAAAGTGACCATGCTCGAAAGGATGGTCGAGATGATAGTTCGGATCGTTCTTGCCTGTGTCGTGGCCGACCCATTTGTTCCCATCCACGTGGGGAGCATTCGGATGGCCCGGCTTATCGCTCAAGTTACGCGGCGATGTCGGCAGTTTCGGCGTACCGTGAAAAGCGGATGGCCCGCGCGCCGGCGGAGCCTGGTGCGCACCTCCGTGGTTCTGAGCAAATACCGGCACAGAAAAAACCAGCAAAGCTGTCAATGCAAGCGCTGCGCGCATACTCTCCTCCTGGGATCCATTCGAGCGGCAGCCGATTCTGCAAAGGTCTGCTCGTAGCCTCGATAGGTCATCCCGACTACAGTAGATGCAACCCGACTTAGACGCGCAAGTTGTATTTCAGAGAAAATGAAAATCATTCTTGCTCCGGCGTCCTTACAACTTTATGCAAATTAACGGGCTCTCTAAAAGCGCACTTTACAGGTTGCGAAAAACTCGTCCCAAGAGCGGTTTTGGAAGGGCACGAGGTTACTCGTGCCGATAAGTCGATGGGATTGACGCCGGCTTTAGCCGCTGACAACTGCGAACTGCCTTTATGCAACCACCGCCGCCGGCGCCCGCCGCCACGCATACAGCGGAAAATGATTCGCCATCTCCGCCACTTCGCCGCGTATCCGCTCCAGCGCGGCATCGTCGTTGCGCCGCTCCAGCGCCTTCGCGATCCACGCGCCGATCGTCCGCATCTCAGCCTCTTTCATGCCGCGCGTCGTCAGTGCCGGCGTCCCGACGCGAATCCCCGAAGGCTTCAGCGGCGGATTTGTATCATAAGGAATCGCGTTCTTGTTCACTGTGATTCCTGCCTTGCCCAGCGCCAGCTCGGCCTCCGAACCAAGAATGCCCTTCTGAAACACATCCACCAACAGCAGGTGGTTATCCGTGCCGCCCGAGACAATCCGGAAGCCCGCTGCACTGAGCGCCTCGCCCAACACCTTCGCGTTAGCCACAATTTGCGCAGCATACGTCTTGAACTCCGGCCGCAGCGCTTCGCCAAACGCCACCGCCTTCGCCGCCACAATGTGCACCAGCGGTCCCCCCTGCTGTCCAGGAAACACCGCTTGGTCGACGGCCTTGCCAATCGTCTGCTCCGGCTTTGCGCCCACCTGATAATCCTTGCCGCACAAAATCAGTCCCGCTCTTGGGCCACGCAGAGTCTTGTGCGTCGTCGTCGTCGTGATGTGCGCATGCGGCACCGGGGAAGGATGCACGCCACCGGCCACCAACCCCGCGATGTGCGCCATGTCAAAAATATAAGTCGCTCCCACCTTGTCGGCGATCTGCCGCATCCGCGCAAAATCCCACAGACGCGGATACGCGCTGCCCCCGCCGATCAACACCTTCGGCTTTTCGCGCTCTGCAATCGCTTCCAGCTCGTCGTAGTCGATCAGCTCCGTGTCGCGCCGCACCGTATAAAAAGTTGTCCGATACAGTTTGCCGCTGAAGCTCAACTTGTGCCCGTGCGTCAGGTGCCCGCCATGCGCCAGGTCCAGGCCAAGAATCGTATCGCCCGTTTGCAGAACCGCCATGTAAGCCGCCGCGTTCGCCTGCGAACCCGAGTGCGGCTGCACGTTCGCATGCTCCGCCCCAAAAATCTGCTTCGCCCGGTCGCGCGCCAGGTTCTCCACCACATCGGCGTACTCGCACCCGCCGTAGTACCGCCGTCCCGGATACCCCTCCGCATACTTATTCGTGAACACCGAACCGGCCGCTTCCAAAACGGCTTCCGACACGAAGTTTTCGCTGGCAATCATCTCCAGGCCTTCATGCTGGCGAAGCGTTTCGTGGTCCACGGCTGCTGCAACTTCAGGATCGGCTTGGGCAAGAGAAAGAGCCATGCGGTTAGTCATATTCAAGATTTTACGGCAACTCCGCCCGCGGGCTACCTGTGAAGTTCTCCGAGAGAATCTCGGTGCAATTTGGACAGCATTGCAGCAGAAGCAGGGATGAAATCCTCGTGGTGCGTGGCAGCATGGGCCGCGTCACTGCATGGGATGAACTCGGGCGCAGGCGTGCATCAGCCTCGCAATGCGGTAGAAGAAGTAGGCAATGCCGAGGATTCCGCCCCATCCGATGGCGGAAAGGCTGCTGCGCTTGTTGGCAATCGTGTTCGCAATCGTGAGCGGTTCGACAGGTTCAGTTAAAAGCAATTCCGAGAGCGGCATCCAGTGCCCGGCGTGTTCATCACATGCCATGTCGCTGAGTGCCAGGTCTCCGGCCGCCACGCGCCGCGGGACTTCGTCGCGCGAATAGGGGCCGAGCGTCTTTCCGTTGTGTTCGACCATGAAGCCCATTCTTCAATTGTCGCACCGGTCTGTACCCTATTTTCGGCTCCACCGTGGCGCAATCGCATAATTCAGCTGCACCAGCACAATCGCCGCAATGCTCACCCAGGTATTGATAAAACAGAGCGCCGCCCCCGCCGCATAAAGCGACTGCGCAATCACAATGCGCCGGCAGATGCTCCCGCGAACCTCCTCCGGCGTGTCCTGCTTAATGAGTCCAGTGTGCGTCGCATGGGCCCAGCTCCAATACAGCATCGCTCCCGGCACAAAGATGTTCAGCCAATACAAACCCAACGCCAACCGGTACGTAATGAACTCCGCCAGCAGCCGCGTCGACAGCGGCATGAGCGTGATCGAGAACAGAAATCCAAGATGAATCCACGTCAGGTCGCGTGTGCCTTCGGCCATATGGTTCAGCTGCGTTTGCTGTCCCGCCCAGAAAATCCCCAGCGTCAGAAAGCTCATCCCATACGTCAGCCACTCCGGCCCCATCGCGCACAACGCCGCCAAGAGCTCCCGCTCACTATGGACTTGCGCGGTCGTGGGAATGTGCAGGTCGAGCACCAGCAGCGTCATGGCCACGGCAAAAATCCCGTCGCTCAGCGCCGCCAGCCGCTCAAGATTCCGCCCCTGAATCCGGTTGTAGAGGGTCGGCACCCTTCCTGCCCTCCTCGATCTCGATCAGCAAGATTGACCGGTTTGAAAGGGCACGAGTTTACTCGTGCCATACCTTCGTCAACATCAATTCGGGCTTCAGCCCCTGAGGGACCTGCTCGCGCGCCGGCCGTACGTCAAATGCCATACCGCAAGCCCAAGCGCCAACACACCTAATCCAAACGCCACCAGCGCCTCCCGCCCTGTATGAATCTTCCATCCGCGATAAAATGCGACGCCGGCGGCCACCAGCATGAGCAATCCCCGAAAAGGCTGCATGATTCCCACTATCCTACGCCGCCGCGCCTGTGCAGTTATTCCCGCGGCAGCTAAGATAAATTACAGTCATGGCCACTCCCTCCGCACCCGTCGCGCCCGCGCTCAAAAAAACGGCACTCAATGCCACACACCGCGCGCTCAAGGCCAAAATGGTCGACTTCGGCGGATGGGATATGCCCGTCGAATACCCTTGCCCCGGCGGCGGCCTCATCGCCGAACACCTCGCCGTCCGCAACGCCGTCGGCCTTTTCGACGTCAGCCACATGGGTGAAATTCAGTTTCGCGGCCCAGGCTCCCTCGCCGCCGTGCAGCACATCACCATGAACGACGCCTCGCGCCTTAAAGACGGCCAGGCCCACTACTCCGCGCTGCTCACGCCCCAAGGCACCTTCATCGATGACATCCTCGTCCACCGCCTCGG
>Ga0181520_10008282_pt1 | contig 14843 bp, 13 predicted proteins | sample PEATcosm2014_Bin_29_FD_132451 | JGI IMG/M metagenome (GOLD analysis project Ga0181520, IMG submission 132451) | Peatland microbial communities from MTU Mesocosm Facility, Houghton, MI, USA - PEATcosm2014_Bin02_30_metaG | ecosystem: Environmental > Terrestrial > Soil > Wetlands > Peat | place... | reverse complement strand
CCTTCGAGAATGTCTTTTTCGACGCGGGGCTTTCGCTCTTCTGGTTTGTGTTGAAAGTCTTTTGTTTTCTCTTTCTCTATGTGTGGGTGCGCGGGACGCTGCCTCGCTTCCGCTACGATCAACTGATGAACTTTGGCTGGCGGTGGCTGATGCCGCTGGCCATTCTGAACATTGTGGCGACCAGCGCCTTGCTCGCGTTTCGCTAGACTCGATTGGCGGAATGTTCAAGCCGTTGAATGTATGGTGGGCCTGCAGGGATTCGAACCCCGAACCAAGGGATTATGAGTCCCCTGCTCTAACCGTTGAGCTACAGGCCCGAAAACTATAGGTAAATGGTTATAAATGAATCAGATAATGAAATCTAAACCCCTTGAAAAATGCGCCGGGATTGAGGCCTTTTGCCATCTTTGCCCTCTCCGCAACCTTATGAAGCGCCCCCGAAATCCCCGGTTCTGAACCCCATCTCAGTCGGGCAAGTATTCATGAACTTTGCAGCACTTCAGGCAAAATCAAGATCAATCACTCGCCATCCCGCTGCCCTGCCTGCAAGATACTGAAATGCGCGCGTATCCAACCTTATTATTGCACATTCCAAGGTCTTAAACCTCATATAATGCTTCCACATAGCTAGGAACAATCGTCCTCTGCGGGGCAAAGAAAGACAGAGTGGTCCATGTCTTTCAGCGAAGGCAAGTAGACGGTCCGTCGGTGAAAATGAACTTCTCTTGCATCCTCAATACAGCCTTGGCTCGCCGAGCGGCCTGGTCTTCCAGCGGCGATGAATCCAGAGCCATTGATCTGGATAGCGGCGAATCCAACTCTCCAAGGCGCTGGTGCACACTTGAGTGGCTGCCTGGATGTCGGCCTCCGCGTTTCCCGTGCGCGAGAAGGCCAACTCCGGGCCGAAATGCAGTACATATTTGCGCTCAGCCTCCTCCCAAAGCATGAAGGCGGGCAGCACCGCTGCACCGGTCTTGAGGGCAATCCGCGCCAATCCAGTTGCCGTGCAGGCTTTGATGCCAAAGAAATCCACGAACTCGCCCTGCGGCGGGGTCATATTGGTGTCCATCAGAATGGCTACCGTCTCGCCTTGGCGCATGGCGTTGAGCAGGCCGCGGGCAAAGTCGTTCTTGGGAAGCATCCGGTTACCGTGTTTGCTGCGATTGTCGTTGACAAACTTGTCCAGCAGCCGGTTGTCCAATGGGCGAATAACCACGCTCATGGTGTAGCCCACCAAAGAGAGGAAAAAGCCTGAGATCTCCCATGCACCCAAGTGCCCAGTTGCAATCAGCACGCCCTTGCCGCGTGCCTTGGCAGCCAAATAGTGTTCAAGTCCCTCATGACGAATCCAGCCATTGGTATTCTCGCGGGTGTAGCGGCTCATGCGGCAGGCTTCAACCAAATGCCATCCGAGGTGTCGGAAGAGGCCTCTCAGAATCCGGTCGTGCTCTGCAATGGAAAGTTCAGGCAAAGCGAGTTCCAGATTACGCTGGCCGACGCGGCGCAAGCGGCCGTGGAGACGAAAGATGCTCCAAGCCAGCAGGGCGGCAAAGGTGCGCGCCAGCCCACGCGGTATTCGCCCCAGAGGACGCACCACGGCCAGTACCAGCCAGAATTCAAGTTTTTCCCGCATAAAAGGAAACAAAGTACAAGTCCAGAGCTTTTTGTCATTAAACTGAAATCAGAAAAAGCCCGCTTGTTCAGGTTCGTGGCTCACAGGTCTCAAGATCGAGACCTGTGCCATCCCATCATTTTTTGTTCATCCAAATCGGTTTCCGGCAGATGCACGCCTATCTGTGATTCTTGGCCTCGATGAAATAATGTGCCACGGTGCGGACAAACTCCACCGCTCCATCTGGGACGGGGATATCGCCTTTGAGGATGGCTTCAAAGCTGTGCGGTCCGCCGAAGTAAATTTCGGTATCTTCGGAGTTCTGGCTGACGCTGGTTCCGTCCAAACTGATGCCCGCAAAGAGCCCCTTATTGCGCGAGTAGCTAAGCAGCTCGGAGCTCAACTTCCAATCCGTGGAGGCCTGCCCGCTGCGCCCAACAGGACCGGCTGCGGCCGAAGCATCCCCGCCGATCTTGAATTTGCTTCTCAATAGATCCTGAAAGCCTCGATCGTTGACAGCGACCAGAATCAGATCAGTGGATTGCGCGCCGATCTGGAAGCCAAAGGAGCCACCTGCCATGCGGATGAAGACCGGCGCGCTCCAGCCGTGACCGGTGCGGCAAGTGACCACGCCCTGACCATACTGTCCACCCCACCCAAAGGCGCCTTTTTTCAATCCAGGCACAACCCCCACGCAAGTGGCTTGCTGGAGAATACCCATGGGGATGCTGTTGTCCTGTGTGGCCATCACCTCTTCCAGCACCACTTTGGCGGCTTCAATACGCGCTTGCAGATTCTCGCGCGAAGAGGCAGCGAAGCAAGCCGAGGGGAGCATGAAACAGAGAGTGAGCAAAGCTAATGTTTTCTTCATCATTCTGATCCTTTCCAATCCGCAGTTGTTGAAAGCGCAGGTGTTGAGCCGTCGATAAAGCGAACTCCTGGATTCCGCCGAACAAACCCTTAAGGTTCCCCTAACAGGGTACAGCATCAAAGCATGAATGTGCTGCAAGATTGTGTTGAGGTTGTCCAGGTCTCAGTTTTTCAGAAAAAGAAAAATAAAAAACAATCCGGGCAACCCTCAGAGAGAAGGGCGCATCTGATGTAAATGAGAAGCGTGGTACTTATTAGGAGTTTTCAGGGTGCATGATCCATCTGCAGCTTGGAAACTCCTTCCCCTTTTTTTAGGGGTGATTCTAGAAGCTCATTCTGCTGCAAACCATCCAAAACCCAATAGATTTCAGACACCAAGCAGCTTTTGCTGTCGGCGTGTTCATTCAGGATGATTGGGGAGTGGGTGGATCTTCAACTGCTGAAGCAGGCGCTTCCGTGCGTAAAGGTCAAGCAGGGGACGGTACTCCAGGCAAACTTGAGCAGAACTGGTCGGAGGGGATTGGAGCAAATCCTATCGCGAAAAAAGAGGAGTTCCCAGGATACATGGTACACATGCAGCCTGGGAACTCCTTTCCCCAGATCTGCGTTGTTTCTGAAATCCATTCTGCGGAAGTTCTTCATAAGCCACAAGATTACAGATACCTAGTAGATTTAAGTAACCAGTCTTGTTTACTTATGAGTAACGGGTCAAGGATGGATATCCAGATAGCGCCGCCGCTCGCCATAGCGTCGGTCATCTCTGCGGCGATCATCTTGGCGGCGCTCATCCGAGCGGCGATCTTTGATGCCGGCGGCCTCCAGCAGAGCGGGGCTTGAGGCCCGCATGAGCAGATCGATTCGATTGTCCGCGCCGGTCTTCCTCATAAGTCGGCCGACATGCGCTTGTACGGTGCGCTCCTCAATGCCGAGTTCGCGGGCAATCTCGCGATTGGAGCGGGCGGTCAGGATCAGATCGAGCACCTGGCGTTCGCGGTCGGTTAGTTTTGGCGGATCATTGGTGAGGCTGGTGTCCGAGACGCCCATCAAGCGATCTATCAACGTGGAGAGCAAGCGCCGCGAGGCCCAGATGGAGCCGCTGACGACGACTTCAATGGCCTGGCGAACAATCCGCGGGCTGGCCTTCAGATCAAGGTAAGCGCGGGCGCCGGCCATGATCGATTCCAGAACCAGATGATCGTCATTCTCCGGGCCAATCACGATCAAGCGCATCCGGGGCCGCTTGGCGCGGATGACGTCCAGCGATCGGAGGCCTTTGGACGAGGCGCTCAGGTCAACGACCATGTACTCCAAGCTGGAGTCGGCCAAAAGTTCGTCGATTGAACCAATGACAGGAGTCAGGGGCGCATAACCTTCGCCAAGACCGCCTTCAAAGATACTGTAGAGTCCTACCAGCCGGAGCGGCTCATCCGTCAGCACGCCCACACGAATCGGCTCAACGTTTTGAATCAAAGACATAACTTGACTCCCAGCGAATTGCTGCAACGCAGATTCAAAAAATGCCGACATTGCGCCTGTACCGGCGCTTAACGTTTCACCCTTTGAAGATTCGGGCGTCCCTTTAAAAACATTCGGCGGCTCTGACCCTATGATTTCTTCATCATCCTCAGTCGGGCATCCGTGGCCGGAAAATTGAAACTATGGGTAGAATGTGACTTTAACGGTTATCTTACGTAATCTTATCTTCATATTCAACAGTTACACATCATAAATCTTTCCGGCGTGGTTTGTGGACCAAAAGATGCAATCCACTTCGGCCAAGAGATAGGGTATCCTGGAGGTTGTTTGCCACGGTCTTTCATATTTGCTCCAAATGCAGTAGCATCAAAGCGGTAGGTCGTAGTAAAGTCAAATTAGTTGAGCCAGCGAGGATACTCCATTGATTAAGCAGGACATCGTCCATCATGTGATTGAGCGCACGGGCCTGCCCCGCACCAAGGCGGAGGCGGCCGTTGATACGGTTTTCGAGGGCCTCAAAGAGGCATTGACGGCCGGTGAGCGCATTGAATTGCGCGGTTTTGGCGTCTTCAGCGTGCGTGCCCGCAAGACCGGCATTGGCCGCAACCCACGCACCGGGACCGAGGTCAGCATCACACCGGGCAAAGCCGTACGCTTCAAGCCCGGCAAGGAATTGCACGTGCTGGAAGTGGGTGCGGACGCCAAGTAATTTCACCAGAGTCCATGCACGTCCATAATCTTCACGAACGCGAGTTCTCGGCACCGCCATCAGAGGTTGGCGCGCTGATCGATTCACTTGCCAGCCAACAGGATTGCCTGTGGCCGCTCGGCAAATGGCCCCCGATGCGCTTTGACCGCCCGCTGGCGGTGGGCGCCATCGGCGGGCATGGCCCTGTCGGTTACACGGTCGAAGAGTACAATCCAGGCCAGTCGATTCTCTTTCGCTTTTCCGCTCCGCGCGGTTTCAACGGAACCCATCGTTTTGAAATCCAGCAACGGGGCGGTAAAACCGTTCTGCGCCATGTGATCGAGATGCGCGCCACTGGACCGGCGCTGCTCAGTTGGCCACTCGCCATCCGGGCTCTGCATAATGCCGTCCTTGAGGACTGCTTCGATCGCGCTACCCTTTCGCTGGGATTTGATCTTCCCCGACCCGCTCGCTGGCCGGTCTATGTTCGGTTGTTGCGCGCTGGTATGCGTCTCGCGAAGATTCGGTAGAATTCATCCAAATCACACCATCAGCGGCCAAAGAGTACCTGCCATTCTGGCATTTGCGATCTGGCCGGCCACTACCAGGCTCCCTGCAGGATTCTGGGGGGCATCGGCTGCTTTCTCATCACCACGGCAGGTTGTGCTTCGCTCTCTGCCAGGATTGAGCCCACTTCTCTTTCCTTCAGATGCGCCACATATTTCTGGTCAGAGACTTCTATGTGGTTGAGAATGCAATTTTTAAGCAAATGAATGACCTCCAGGGAACTGGCCGATTCCGCGCAATTTCTGAAGCGCGCCTGCAACACCTTCAGGCGATCAAGCATATGGTCGTGCTCACGCTCATGAGTGATGGCGCCGGGAAAGGCAGTTTCCGTAAAAAGCTGTTCTTCATGAGCAAAATGAGCGCGGGTGCTGCGAATCAAAGCCTCAAAGGTCTCATCGAGGATCGGCTTGACGTATCCGTCCAGCACCCCAATGTGCAAATCACTCAGAAGAATCAGAAGCTTCTTATGGTCGTTGTCAAGCAGTTTCACGTGTACGCTCATTTGGCTCGTCCAGGCGATTAACGGCTGTTGCGGCTCTGGAGTGCCGGAAACCTTCTGGTGCAAAGACTTGAGGCGAGAGATGAACATGGAATTCTCCTGATAGCCAGATCATTGTGGCGATTGGTTCGTTCATAGATTTGACCTTGCGGTGTAAATCCGCCGATCTTCAGGATCAAGCGCGCCTTGATTGGACCAAGGCGCGCCCGGTGGCCGGGGAGCCGCGTTACCACTGTTGGCGAGAAAGGAAACACCTTTGGAGCCGGGGAAGATCGAATGTCATGAGAGATAGAGGAAGCTTGCAGATCTCTCACCTTCGATTCAAAGGCTCTCCTTTTGTTCGCTCACTAAAGAGTGCGGGAAGCGAAGAAAAAATGCGTCAAATCATTTGGCTTGGGTGAATGATTCGCACAGCAAGGCAGAGCATAAGTGTTGCGGTTGGATCAACCCAAGATGAAAAACGAAGAGAAATGATAAACTTGGCGCAGAAACAACGTTGCGCGGAGGCGGAATTGCAGCCAGCCAAGGGAGAGATCACCTTACTGTTGGCAAAGTGGAGGGACGGCGAGCCGTCGGCTTTTGAAGAGCTGATGCCTCTGGTTTACTCTCATCTGCGCGAGGTGGCCGCGTCCTACATTCGCCGCGAGCGAAATCCCGATGTCTTGCAGGCGACGGTGCTGGTGCATGAGCTTTATCTCCGGCTGCTGAATCAGAAAAAAGCTGCCTGGGAGGATCGACGCCACTTCTATACCTTTGCTGCCAAGGTGATGCGCATGATCCTGATCGATCACGCGCGGGAGGCGCAGGCGCAGATGCGCGGCGGGGGCTATGACCGCGTTCCTCTCAGCGACGATCTGGCGTGGGTGAACATCGACAGCCCGGAGCTTCTGGATCTGAATCGAGCGCTGGATGAGCTGGGCGCGCTGGATGCCGAGAAGGTTCAACTGGTCGAGTTGCGCTACTTTCTGGGTTGCACGGCCGACGAGACGGCGGCGCTGATGCAGATCTCCAAGTCCACCGTGGATCGCGAGTTGAAATTCATCAAAAGCTGGCTCTTTCGGCGTATGCGTCCGAAGAGCTACGAGGATGGCGTCGTCGTTTGATTCATTTTTTCTCATCTTTTCGCAATCTGATTTAAGGCTCATAAGCTGGTGGTCGGGCTGAAGCCTGCACCCTTCAGGGGTAATTGTTCGCATGGTCGAGACGACAGAAAGTTTTCTGCGCATTGAGGCGATCTTTCACGAGGCTCAGGCGGCTCCAGCCGAGGGGCGCTCGGAGCTGATTGCCAACCTCTGCGCGGGAGACGCTGAGTTGGCGGCCGAGGTGCGGCTGCTGCTGGAAGCCTGTGAGGAGGAAGAACTGCTGGCCGTCAAGCGCCGTCCGGAGCCGGGGACGGGCCGGGAGGCGCAGGAGGAATCGCGGCAGATCGGGCCTTATCTTCTGGACACGCTGTTGGGCCGCGGCGGCATGGGCGCGGTCTATCTGGCGCATCGCGCCGATGGTCAGTTCGAGCAGAATGTGGCCATCAAGTTGATTGACCTGCCCTTGGCGACGGCCATCTTCCAAGGGCGATTTCGTCAGGAGCGGCAGATTCTGGCCGGGCTGAACCATCCTTATATAACGCGGTTGCTGGACGGCGGCGTGACGGCGGCCGGTGATTTGTACCTGGTGATGGAGTACGTCGATGGGCTGCCGATTCATCGCTACTGCAAGCAGCATGAGCTCTCCGAGAGACAGCGGCTGGAGCTTTTCCTGCGCGTCTGCGAGGCGGTGCAATTTGCCCATCAGAACTTTGTTGTGCATCGCGATTTGAAGCCGGATAACATTCTGGTGGTGGGGGGCGGCACGCCGCGGCTGTTGGACTTTGGAACCGCCAAAATGCTCAGCCCATCCCAAACCGCGCCGGGCAGCGAAGAGACGCGCGAGGGCTACCAGTCGTACACTCCACTCTATGCCAGTCCAGAGCAGGTGATGGGCAATCCGATCACCACGGCCAGCGACACTTACTCGCTGGGAGTTCTGCTGTATCTTCTGCTCACCGGAGAGCATCCTTACGAGTTCAAAGAGATGACCACGGGCGAGATGCTGCGAGTCGTCTGCACCCAGCAGCCGCGACGGCCCAGTAAAGCGGCAGGCTCAGGCAATGCGCTGGACGCGGATCTGGTGGCGATTCTGGACAAGGCGCTGCGTAAAGAAGCCAAGGACCGCTATCTGACCGCCGAGCAGTTGGCCAACGACATCCGAGCCTATCTGGATGGCCAGCCGGTGGGGGCGCGGCAGGGAACACTTCGCTATAAGACCTGCAAATTTGTGCGGCGCCACCGCTTGGGACTGCTCTTTGCCGGCGTGCTGGCGGTCACCCTCTTTGCCGGCTTGCTGGGTGTGCTGTGGCAGGCCAAGGTGGCCACCGAGCAGCGTCGCAAAGCGGAGGCGCGCTCGGCGGACCTGCGGCAGTTGAGCAACAGCCTGCTCTCCGAACTGGATGAGGCGATCAAAGAGCTGCCCGGCTCGACCGGTGTGCAAAAGCTGCTGGTGACGCGGGTGCTTGAGCATTTGGACCGCATGGCCAAGGACTCGGAGGGCGACCGGCTGGCGCAGCTTGATCTGGTGGATGCGTATACGCGGCTGGCCAATCTTCAGGGCAATGATTATGATCAGAATCTGGGCGACTCGGAGGGCGCGCTGGTCAGCATAAACAAGGCGATCGCACTGGCCGAGCCCTTGGCGCGCCAAGGCCTTGAAGATCGGGAGGCTTTGCATGCGCTGGCCTTTGCGCTCGAGTCCCGCAGTGAGATTCTCTTCGGGGATGCGCAGACCGAAGAGGCGATCTCGACCATGCGAAAAGCGGTTGAGATTTACAGCCGTCTGATCGCGATGGGGAATCCTCAGCCCGCTCAGATCTGTGACGTTGCCAGCGCAAACAGCGTTTTGGGAGATGAACTTTCTAAAAGCGGCTCGGCCAACGATGCCAGCGCTTCCGCGGCTGTGGAAGCCTTCCGCAAGGCCATCGCTCTGGACGCAAGCGCATTAGTCATTGATCCTCACTTTCTGCGCGCGCAACGAGGGCTTTTGATCAATCGTGGAAAGATCGGCAGCGTCGAGACTGAGACGTATCCAGCCCTGGCGCTGAAGGAATTTCAACAGGGCTTGCATGAACTGGATTCATTGTCCGGCGAAGAGCAGAAAAACCTCTCGATGCTGCGCATGAGAGGTATATTGCGGCGCAAGGAAGGGGCCGCTCTGGTTCAGTTGGGAGAGTACGCCAAGGCGGTGGATTCATTCCATGAGGCGGTGGCCATCAACCAAAATTCTGTCGCGGCGGATCCAAAGGACTCGCGCGCTCTTACTGACTTGAAAGTCGCGCTGAATTTTGAGGCATTGGGCTATGAAACAGCCGCCGATCCGGCCTTGGGCGCCTCCGCTGGCGACCGCAGGCGAAACCTGGCTGAAGCGCAAAAGCTCTGGATTCAGGTCCTGAGCGTGATTGGGCAGGCAATGAAGCAAGAGCCTACGGATGAAGATTGGCTGCTCTCTAGGGCCGACGCGCAGGTGCGTTTGGGAACGATTCAAACTCAACTTCATTCCGCCGAAGATTCCGCTGTGCTGGTCAAACAAGGAATCAGCGGAATGAAGGAGCTGTCAAGCAAGGAACAGGCCTCCGCTCTGACCCTTGATATGACGGCCAGCGACCTGCTGATCGTTGAGCCTACTGCCATGCGCAATCCGCAGTTTGCCATCGCCTGTGCCGAACGCGCGGTCGCGCTCAGCCACCGGCGAATCCCCTCCATGCTGCTCACGCTGGCCCAAGCCTACCGAGCCAGCGGACAGATCGAGAAGAGCCGCACCGTGGCCAAGGAGGGTCTGGCGCTTTTGCCCGCGCCGCAGCCGGACAGCGTCAAGCCGCGCATCCGCAAGCTGCTGGAGCTTCAGGCCCAGCCTTGATGCTAGCGCAGCAGGTCTTCCAGCGTTGTGGATAGGTCGGTCTTTTCGTCGCGGTACTTTACAATCACCGGGGCGTAGAGGCTCAGGCCCCATTCCTGACCTTTTCCCTTGCTGACGGCGCGGGAGCCCGGGACGACCACGGCGTTTTCCGGGATGATCAGCGGCGACTCGCCGCGGGCGCGGAGGATCTCTCCGTTGACCAGATCGAAGACCGGGGTTCCGCGCGTGAGGATGGTTCCCGCCGCCAGCACCGCGCCCTTGCGCACAATGGTGCCCTCGTAGACGCCGCAGTTGCCACCCACCAGCACGTCGTCTTCAATCACTACGGGGTTGGCGTTGATGGGCTCCAGTACGCCGCCGATCTGCGCCGCGGCGCTCAGATGCACGCGTTTGCCAATCTGGGCGCAGGAGCCGACCAGAGCGTGCGAATCCACCATCGAGCCCTCATCCACCCAGGCGCCGGCGTTGATGTACATGGGCGGCATGCAAACCACGCTGCGAGCCACATACGCTCCGCTGCGCACCGCGGAGCCGCCCGGAACCACGCGCACCCCATCGGCCGTGGTGAAGTGGCGTATCGGAAAGGTGTTCTTGTCCACCAGAGAAAAACCCGAGGCGGGAAAGCTCTGCAAGACGCCAATACGGAAGCCCAGCAGTATGCCGCGCTTGACCCAGGCGTTGACCCGCCAGCCGGTGGGAGTTGTCGCGTCGGGCGAGGCGGCGCGGATTTCGCCGCTCTCAAGCGCCGCCCGCAAAACAAGAAAGGCCGACATGGCGGTTGGATCATCGATGGCGTTGGGGCCGTTCGCATAGTGGCGCTCAATGGCGTTTTGTAACTGTGTGCTTGTCATTCTCTTTTAAGTCTATCAATACAGTCAGAACTGTAGCGCCTCCAGAACTGCAGCGCCTCCAGAACAGTAGCGCCTCCAGAACTGTAGCGCCTCCAGAACTGTAGCGCCTCCAGAATTGTAGCGCCGACCTCCTGGTCGGCTGTGGCGTGGACCTCCCGGTCCACGCCCGCATCATCCCCGGAATTCGAGAATCGCTCGCTTCCGCCCAGTTCCATCTCTCCCGCGCGCAGCGATGCAGAAGTTCTGGAATCGCCGCCGTTCAGATCAGGCGGCGGCCATCGGCATCTTGCTGTGAACCTGCCCGTTCACGCGCACCGGCTGCAAGCGGAAGCAGTTTTTGCCCTCCGGGATCATAGCCAGCGGGACGCTCGCCCGATCCACCTTGGCGTGCATATGACGGGATTCCAGCCAAGCGCAGAGGCGAGGATCAAAGATCTCCGGCTCACCCTGCCAAAAACCAGGCTTCAAGCCGCACTCAATCTGCAAGTGATCCAACTGCAACTCAATGCTCGAAACCTGCTTGGGAAAATAGCGACGGACGTTGTTTGCGCCCACATGAAGCCCGGTGATTCCGCGCCCCTTGCTCTGTGTCTTGACCACCATATGAACCTGCCTATCGATGCCGAATGAGTTCAGTCTAGGGAATCAGGACAAGGAAAACCTGCGCCGGTTCACGAAAACCGCAATACGGATTCCGCGTATGATACTCGCCGGCTGAAAGGCCAATTCGGGAAGATGATGTGCTTGAAAAATGGCCTTGTCAATTCTCATTGTATCCAAGATTTCCACAGGCATCTCCAAATTACTTCTACGCCCTGAAATGCGAGGAAAAGATGAATTGGCCAACAATAAAGGATAAAAACTCAGCAGGTATGTCTTCGCGTTCAATTTCTTTGAATTTCGTCGTATCTGGTTGATTCAATTGCTTTTACCTGGCTGATCTCGCTTACGACCACCATGCCCCATCGGCCCCGGAACTCTGATTTGCCTCGCTCTTTCTGGTGGAGATTTCGTGTTCAGGTGTGAGCAAAGATGCCAATCCCGTCTAAGAGCAGGCAGGCATCCATCCCTGCGGCGTGTAATTGAGTTCAATTTTGGACCTGAAGCCTCTGGAATTCTCCAGATAGCGGAGGAACTCGGGTTGCATGGCGTGTAAGACACTCTGTCTTACAGCCACTCTGAGCACCCTTCCCAATTTGAAGCGCTCGCAATACCTCTCCACAATAACCGCCCGATTGGGTTCGTCGACCACGCTGACCGTTCCAAGCATCTGCACGCCGCGAATCTCACGCCAGCTTTGGGCGGCGCAGTAGACGGTGCCAGCGGCGCGGGGCGTGCGCAGCAGGTTGCGGCTATGCAGGCTCGTCGGCGAGGAGAGCCAATACAGCGACAGCTCTTCATCCGCAATATAAGAGAGCGGCGCCACCGAGGGCAGTCCGTCTTCGCCTGTGGTGGCGAGCGACAGGGTGGTCTGTTCTTGAAGAAGATGGGCGATCCGCTCTAGCTGCTTTTCTGTTCGCTTCATGGCATTCGTTGCGGCGGAATTTCACTTCGGCCTGAGAAAATCATCTTACATGGGAGGCCTATTGTGCCGGAAAGCCGAAGAGGCAGCCACTTGGGCTGCCTCTTCGGGGGATTGCCGCTGCCGCTGGTTGGCGGGGTTACGGCAGGTAATAGCGGAAGCTGGTCCAGAACATATTGTCGATGCCCTTGGCGCCGTTCAGAGGCGTGGACTGACCGCCCGCTGTTCCGGTGCCGCTCCAGCCTTCGCGGACGGCATAGCCGTATTGGAAGCCCTGGCGAAGGCGGCCTTTGTCGCCCTTGAAGAGGTCATACCAGTAGCCGGCGGTAACTTCCTGCACGTTGCGGGTGTTGTTGCCGCAGCCGGAACCGCCCGGCTGGTAGCCGACGGAGCCGGAGGCCAGCCCAGGGTTGCCGGCGACAGCGCAGGTGGCCGAGACGCTGGCATAACGCGAGCCGTAGCCGATGGCCGTGATGGCCGGAGTTGCGGTGAAGTGCGAACCGTAGCTGCCGCCGGTGGCGAACATGGCCGCTGTGGGCTTGGCCGAGCAGTTGGTGGAGGCGTTGGCGACCGTGGTGCCAGTCTCGCAGAAGGTAGCCGTCGGGTCGCCCAGCGTGAGAGCCGAAGTGGCGTAGTCGGCGCGCGCCGCGTAGTCGCCGCCGTAGTTGAGGTAGATGACCAGCTTCGGAGTGGGTGTGGCTTCCAAGGTCAGCAGGCCTGAACCGTTGTGGATTGGCCGCAGCGCGCCGTATGCATTGTTGGTCACGTCAGAGAGAGTGGAGTCGCCATAGCGGCCCACGCCGGGGCCGTAGAGGGCTTTGGCGCCGAGGGTCAGCTTGTCCTTGATGACCGGTACGCGGAAGCTGCCGCCAAAACCGCCCACCACAATGCCGTCACCGTAGTATCCGGTCGTCGAGGATTTGGCTACCACGGCAGTGCCAGGATTGGCTCCGGCAAAGCCTTCGATGTCAGTGACTCCGCCGTACTTGACCGAGTTCTGCGTGACGCCGGGGTAGATCGTCTCGTGCGCAAAGCCGGTAATGGCGAAGAGTTCATAGTGTCCCCAGCCCGGATCAAAGGCGGCCTTCAGAATAATGTCCGGCGCCTGGTTGAAGGAGATATTGGCGATGTTGCTGTTGGCGGAGACGGTATTGTAATTGCGAACGTAGCCATAGACAGGGTTGCCGGCGCCATCCACGGTATTCAAAGCGGAGTAGCTCTGGACGTAGGTGGTCAGGCCGCTCAGGCCGCTGATGGCCGCGTTGTAGTTGCCGCCGTTGGCGCCCGCCGAACCCAGAATTGCATAAGGCGTGCTGCCGGCCAAAGCCGCGGAGTAGAGGAGCTGCGGATTTTCAACCGAGATGCCAAAGGCGGTGTGCGCGGTGCTTTTAACCACGCGGAGGCCGTACTGGCGGGTCCAGACAAAGCCCGTGACGTAATTCGGGTCGATGGTCTGAGGAGATGCAATGTCGCCGGGGGCGCTGGTGATGCCTTTCTTGCCTTCGGTAGCCAGTGACCAGAGCTGGCCGCCCACAACTGTCCAGTTGCTGTTGGTCTTGGCTTCGGCGTAAAGAACGCGCTGGCGCAAGACGTAGCTGTTGGACTGGTTGTTGTTGGAGGTGATGCCGGTGCCCAGGAAGTCAGCCTCGTAGTAGCCGCGCAGGGTGCCCCAGTTGGTCTTGCCCTCGGCCAGCAGCGTGATGCGCGACTGGCGCGCCGAGCCGTAAAACTCGCTCAGAGAGTAGGCGTCCGCGCCCTCGTAGGGAATCGAACTGAAGGCCGTCGGAATGTCGCCGCCGGTGGCCTTGGTGCGGTAGACCGTTTCACCCGCCACAAAGCCGCCAGGGGTGAGGTTGATTCCCTTGTAGCGCAATGCGCTTGGACTTTCAAACTCCTTCTTGATCTTGGTCGTCTCGTCGGAGATCGTCGTGGCCAGCGAAGCCTGATTGCCCTTCAGGTCGGTCACTGAAGTTTGCAGCGTGTTGACGGCAGCCGAGTTGTCGGTGACCGCCTGCTGCTGAGCGTCGGCCGCAGCCTGTGCCTTGGCGGCTTGCGCCTGGGCGGCGGCGGCTGTCTGCTGTGCCCGCTTCAACTGCTCGTCCTTGCTTGCCAGATCGTTCTTGAGGCTGTCAATCTGCCCTTCAAGTTCGTGCTTCAGCGCTTCAATCTGCTCTTCTACGGAAGCGGAAGCGGGTGCCTTGACCTTCTTGACTTCCATGGGTTCTGGAGCCGCCTCAACCTTCTTGGTTGCAACGTGCTTCTTCACCGGCTTCTTGGTTTCAGTTGCCTGTCCGTAGGAACAAACGGAACATGCTGCCAGCACTGCGGCAGCGGCTATTTTAAGTTTGAAGTTCATGGGGCCTCTCAATGTCCTTTCAAATCGGTTTGAATCATGGCTGCGCTCACTTATCGACTCAAGCGCTCAAGTCTTTAGCATCCTGGAAATCCTCATCATAAAACCGAATCGCGCTCTGACGGATACGGGATGTTCATCGCCATTGGCGACAGACAAGCGAGTAGGAGCAAAGCTGTTTTATCAACCGCTCTTGATTACAAGACTGGCAGAAGATTGTTAACATTTGACGAATTTACACACTTTTAACAATAGAAATAGCTGGGCGGCAAAAGCCGCAGAGATATTTACAGCGATTTAACAAACAGTACGAATTTGATTTGATAAAATACCGTCCGCAAAATAATTTAATGCAACTTGAAAAATAGTTTTTAATCGATGGCATGGATAGGTTTTGAATGGACACGACATCACAGGCTGCGGAAAATATCAATAGAAAGTCCAGAAGCGTCAGGGCACGACT
>Ga0181520_10008279_pt1 | contig 14849 bp, 14 predicted proteins | sample PEATcosm2014_Bin_29_FD_132451 | JGI IMG/M metagenome (GOLD analysis project Ga0181520, IMG submission 132451) | Peatland microbial communities from MTU Mesocosm Facility, Houghton, MI, USA - PEATcosm2014_Bin02_30_metaG | ecosystem: Environmental > Terrestrial > Soil > Wetlands > Peat | place... | reverse complement strand
GAGAATAGGCAAATGGCAACCAAGAAAGCAGCCAAGAAGGCACCCGCGAAGAAGGCGGCAAAGAAGGCCGCAAAGAAGAAGTAGCGGTCCCTCCAACCAAAAGGCAACACTTCAGGGGAACGCTTCAAGCGTTCCCCTGAAGTGTGTTTGGGGCCTCCATTACTGATGGAAGAAGGTTAGACTATTACACGCAAGGGATGGAGAAGAAGCCGTGACACGCCGCCGCTGGATTGCCGAGCATTGGGATGAGGCCACCGCAACACTGGTGGGAGCACAGGCTGAACACATGACGCGCGTCTTGCGTGCGCAACCAGGCATGGAGGCCGATGTTGTAGCGGGCGGTCACGTCTTTCATGCGCAGGTGGCCGCAGTCGCGGTAGATGAGGTTCGATTCAATCTGATCGCGGAACTCGAAGCCGATCCCGCACTACCCATCACTTTAGTAATGGCCGTCTACAAGTTTGATCACATGGAGTGGGCGATCGAGAAGGCGACCGAGTTGGGAGTTGCCGCTATCGCACCAGTGATTGCACGCCGGACGGAAAAGCATCTGGCTCAGGCCGCGGCGAAGCGAGCCGAACGCTGGAGGCGCATCGTGCATGAGGCGGCGAAGCAGTCGCGGCGCTCCGATGTGCCAATCGTCTTCGATCCGGCGCCGCTCGCTTCGCGAGTGCGTGCTGCATCGGAAGCCGCAAACCAGTCATCAGTCTCCGCGCTCATCGTTTTGGCCGAGCAGGAACGAACCACTACGCTGCGCCATGCGCTTAAGGAAGTTCTGGCCGCTGCGGGGACGGAGACGCCGGCCATCGAGATTGCTATTGGACCTGAGGGCGGATGGGCTCCGGAGGAAGAGGCACTCTTTGATGCGAATGGATGGCGCGCCGCTTCGCTTGGGCCGCGAATTCTGCGCGCGGAGACGGCGGCTATCGCTGCGCTAGCTGTGGTGGCTTCGTATCTGGAGTAGTGAAAGGAATCTCTGTTCAAATGAATCTTAAAACCAGAAAAGCTAGACCCGAGCCATCTGCCAGCCCTTATGAAACGCAGAAAGGAACACCGGTCTGGAGAATCGTGGACAATGCCATCAATGATCTTGTGAAAAATAAAGATTTGGTTGAAACGACTCATAGAGACTATATCGTCGGGTATATTTGCGAGAAGCTACAACGCATACTTCCTCTGTCCGATGATTGAGTACCCTCGACTACAGATGCGCGAACCGCACCAACACTCCAGCCAGCGCACCGCCGAGTAGCGGGCCGATGATTGGGATCGGCGCATAGCTCCAGTTCGATCCGCCTTTGCCGGGAATCGGCAATAGCCAATGAACCAGGCGCGGGCCGAAGTCGCGTGCGGGATTGATGGCGTAGCCCGTTGTTCCGCCGAGCGAAAGGCCGATGCCCCACACCAGACTCGCCACTAAACATTGACCAACTCCTGCGGCTGGACCCGCCGCCGAGACTCCATGCGAGAAGATTGACCCGGCCACAACGACCAGCACCGCAGTGCCGAGGAGTTCGCTGAAGATGTTGAGCAATGGATTGCTTACCGCCGCGTTGGTGCAGAAGACACCGAGTTTGGCCGCCGGGTCGGGCGTGAGACGCCAGTGCGGCGCATAGTGCAGGGTCATCAACGCCGCACCGGCCATCGCGCCGAGTAGCTGCGCCGACCACATGCTCGGCAATCGCGAAAAATCTCCGCTGATGACTGCTGCGGCTAGCGTGATGGCAGGATTCAGGTGAGCGCCGGGGCTGCCAAAGGCCTGCGCCACCAGCACGCCACACAATACTGCCAACGCCCAACCTGTCGTGATCACCATCCAGCCGGAGTCCGCCGCATAGGACTTGCGCAGCGTTACTCCGGCATTGACGCCGCTGCCCAACAGGATCAGAACCAGCGTACCCATAAACTCGCCAAACCAAACAGAATGCATCGAGTCTTCCTTACGGCTGCACATCCGGTCGCTTCAAATAATGGGGAGCGAGCAATCAAAGAGAAGATTCGCAAAACCGAGAGCTGTTGCAAAAAATGTTTGCAGTTCTTTGCACACAATACTGCAGGGGCTTAAGCCCCGATGTTTTTTGCGGCCTCTTTCGGCACGACTTAAGTCGTGCCCTGACACTATGCGGCATCGTTGAAACAAGCTCTAAGCATTGTGCACTGCCGGACGCGATTCCGCCAAGTCTCAACGCGCATGCCGAAGGCTGAATGTGAAATGCAGCCAGATTTGAGTCATCGCAAGAAGGGCGCGGCCGAGGCCACGCCCTTGTTGAAAGTTGCAGTGAGGTTAGCGGTTAGTTCTGCGGAGCCGGTGCGGGAGTCTGCGGCGCGGGTGCAGGAGCGGGACCAAGCGGCACATCGCCGGAGTTCTCAGCGGGCTTGTCAGACTTCTTCTTGTCGGCCAGGCGTGTTTTGTCGCCGGTGGTCGTAGCAGACTTCTTCTTTTTCTTGGTTGTATCGCCAGCCAAGCCTAACGGACCTGACTGAGTCTGGCGGTCGGCAACCTCGGCGGCATCCGGCGCCGAGGGAGCCATCGTGTCCGTCTTGGTCCCCTTGGTCTTAGGCTCCTTGACTTTTTTGGCGCGTGCGCTATAACGGGTCTTCTGTGCCGACGAGGCGTTGGTCTCCAGCGGATTCACCGGCTCCTGGCTGGAATTGGCTATTTGCGTCCCTGCTCCTCCGCCTGCGTCTTCAGTGACCGTCTGCGGTGCAGTGGGAAGGGTCTTGCTCGGGGACTGACCGAAGCGGATCTTCTCTTTCTTGCCGGCCTTCATCGACGCTTGATCGGTGCTCGCCTTCTTCTTGCTCTTCTTTGCCGGAGTAGCAGCAGAGGTGTTAGATGCAGAGGATGCAGATTCTGAGGGCGCTGCAGATGGGGCCTTTTGCCTGAAGGTGCGGGTACTCTCGCGGAAGCGTGTGCGCTCTACCTTCTTTTTCTTCTTTGGTGTTGGCGGCACATAAGCGCTGTAAACGATCTTGACTTGCTTGGGGCTGGCGCCGCTGTCGGCATAACCGGGCTTGATGTCGATGTATGCCTGCTCGCGCATGGTGGTCAGATAGTCGCGCATGGCGGGTTCCATGCGGGACATGTAGAAGTTCTCTTCAACCTGCGACTCGACATCCTTATATGCGGGCACACCGCCGGGAACGTGCTGCACTACCTTGAGAATGACATAGCCCTGTTTGGTGCGAATGGGCTCGGTGATCTCACCCGACTTTAGGGCGAATGTCTTGTCTTCGAGCACCTTGGCCAACTGGTTGCGCTGGAACTGGCCCATATTGCCGCCGTCGGCCGCCGTTGAACCGTCGCTGAAGCTGCGGGCGAGTTGAGCGAAGTCGCCGCCTGCGTGAAGCTTAGCCTCAAGGTCGTCGGCTTTGGCCTTGGCCGCGGCCAGCTTCGCCGGATCGTCCGGCTGCGCGCCACCCGGTTCAGTGACCAAAGCAGACGGCGTGCCTGTGGAGATGAGAATCTCAGACAAGGTCACGCTCTCGGTCTGCGCATACTCCTGCTTGTGCTGCTCAAAATAGCGCTCTGCCTCGCCGGGGGTGAACTGAATCCTTCTGCCCACCTCTTGCCGCATTACCTCCTGGGTGACGATGCCGTTGCGGATGTTGGCCTTAAAATCCTCAAACGATACACCCTGCTCTTTGGCGGCCTTCTCCAGGTCGTCCATGGTCTCAAGGTTGTATTGCTTGCGAATCTCGTCCAGGCGCTTAATGAGCTCTGTGTCGCCCGTGATGCCCAGTTCCTTGCCTTTTGAGAGCCATAGCTGCTGATCAATGAGGTTGCGCAGCAGATCCTTGTGCGCCTCTGAGATCTCCTGCATCGAAGCGCCCTTCCGGCGCGCCTCGCCATCCAGTTCATTCATCGCGCGGTCGTAATCGGCGCGCGTGATGATCTGGTCGTTGATGCGGACGATGATTTCGGCGACCGCAACACCCCCATAGGGGCTCTGCGGCGCGGCGGGATGCGTTGTTTGCGCCAGTGGGTAGCTTGCGAGCAGCGCCGCCGAGAACACGAAAGCCGCGGGAGTGCGAAAAAGTCGAAGAGTCATAGGGTCAGGACATGGCAGGCGGCAAATCTCCACCTGTTCCATAGACGCCATTGTAAATGGCCGGGCAGCGGCAAGGCGATTCCGAGGGTGAATCGGGTGAAAAGGGGCCGGGGTTTGTGGATCCGTGTCCAGTCGAGGCATGGGATGGGTGTACCGTCGGCTACCGGAAGGCGGCAATGAACGTCAATACACGTAGTGTTATACTTTAGCCCTATGACTGCCAATTCGGGCCGCATCTGGCACGCGCAGGCCGCGCCGCAGTCCGGAGGTATCTCCCGCCTATGAATCACCGCGCCCGTCGCGCCCTTTTCACAATGGTCATCTTTTTTGCCGTCTGCGCCATTGCAGGCAGCGTATTGCAGCGCAAGGTGGGGGCTCAGTCCTCGGCCGACGAAAGCCAACTGCGCGACAGCCTCAAGTCATTCACCAATGTGTATGCGCTGGTGGAGCAGAACTACGCCGAGCCTATCGAGGGCGACAAGGCCGACGCAGCCATCTACGACGGAGCGATTCCGGGAATGCTGCGGGTGCTGGATCCGCACTCGAGCTTTTACGATCCGAAGGCCTACGCGAAGATGCGCGAGGAGCAGCATGGACGTTATTACGGCGTGGGCATGACCATCCAGCAGCAGAACAATAAGGTCTATGTCGTCTTTCCCTTCGAGGGGACGCCATCGTTCAAGGCGGGGATTCATCCGGGGGACGTTATTCTCTCAGTGGACGGCAAGCAGGTAAGCGTGGACGGCAAGATCCCCGATGGCCTTAATTCAACGGATATGGTCGCCAAGGCGCTCAAAGGTCCGCGTGGCACACATGTGCAGGCGACGATGATGCGCGAAGGGCAGGCGAAGCCGCTGGTCTTCGACCTGATCCGCGATGAGATTCCGCACCCGTCGGTGGACCTGGCTTACGAGATTCGTCCCGGTGTGGGATACATCCACCTGACCCAGTTCCAGGAGACGACGGCGCAAGAAGTGATCGAAGCTGTCAATGGCTTCGGCGACCTGAGGGGGCTGATCTTCGACTTGCGCGGCAACCCCGGCGGCCTGCTGAGCCAGGCGGTGGAGGTCTGCGACCATCTGCTGACCAAGGGACAGGGTATCGTCTCGCAGCATGGACGCGCGTTTCCCGATCAGGTGTATACGGCAACCCACGGCAACGGCGGCAAAACCTTCCCCATCGTTGTGGTGGTGAACCGCGGCACGGCATCGGCAGCGGAGATTGTCTCAGGCGCATTGCAGGATCACGACCGGGCTTTGATCGTTGGCGAAACGACGTTTGGCAAAGGACTGGTGCAGACGGTCTACAATCTGAGCGAGAATACCGGCCTAGCTCTGACCACCTATCACTATTACACGCCCTCGGGGCGGCTGATCCAGCGTAACTATACTGGTGTTTCGCTTTACGACTACTATAGCCACGGTGGCACGGCCGCGGCCGACACGGCCAATCGCGAGGTCAAGTTTACCGATGCGGGCCGCACCGTCTACGGCGGCGGCGGCATCACTCCGGATGAGAAGATCGATAGCCCAAAGAGTAACCACTTCCAGGATTCGCTGCTCTTTAAAGATGTCTTCTTCCACTTCGCACCGGCTTATCTGGCCAACCATACGGTGGATAAGAACTTCCAGGTGGACGACGCGGTGCTGGCGGAGTTCAAAAAGTTCCTGACGGCGCAGGAGATCCCCTGGACCGAGGCGGACCTGAATGGGGTGATGGACTGGCTGAAGATCAGTATCAAAGACAAGATCTTCACGATTCAGTTTGGCGAGCAGCAGGGGCTGCGCACGCGGGCCGACTGGGATCCGATGATCCAGAAGGCTCTGACATTCCTGCCGGAAGCCCAGGCGCTCGAAGACCATGCCCACCAGGTGCTGGTGCAGAAGGCGGAGGCGCGCAGCGAGTCCCATTAGTTATCGAGGAACCGTTTGGAGTGCGAAGGCCATCCCTGGACGGGATGGCCTTTTTGCTGACTGAAAGGCGGCCAGACGATTTCCGGGAACAACCGGGACGCGAACCGCGTAGAGTAGATTGGCGCTGATGAAGGTAGTGCACTGCTTCGCCGGTGATTGCAAAGGAGAAACTTATGCGGTCGATGGTTCGCGTGGCCAGCTTGGCCACCATGCTTTGTCTGTTGGTTCCCGTTGGTTTTGCCAAGACGTCCACCCCGGCGACCAAGAGCGGCGCAGGCACAATCGTAATTGTCTTCAAAGACGGCCGCCGGCAGAGCTTCAACCTCTCCGATGTTCTGCGAGTGGAGTTTCCCACGGGCGGAGACGCCGCCAGCGCCTCGGCGCCTTTCAGTCCTTCGTTGCCGTCACGCGGTCACTTCCTGGGCAAGTGGGAGTGTGGCGATGGTTCGGGAGGCACCTTTTACATCACGCTTGACGACAATGGAGATGCATGGCGGTCGCTGCATCACGAACACGGCAAGTGGGCGTATGTGAACGGCGAGGCGCAGGTAAGTTGGGACGATGGCGTCAAGGATGCGATTCGCAAGGTCGGCTCGAAGTACGAGAAGTACGCCTACGGTTCGGGCAAATCGTTTACGGATACGCCGGACAACGTGGCGACTGCGCAAAACACCATGCCGCACCCGATTTAGAGCGCTCTGGGTCGTGCGATTTGTCCAGTTCTACGCCGCAAAGGTCTTGTTAGGGGCGCTTTGATCACCGAGGCCGGCGAGCAGGGCTGCGACCGAGATATCCTTGTCCAGCGCATCCCAATGCAAGCCTCGACCGCTGATTCTGACTTGTTTACGCTGTTCCTCCGTACCATGCAGCAGACGGGGAAAACATGCCAGCGGCACACCGATGACTCGACCGTCGCTCAGATCGACCCAGAAGCTATCCGAATCGAAACGGATGCGCATTGGACTAGACGAAATACTCATTCCAAGCCCTCACAATCCGGTCCTCGTTGGACGCGATCAAGCTTTGCAACTCGCGCAAAGTCCTTGCATTGTAGGCCACTTGTAAGCGGGCCTCAACCAGAATTGCGCTTCTGCGCCATCCTGCTCTACATGAATGTGGCGCGGCTCACGCGGCGAACCTTCATTGGAATAAAAGAAGAACCGAAAGCCGCGTTCTCGAAAGATTACTGGCATGGCCTCATTTTATTGCATTTGGACCATAAGCCTTCTTTGGAACTCCGGATTCCACTGGACGGTGCCCTCACCGAATGTAACCTGCGTCACAGCGCGGCGTGTCGCGGCCACGTAGGCTCTTGAACGGAGTTGGGAGGAGTACCGATGCCAACAATTGCCGAAGAAAGTGTCGTAACCGTTCAGAATCACTTGGCAGCATTCGAGGGTGAATCGAATGCGCACGCCAAGTACACAGCCTTTCCCGTAAAGGCCGACGAAGAAGGTTTCCACGGAGCAGCCAGCCTCTTTCGCGCCACGGCGCGCGCCGAACAGATCCATTCGACCAATCATGCCCGTGTTTTGAACCAGTTGGGCAGCCGCGCCGAGTGCGAAATCCATCCGGTCGAGGTAAAGAGCACGCTGGAAAACCTCAAGGCTGCTCTGAACGGCGAGCAGTACGAGATCGATTCGATGTATCCGGGATTCCTTGAAGAGGCCACGCAGCACAAGAACGTGGCCGCCATCCGCACCTTTACCGGTGCGCTGGAGGCGGAGAAGACCCACGCACGGCTCTACAGCGAGGCGATTGCCCTGCTAGCGGCAGGGAAGAAGGATTCTTGGATCGCCGAGGCGCGGGACTTCTACGTCTGCCCGGTCTGCGGCTACACCTCTGAGACCGAAGAAGAGCACGAGCGCTGCCCGGTATGCAATTGCCAGTGGGAGCGGTTTGAGATTATCCGGTAGAGCCGGAGTTTTTAGGGTTCGTGGCTTCCCATATCTGGCGCGATAAGACTGCGCCAGATATGGGGCACCCGGCATATGATCCTCACCGATTGCTCTCATGGTATCTCGCTCGGCGCAGACAAAGGCGTTTTTTGGCGCATGGGGCATCCATGCGTTAAGCTTCAGGGCAGAATGAAAGACATTTACATCGCCGATCTGGCCAACTTTGAAGAAGGCAAACTCTTCGACGGCTTCTTCCTTGTGCTGCAAAAACAGCAGCGCACGACCAAGTCCAACAAGCCCTATTTGAATCTGATCCTGGGCGACAAAACCGGCCAGCTTGAGGGGCGCATTTGGGAACTCTCCGACCCGCGCATCGCCAAGAACTTCGAGCGGGGAGACATCGTCAAGGCACGCGGCTCGGCTTCGCGCTTCGACGACCGGCTCCAGATGAAGATCGATCAACTGCGTGTGGCGCTGCCCAACGAAGTGGACAAGGCCGACCTGCTGCCATCGACCACCTACGATGTGGCCGAACTTTGGCGGCAGCTAATCGGATTTGTCGCGAGCTTTACTAATCCCGACCTGAAGCGCCTGTTCACCGCGATGCTCGAGGAGCCGGCTCTGGCCCAGGCTTACCGTGAGGCGCCCGCAGCCAAGCAGCTCCATCACGCCTGGCTGGGCGGCCTGCTGGAGCACGTCGTCAGCCTGCTGACGCTGGCCGACCGCGTCGCGCCACATTACCCGTTGCTCGACCGTGATCTGCTGCTGACTGGTGTGATCTTGCACGATATTGGCAAGGTGCGCGAACTGAGCTGGGAAATCGGCTTCGAGTACACGGTTGAAGGCACACTACTGGGCCACATCCAGATGGGCACGGCTCTCGCCGAGAAGACGATGGATAGCCTGCCTGACTTCCCGCCGAAACTCAAAACGCTTGTCCTGCACATGATTCTTAGTCATCACGGCAAGCTGGAGTTTGGCTCGCCGAAGCTGCCGATGATTCCCGAGGCGCTGGCGCTGAGCTTCATCGACGACCTTGACGCCAAAATGCAGGCCATTCAGGTCGAATTCGACAAATGCATCCGCGAAGGCAAAAGCGCGGATGAAATGACTGGCAAGGTGTGGGCGCTCGATCAGCGGCAGTTGCTGAATACCAAGCGGTGGCTGGGAGAGGGCGAGGAATAGCCGCTTAGGCCAGAAACCACTCCCACTGCTCATCGGTCAGCGGAACCACAGAGAGCCGCCCGATGAGGACTAACGGCGAATCGGCAAAGAGCGGCTCGGCCTTGATGGCTGCGAGGGTCTTTGGGTGCTTGAGGCGCTTGCCCACCTTGACCTTGACGATGGGGATCTTTGGATCTGTGGGGTCGACGCTGACCACGGCTGCCGTCCCAACCGCAGTGCGCTCATCGCCGGTGTGATAGAAGATCCATTTCGTTCCCGCCTTCATCTCGCGCAAGAACTTGACGGCGGTGGGGTTGGTCACGCCATCCCAGATGGTCTCCTTGTCGCGCAAGAAATCATCGAAGGAGTAGACGCCGGGCTCGGTCTTGAAGAGGAAGCAACTCATGGGCTCCATGGTAAGACAGGGAATAGGGACTAGGGAATAGGGAACAGCAAGAGCACACGATTTAAGACAGCGCTGGTTTCACACACTTTCTGCAGAACATCACTCCGCGGACGAAAGCCTGTCCGTGGAGACCCGTGGGCAGCGGAGAGAATGGGGCGCGGTCAATCTTGGGTGGACTGCACTCCTAATCGTTTGTCCCCTTTTCCTATTCCCTAATCCCTATTCCCTGCCTTTTTCACTTCGCGACCGTGAGTTTCACCTGGGTGCTCTGGTCGACGCGGGCGCCATGAGGGGGTAGCTGTGAGATCACCGCGCCTGGCTTGATCGGCAGCGTGGGCGGCGCGATGCCGTCCCCTATCGCCGCAACCGGCACATCGACAAACGTTGTGGTGGACTGGATGCCGACGCTGGAGAGTTCAGCTTGCGCACTGACGAGCGGTAGACCGGTGAGGTCTGGCATGACAAAGCCGTCGGGGGTCTCGTCACTGGCGGTAGCTACCAGCAGGTTGATGCTGGGGCGTTCGATGCCTTGCGCGTGAGCCGGCGGGTCCTGGGCGATGACTGTTCCATCGGCTACCCCGGGCCAGGGCAGCTGTGCCGTGACGCCCACTTCGAGGCCCACATGGCGCAGCCGCAGAGCAGCCACGCGCTGTTCCTGGCCCACGGTCTGCGGCACCTCAACCTTTTGCGGCCCCAGACTCTCCGAAACGCGGACGCGCCACTCGCGGCGCACCACCGCTCCCGGATCGGGCGACTGCGTTAGTATGTGCCCTGCAGCCACATCGCCTGAGTAGTAGCGGTTGTCCACATCGAGGTTGAGGCCGAGGCCCGAGGTCTGGCTGCGCGCCTCGGCCACGGTCATGCCCTTGAGCGCGGGCACCTGCACCTCTGCGCCGTGAATGGCAAAGTGCATCGTGGCAACAGCAGCGAGCAGCGCCACGGCCACCAGCAGCATCACCAGTGAGCCGATCTGGAAGAAGTTGATGACGTGGCGTCTCATGGGTTGGGGTCTCCGGTGATGAATAGGGGAAGAGTCCGACGGGGGCTAAAGCCCCGGTTAGTTGCTGCTCTCAATGTACGAGCTAAAGCCCGTACCCTTCAACCGCACAAAAGATCAGACGGCCGGAATTGATCGCGGCGCCTCTACCTCAAGTTATCCGTCACCGGCTCGGGGTGGATGGTTACGCGGTAGACCTCAGGGCACTCTAGCTTGAAGCGGTCTTCGAGGGCGGTGATGACCTCGTGGACGCGGCGCATGGTGAGGTTGTCGGGCAGGGTGCAATGGCATGAGAGATGAATGTGTTCGCCGGTGCGGCCTACGATGATCTCGTGCACGTCGATGATCTCAGATAGCTGCGCGGCAGTCGATAGCATCGCCTGCTCGATGCGGCGATCCTCCGCGACCAACTCCGCTGGCTGTTCGATGGTGGCCGGCTCGCTCTCGATGTGCGTGAGCACCGCGTCGATCTCCGGCACCTCGCGGAGAATCTCGGACTCCAGGGAACAGACAAAGTCGTGAGCCTTGAGCAACGGCTCGGCTTCGTCCAATTCCAGATGCTGCTCGACGCGCAGGCGTCCCAGATGGGATTGCACGCTGAGTTCGTGGACGCTGACGTTGTTGCGCGCGGCGACGGCCCGCACCCGGTCAAAGATGCTCTCGGCGCGGGCCTGGCGTGGCACGGTATGGATGACGACATCGGCCTCGGGAAGCGTGCGTTGCACGGCTTCAGTGGCCGCTCGCACCAGCTCGCCAGTGTGCTCGAAGGTGAAGCGGCGGGGCAGTGCAAGCGTGAGGTCGGCGAAGTAGTTGGCTCCGGCGCGGCGAACGCGAGCCTGCTCGACGGAGAGAACTCCGGGAACATTTGTGACATCTTCGATGAGGCGCAGCCGCGTCTCTGCAGGAATCTCATCGAGGAGCACGCTGACCGCCTCGTGCCCCAGGCGCACGGTGAGGCGCAGAATCAGCAGCGAGACCACGACTGCGGCCATGGGATCTGCGTAGCGCAGAATGGCTATGCCAAAGTGCGCGCCAACCCAACTGGCGCAGAGGCCCGTGAGCACAGCGAGCGATGACCAGATGTCTGAGGCAAAGTGAAATGCGTCGGTGGCAAGTGCCGAAGAGCCGGTGCGGTCGGCCACTGCCTTCAGGCGGCGCGACCGCCAAAAGTCTACAGCGACGGAGCAGAGAACTACGGCGACCGTCCATACGAAGCCTTGCAGTTCCTTTCCGTGGTGGAGGATGCGCTGGATCGCTTCCCAGATGATCCACACGCTGGAGACGGCCATGAGAAGAACTTCGCCGAAGGAGGAGAAGTTTTCAAATTTGCCGTGGCCGTAGGTGTGATCTTCGTCGGCTGGTTTGTCGCTCACCCGGACGGAGAAGAAGGTGAGCATGGAGCCCACCATGTCGAGGCCTGAGTGAGCCGCATCAGAGAGCACGCCGAGCGAGCCGGAGAACAGGCCTGCGGCGAGTTTGAGCAGCGTCATGGCCGCCGCGGCCAACATGGAGTGCAGCGCGACCCGCCGCTTTTCAGCGGAGAAGGCAGCGACGGTTTCGGCGGTGTGCGGCATGGTGCCTTTAGGCTACAGCGGAGCAGCGTGCCGTGTACAACCCGGCGATGCCAAAGGTGTAAGGCGCCCAGGAGCTTTGTGTGTAGCCGGTGGCCGCAAGCAGTCCGAGCATCTCGGTTGGCGAGGGGAAGTTGCCGACTGATGTGGGCAAGTAATTGTAGGCTCCTGCGTTGCCGCACACCGCACGGCCGATTGCAGGAAGCACGCGACGAAAGTAGACAGCGTAGGCCTTGCCGATCAGGCCGCCGGGTTCACTGAACTCAAGAATGCCCAACTGACCGCCGGGCTTGAGTACGCGATGGAACTCGCGGAGGCCGGCCTCGTAATTGGCTAGATTGCGAAATCCGAAAGCCGAGACGATCAGGTCGAGCGAGCCAGTGCGCAATGGTAGATGCAGTGCGTCGGCCTCGATGGGAATAGCGCCGGAGTTTTGAAATTTCTTCGCACCACGGACCAGCATATTCCGCGAAAAATCGGCCGCGAGGATGGGACGCGCACCCGGCGGGCGATGCTTCAGGAGAGCCATGGTCATGTCGCCGGTGCCGCAGCAGATGTCGAGAATGGCCGCATCAGGATTGGTGAGAGTCGTACGAAAGCGCCGGGCAGCGCGCCGCCACCAGAGCCGGTCCACGTTTGCCGAAAGCACGTGGTTGAGCAGGTCGTAACGTGGCGCAATGGCATCGAACATCTGCTGCACGGCCTGGGCCGCGCTGGCTTCGCCGGTTGCTCCTGGCGGTTTGGCGCCGATGGTGGTCATTTAGGCCTTCTGCCCGGCGGCCTGAACGAGCATATACCCGACTGCGGCATCCAACTCAACTGGAGTTACGTCTTCCACCACACCTGCGTCACCGATGCCGATGGGCAGTACGAAGCGCCTCACTCCGCCGATGTTTTTCTTGTCGCTCTCGGAGGCGCTTATCAACTTGGAGATGCGCAGTTTGAGAGGCGGAAGCGGACCGTAGAGGTGCACCAGCTTTTCAAGCCGGTCAAATTGGCTCGTGGAGATGGTGCCGCGCTCGCGTGCAAGGTAAAGCGCTGCGATCATGCCCCAGCCGACCGCCTCGCCGTGCAGCAAGGATTTGTAGCCAGTGGCCTGTTCGATGGCGTGACCGACGGTGTGGCCGAAGTTAAGAATCATGCGCAGGCCGCTCTCGCGTTCGTCCTGGCCTACGACACCAGCCTTCATGCGGATCGAGGCGGAGATGACTTTTTCCAGAGCTTTGGGGTCGCGGTCAAGCACCTCGTCCGCGTGCTGCTCCATGAAGCGAACCAGAGAACGGTCGCGGATAATGCCGGCCTTGACGCTCTCCATCAGGCCGGCGCGAAGTTCACGGTCAGAAAGCGTGCCGAGCAGGGCGATGTCGGCAAAGACGGCCACCGGCTGATGAAAGCTGCCGACGAGATTTTTGCCTTCGGGCAGGTTTACGCCCGTCTTGCCGCCAACCGAGGAGTCGACCTGCGCGAGGAAAGTCGTTGGCACCTGGACGAACGGGATGCCGCGCATGAAGATCGCAGCAAGAAAGCCGCCAACGTCGCCGACGATGCCACCGCCGAAACAGATCAGCAGACTGCCGCGATCGGCACCGGAATGAACCATCTGGCGCAGGAGGCTTTCAACGCTCTTGAGGGTCTTGTGTTCTTCGCCGGGCGGGAGGAAGAGGGCAATGGGCGGCTCGGCAAAGGAAGCCAGAAATCTCTCGCTCCACAATGCCCAGATGGGTGCCGAGGTCAGAACAAAGACCCGGCGCGGCAGTTTGCCATGAATGCGCTCAATGCGATGGGCGAGAGTGGCGATTAGCCCACTGCCGGCTATCACGTTGTATTTCTCGGAAGATGTCTCTACTCGTATCGTCTGCACGGTACTTCTAATCCTAAACTGCATAGCCGCCGATTACCGCTCTGAGGTACAGTCATGAGACTTCGGCCAGGGGAGGTAGTCTATCTTTCGATCCGACTCCAACTGCGCTTTGGTCTTGACAGCCTTTGTGATTTTGAGATGTTTCAGGTCCAGGCGATCAATCGACACTGTCTTGTGATTTGGATCCGGTGTCTGACCCGTTTCGTCATCCTCCGTGAAGAAGTAGCCAACGCGGTCCAGGTACCAATCGCCGACCGCTGGAAGTCGTTCCTTCTCGCCGTCTATCACCAGATGGCGATCCAACACATCGAATACAAATAGAGATGCATAGTCAGAATCATGTGCACCGATGAGATACCGTTTGTCCGGTGTCAGAAAGAAGTCGCCTCCAGGGATGTTGATTAGACTTCCATCCTTGCCGACGAGCAGAAGCCTTCCGTCATAGTCGCCTTCCTTCAAAGCCACAAAGTAGTCCTCAAACGGCTGATGTTTGGGAACGAAGATGCCGAAATAATAGCCGACGGGTTCGATGTCATCGAAGTAGGCCTGCCGCAATATTCTGTCGTCCTCCCTCACCTCCAGCCAAGCGCGGCAGTATGAGGGCGGAGGAGCTGACACTTCATAGATCCGCTTAGCATGGATAATTCGAATCATGTAATTGCCAAGCGGATAGTCATGGCGGCTGACATAGAATGATTTGGCCGGATAGGAGTTGGAATTGAATCTCCGGGATTGCTGGCTTGACGCGATATGAGAACCAATCGACAAGCAAACCACGGACAGTGCAATAAATAGACGATGCTTCATCGCTTCCCTCGACGATCATCTCCGAAAGGCACGTCTCTAACCGCGCTTTTAAGTGACTTTTTCTCCTTACATCAGCCAGAACAGCGGCACGAGGCCCATTACGGCAAGGGAGAGCAGCATCACAAGGGCCTGAATGCCGGTTTTGCGATCTGCCAGGCTGTAAGCGTAGATGCCTTTGAT